>Ga0364866_10199_pt1 | contig 44053 bp, 49 predicted proteins | sample ExccelAu500001D3_3_FD_206913 | JGI IMG/M metagenome (GOLD analysis project Ga0364866, IMG submission 206913) | Enriched cells from Trout Bog Lake Hypolimnion, Wisconsin, USA - BchlTB.Aug13.5000.01.D3 | ecosystem: Environmental > Aquatic > Freshwater > Lake > Hypolimnion/Profundal zone | place...
TTCGGTCGGGCGTCAATGAACTTGTCGAACAGCTTGGTGGTTTCTGGAGCGATTCTCTCAAGCAAGTGCGGAGCGTGAACGTACGCGTGAACCAGGTTCGCCACCATCTCTTGCTGCTTTTCGGTGTAGCGCTGGTAGCTCTTTGAGACGGTGCTTCCCTCGTATCTGAGCGCGGCCAGCTTCTTCATTTCGGCCAGCGTCACGTCTCTCTGAGGCCCTTGGAACAAGGCTCTGCGGAGCCCGAACTTTCGGTCGATTGCGTGTCCAAGCTCATGCGTCAACACGGTTTCGGGACCGCCAAATTTGGTCTCGATGCCTGCCTTGGACTCTAATCCCCAAGCGTCGGGATGGCCCTTAAGAGACACCTTGCGGCTTGTGCGGACGCCTAAGTCATGAGCCAAGTTGTGAAGCTTTTCGAACAGCTTTTCATCGAACGCTTCATGAATGAGCATGATGCCGTTGTGGTTGACTTGGAACAGCTTGTCGTCCAGTCTGCTGTAGCCGTCAGGAATCGGAGCGCCAACCCGCAAGTACTTCACCTGGCCTGTTTCCTTCATTTCGGCTAGGAGCTTCTGAGCATTGATGAACATGTCCATCTGGTGCGCATGTGCCAACACCATGTCAACTGGGTTGTCGCTGATCGGTTTGAAGCCTTTCGCTAATCCTTCCTCCATGGTCGGAATGCTTCGCTTCTTAAACGCTGACTTGCTGCCTTCCAACGGTCGCTTCTGTCGTGAAAGCCGTTTCACCCATTCGCTGACGACTCCTGGTTTCTCCCAAAGGTGGGGGAAATAGTTCGTATAGTAATGAGTGAGCAGGCCCTTTCCGAGCGCCTGCACTTCGGCCCGCTTAGTGTCGAGCACTTTGCGGATTTGCTTGGCAAACTTGTCTAGCTCAGGATCTCCCTGCGGATCTCCAGCTTCCATTCGCTGGATGAATTCGTAGTTGTCTTTCGGTGATCTCTTGGCAAACCAGTCGTGAGCCTGCTTGAGCGAATAGGCGTCTTTGGCCTGCTGAGCGGCAATTGTTGCGAAGTGTTCACGAAGTCTCAGGCCGATACTCTTTCCGCCTTCGCCAAGCATCATGGGGGCAAACGTCCGCTTCAGCGAATCGCCCGCCTGCCTCAGGAATCCTGCTTCTTTGGGAGTTGGAGGTGGAGTTGATGGAGTCGGCGGAGTTGGCGCTGGAGGTGCCTTAGGCTTGGAGTTCTTCGGTCGAGCAGCGTTTGTATTTTCTGCGGCGAACAGTGATTCGGCTGGTTGGGGAATCTTTGGCGGAGCCGCTGAAAAGTTCTTGCCGCTGTCCTTTGCCCTCGATTCATTCGTGTCGCTCTGGTCAAGAATTCCGCGAATTCCTTCAGGGGTCGGGTCTGCCGACATGGGCATGACGACACCTTTGATCTCACCATTAACCTTTACAACCAAAGATCGGTCGGAAGGCTGCCCTCGTTTGGCACTGTGCTGCCTGTAGAATTCGGCCTTCGGATATTGCTTCTTGATGAAGTCGTAGTAGCTGAGATTGAGCGGTGTGCCGTCATTGAACCAAAGTCGTGACACGTCGCCGCCGCGCGAAATCCCGACTGGCTTGATCGGACTGGACTGAACAGCGTCTGAATCAGGAACAACACGGTCAATGTTTACGGTTGGTTTCCGTGTGCTAGTTGGTCCCGCTGGCTTGCCTTCCAACGCAAAATGAGTGTTCGTGAACCAAGGTTTGCCGTTGACATCTCCGAGATGCCAACCATCAATAGTCATTGCCGCTGGCGTGATCGATGGCTTCACCCAATCTGGCCGCTCATCAACGCCTATTCCGTGTTCAAGCGTATCGAGCGTTGCCTTAATCGTCTTGCCCTTTTCGGTAAGAGTGAATTCCCCTGGGCTTTCAGGGTTGTCGAGAATGCCAACATTCTTGGCATCCAATAGCGCTTTGTGTGCTGATCCTTGGGTGAATCCGTCGTCCTTGTACTTGGTGCGCTTCGCGAGGTCGATGGATGTCCACACACCGTTTTCAGGCATGTGCTTGAAAAGTCGGCGCTGTACCTTCGTGAGCTTTCCCGTGTCGGGATGCAGAGTTTTCGGCGTTGTATTTTTGGGCGTGGGAGGAGCTTCTGTCTTGACTTCGGGCTTAGGAGCCTCAGGCTTTGGTGCCTTGGGCTTTTTCTCTTTCGGAGCCTTTGGCACTTCAGGTGCCTTCGGCGTCTCTGGTTTTGCTTCTGGAGTCTTCGGAACTTCAGGCTTGGGAGCTTCAGGCTTTGGAACTTCTTGTGCCCTTCCTACTGCATCTCGTTTCAGTTGCTCTTTGACTAGGTTGTCGAGTGTGTCTTGCGGAGCAGGCCCACGAACATCGGCGGTTTCAGGGGAAGTGTTTGCTCTTCGAAGATGCTCGTCTACCTGTCGCCCATCGGAAGGAGTAAAACGAACCGCATTCTCCTCAAACGTGGCGACACCACGTCTGATCAGTTCAGGATCGGTGATTCTGTTGGCGGCAAGCCAATCGAGTGCCTTAATCTGTCGTCGGCCAGAAAGCTTGGATTTGGCGACGGCTTCTAGCTGGTCTGGCGAATAAACGGAATGGATGTGGCCAGTAGGATAATCTTCCGCCGCTTGCTCAACGTAATCAGCAGCCTCAGGTTTAAGTCCTTGCCGAACGGCCTGGTCAAGAATCTGTTCGTTGGCCGCATGAACATCGTCGGGATGCGTCGGCAGAGTCGGCTTCCTTTCGAATTGGGGTGTCGGGTGGATTCCTTCGGTGTTGTGATCAACTGGAATGCCCAAACCGAACGGGTCCGTTTCTTGAGGCTTGATCGGCTGGCCATATTCGTCATAAGTGACTGGTGAAACCGTTCGGCCTGCAACCTGTTCAGGAATCTTCCCGCCGATCGGTGTTTGAACTGGCGGTTTTGAACCTGTTTCTGGAGTTGGGGCGCCATTTTCTTGAGCTGCTTTTTTCCCGCTAGGTTTGGGAGCTTTAGGAGCTTCCGTAGCCTTTGGAGCGTGTACTTCTGGCTTGGCGTGTAATCCAAGTGGATCATCAACATCGAACTTCCCTTGGGCAAGATTGCGCTTGCTCTGGTTCAGGTCTAGTTGCCCCAACCTGTTCGAGTTGTCCAGGTTGGAACCGTGAATCTCATGCTGCTTCTTGAGGAAGTCAATCGCGTCTCTTGTTGTCGCGGCTTCGCTCAGTCCGAGCTTTGCGCCTAGGCGGAAGATTGATCCGTCTGCAATCGAGCGCTTAATGAAGCTATGGAAATGTGCTCCACCTCCAACGGCAAACGCCGCATTCAGGAATCGTCCGAATCGTTCGGAACCTGAGATGTTTGGATCGAAGACATTGAGACTCTGGACTGCCTCACCAAGCAATTGAGGAGTGTTCTGGAGCGCTTGGACAGGATGTTGAACACCGAATGCAGCGCCCTTTGCCACTTGGATCGGCGTCGTGACTAATCCGCCAAGGAAGTCGAGCGCCGCATGAGCATAAGGAGCATCTTCAGGAGAAAGGCCAGTGGCTTGCTGATAAACCTGCCCAAGAGTCGAGCCGATTTCAGCTATATATTTGTTGGCAGTGCTGAAGCGTTGCTGGTTGGGATTAGGCTCTGTGAATGCGTTGGTCGGAGCCATCCCCTGCTCAAGAATCTGGTTCTCTCGCTGGTTCTGGAGTGGAGCACCTTGGAACGGCCCTGGGTGTCCAGTGACTTTCGAAACTTGCCGTTCGGCTACGTTGCGCGGGATCGACTGACCGTCTCGTGTCTCAACGATGTTGTCACCGTTGTCAAGCATCCTCTTGAAGGCTTTGTAGGAGAATCGAAGCTTGTCGAATGGATCGGCTTTGGGCTTGTCTTCAGTGAGTTGGTATCCGCCTGTGTGCCAAATGCCTCTAGCATCGGGCGTCATTTGAGCCTCAGTACGGGGAGCCACTCCGCCTATCTGCTGGGGCTGCCCCTGCATCTTCTGAAGCTGCAAGTAGTTGTTGGCAAGCTGCTGACGTTGCGGAGTCGAGTTGAATTGTCCGCTGGCTTCTAAATTCCTGATCTGCTCTTCAAGCTGGTGAGTCTGAGACTGGAGCTTCAGAACTCGCTTTTCGTCAATGATCGTCTGGTCTTTGCCATTGACCCTGATCTTCACTGGCTGATCGGAGACAGGAGCTTTGCCAAGGATCGATGGCTTGCTTTGTATTTTCTGTGTAGGCTTCTGCTTCAGCCCGAACGGATCGGAGATGTCAAAGCCCGTTGTATTTTCGTTTGGATCTTTGATGAACGAGGGGATACTCTTGTCTTTGGATTTCGGCTTCTTGTTCAATCCCAGCGGATCTGAGATATCGAACTGATCCGCCATTAGTCACTTCCCCCAAGCAAAGTGTTGATGTCCTTGCCGCTGAGTGAGTTTGTTGGGGCCTTCTTGCGAGTTGGGAAAGGCCGCGCGGGAGATGTAGTGTTCACTTGGCGGGCCACAGACTTAGGCTTGGCCTTGGGAGCCGAGCCTGGACTAGGCAATGGCTGCACACCTGCTTTCTTGCGAATCAGGTTGCCGATTTCCTGGCCGTTGCGTCCCAATTCATCAAATGCACCCTGAAGGTTTTTCAGTCGCGTTCGTGCATCGCTGATTGCCGTCTTCGCAGGCCCTGAAACGGCATCGTCCATGCTCGTGGCATTGGCTTGATTGGTCTTGATGATCGCCTGCTGATTCTTCATCTCAGTCTGCGTCTCTTTCAGTCGGTCGGATAGATCGCGGTTAGCGGCAAGAATCCATTTGGCGTTGGGATCGATGCTCTTGCCTGAAGAGTGAGCCTTATCGATCATCGCCCTGTTGCGGTCAATGTCGGAGTAGGTTTTGGCAAGCTTCGCCTGAAACTCCTTTGGAGCCCATGCGAACGTTTGAGCCAAGTTCTTTTGGCGTTGAGCGCTCAAATCAGTAGAGGCTTGTTCTCGCTTCGTTCGGGCTTTGAGTTCGTCTTGCTTGAGCGGAGCCAATTGAGCATCGGCCTTCGTCTTGCCGACGATCTGGTTCTTTCGAGCGCCAGACAGATCAATTGCCGCCTGATCCTTCGGAGTCGGATTGCTGATCGTCTTGAATGAATCCTCAATCGACTTTTCGAGGTCGGTGGGGTTGTATCCAGCTTCCTGGACTCCTGGCCGATCCTTCTCGATTTCTGCCTTCAGGCCATGAGCGCCAATCACCCTCGCCGCAGGAATCTGCGACCCCATGAGCTTGCGCCAGCCCTCAATATCTTTGGCTTTCTGGCCGATCTCAGCCCTGTGGTTCTGGCCATCGAGCGCGGCCTTCTTCATCGCTTGATTGAATTCATCAACCTTGTCCTGCCGCTTGTCCTTGCGATCCTGTTCGGCCTCATCCTCCAAGTCCTTCTTGTCCTGAAGCAGTCGAGCAGCATCTTCGGTTTCGAATCCAGACCTGGCCATTGCGATCTGCCCTTGGTGCTGATAGCGGGATTGATTGCGCTGGTTTTGCTCTTCATCGCGCTGCTGTTGAGCGGCCTTGTAATGGTTGTAGAAGGCCGTTCCCGCGTTGTTTCCGCTCTTGTTTTGAGTCGGATCAAGAGCAGCAGCGGCTAATGCAGCCGCCATGATTCCCAATCCCATCTTGTGGTGTTCAGGTGTCGGTGCCTGCGTCTGAAGCTGCTTCAAATAGAGGTCGCGGGCGTTATGAAGGTGCGTCATTGCCCGTGCGTGAAGCGACTCTGGAGTTTCCTGTTGTGGAGTTACAGGCGCTTGCTGTTGCGTGTTGTCTGTGCCTAAGTTAAGGTCATCCATTTATTCGTCTCCTGAGTCGTCGGAATCGTCGTTGCCGCTGTCTCCGCCTGGAGGTGCGCTTCCACCACCGCTCACCAATCCGCCGACGCCGTAAGGACCGATGCCTTCACCGTTCATGGAGTAGCCGCTAAGTGGGTTGCCACCGCCGCCCAGCAGATTTGCTGGAGTGGGAGGACCAAGCGGGACTGGCGACTGGCTGGTCGTGTTGAAGTTGAAGTTCATTCCGTTGCCGTCGTTTCCGCCATTCCCGCCGCTTTCGGACTTGCCCAGTCCGCCCGCATAGTCACCCGCGATTGATCCGAGGAACGAACCTAAACCTGGTTGAACTTGAACTTGAGGAGCGCCATAAATGCCTTGCGTTAGCTGCCCCAACTCACCCATTCCTGGGAGTGTCTGAGCTTGGTTGACTTGGCCAAGAAGGTTCTGTGCCTGCGACAGTTGGTACTGCGGGCTATTGATCATCTGCTGGTATTGGTTCGCTTGGCCAGCCGCCGCGTTGGTGATGCCCTGGTTTTGTCCAGCCTCAAGAGCGGGAGAGAGTCCTGCCGCCGCGTCTGCTTGATCGGCCTGTTGGGAAGCTTGAGCGGCATTGGAGTAGGCCGCGTTGTTCACCATCTGAGTGCGGGCTTGTTGGTTGCCTGGACTCGCCAACATGAGCATTCGGCTTGCATCCTGCTCCTCTTGAGGGACTAATGAATCTGAGTAGTTTTGCTCCGCCTCAAGCGAAGGAAACATCTGTTTGAGAAGCGCGGCATAGTCACCCGTCAGCCCTGCTTGTGTGGCCTCTTGGCCCTGTAATGCGTTCGTTCCTGCTGGTGTAAACGCGCTCTGAAGTGCTGATCCTATTCCGCCCATTTCTTCTTTCCTCTAAGTCTTGTTTCTGTCAATTCCGTCGTTGGGCCTATGAGTGATCCGAACAAAATAGGCATCAATCTCAACTCGTTTGCTTTTCAGAAGCCGCGTAATATCGGCGTCGGCCTTCCAATGTCCAAGCACAGATGGATAGCCTAATTCCGCGCTTTTCTTACTCACGGCCTGCCAAAGTCGGACTGCAATCGTCTTGTCGGATTTGTCCAAAACTTCGAAGTGATGTGTGTAAAACTCGGCTGGCTTGGCCTTCTCCAGATAGAGCGGCATCCACGCGATATGGCCGACGATTTGGCCTTCCGCTTCCGCGATGAAGCCTTCCGAGCCTTCGAGCAAATCAGTTCGCTCCAGGTCAGTCGCTTCGCGGATCATTAGGTAAACGTTTCGATCAGCCAGACTTTGAGAACCGTGGTGTTGGCGCTGATCTGGTACTGAATCGACTGACTGGAAACGGGCACTTCGATGGCAAAAGCCTGTTCGCCCGAGTAGCTTCCAGATACACCCCTAACCTTTGAGGCGATTCGAGTTACGGCGCTGGAGTTAGCCCTGAAGTCAAGTTGCTGATCGTCGTTGTCTGGTGAGCCGTCCGATCTAACGTAGCCATTGAGCAGAACGCGTGTGACACTTGGACCTATATAGGAACTCAAGTCGAGAGTTGTCCAACCAATCGCCGTTCCCGACGAAAGGATCTCCACGGCTGGATTTACTTCAGTCCAACTGCCGCTCGACACCGTGCTTGTTGTCGCCTTGCTGACGGTCGTGGTTGAAGCAGATGCAGCGGCCTGCTGAGTCGAAATGTTTTGGACTTGTTGGTTAAGTTGAGCAAGCGCCATTCCCAACTGCGAAGTCGTTGGTGCGTTAACCAGGGGACGCCCCGCTTATGCCTGTGCTCGATAGATAGGTACAGATGGAGTAAATCTGGTTGCCTCCTGGGAAGTTGCCAGTGATCGTGATCTGTACAGCAAGTCCGCTTCCACCTGGCTGAATGTTTTGTCCGCCAGTGATCATGTTCTGTGCTGTTTCCCAAAGCCAAGCTACGTTGAGTGGCGCGTTGTATAGGTAGATCGTGCCATCGTAACCTGCGTTTGGCTGATTCACCCAGTTACGTGAAATCGTAAGCGTCTCGTTCGCCTCATCGCAAACAATGCCGACAGCGCCGTTCGTGATCCTGTACCAGTATCGGTCGTGAAGCATCGGAGTCGTGATCGTGACGGGAATCGCTGTTCCTGCGTCAGTGAACTGCCCTGATTTCTCGTACTGATAAACCTGTCCTGCCTTCGAAAATGCGTAAATTACACGAAGCGGAGCCGTATCGACGCTGAGTAATCCTGTGGCGTCACCAGCAGCCAAGACATCCTCACACCACTCGCCATAAAGCTCTTCATAGATCAAAACGTGCGTTTGGGCGCTGACGCCTAACGGCTGATAAGCAAGGTAGTAGCGCTCGTTGGCGACAGCCGCCGACGTGTTGGTAAGGGTTGCTGTCAGGAGCTTGTCATCGACTTTGTTGCGCGACAAAACTTCAATGCTTCCGCCAGCAAATCTACGGCATTGCCTCTCTTCATCGATCCAATACACGCTGTTCAAGTGCGATGCAATCGTTCCTGGGTAAGGGCATCCGTGCCTGTCAACCTGAGACGGAGCGCTTAGAGAAGTCGCGTCGAAACCGTTGAGCATCCAAATGGATCGGTCGGTGAAGACGGCAATAACGTTCACACCGATCAAGGAGCCCGTGACGATGCTAAATCCAGTGACGTGCTCACCTGGGAAAGTGTCAACTGTCGGGGAATACGGATCGGCGTAGCTGTTCGAAATGAACCTTACGGTTTGACGGAATCGAGTTGGGAAATTGTAGTTGCTGATCCAAACGTCGGCCTGTGCTGCTCCCACTCCGCCGACAAACAAGCGGCCATTGCTGGCAACCATTGAACTGGCGACTGGGATCGTCAGGTTGTAGGCATCGGGCATGAGCCAGGACAAGTTTTTGGCAGAAGCCGCCGTCGAGTCGTCGTAGCTCTGTATCGTGCCAGCGTTCGTGACATTCCATGATCCGCCAGAGAATGTTGAGATTGTCACTGAATCGGCCAGCGTGTACTGAAGCTCGCCTGCATCCATTCGGTAAAGGTCGAGCGTGTCAACTCCAGCTTCGATCTGTGCCGCCGAAGGCACCTGATACGACACTTCGCAGTCGTAGTAAAGCAGTTCCGAGTTCGGAATCTGAAGCCCTGTGTTCGGCGTTCCCGCCTGGGCTTGCAAGCTTGCAGTGTTTGTTGTGAGGAACTGCCCGAAGCTTTCTGCCCGCGAATTCGAGTTGCGGTAGGCAATGCCATACTCCGCCCCGCCTTCGATCACGCCAGAAGCGGCCATCAGAAAGAACGTGCATGTTTGAGTGCTGGCTGGCGGACTTGTCCCCACCCATGTGAGCCAGATTGCCGTCGTTGTCGTTGTGGCTGTTGTGACTGGCAAACCATCAAGGGAGAAAGCGACGGCGTAAGTGTTCGCATTGTTCGGATCAACGTCTGTAACGAAGATCGGCCAGTTAAAGCATGTTGATGAAGACGGATCGTAGACAACTTGCTCAACTCCGCTCCCTTCGTTCTTGAGGGTGATCTTGATATTGTTCCAAAGGTTTTGGTAAGTGGTGTTGACGAGAAAGATCAACTGGCGTGCAGTCGAGAAATTTACTGCTGGAGCGCCGACTTCCCAGTTGAAGACGCTGTAGTTGCCGCTTGCTACGCTTGTGCCGATTGTTAGGAGAGCGGCTAGATTGTCGGCTGTTCCAGTATCGGCCCAAATGAGCGTTCCAGTCGTCCCAGGGTTGTTCTCATAAGCGACGCCGACACGATCAGCCTGCCAGATGGGGATTTGAGTCGGCCAGCTAAGTAGTGCCTGTTGAGTGGATGTGACATTCGGCGGAGTGATCGCCTGATGTATCGACATGGGATCGGACAACGACGGGTCGTAGATTCTTGGCTGGTCGTTACCGTTTTGACAAACGAGAATTTCCTTGCCTGTCTGGTCCTTCACAACCGTAAAGCAGACGTTGTAACCGACTGTCATTCGGGTGTTGCCGTTGGCACTTGAAGTGCCTAAGCTGCTGATCTCAGTCCAAGCGTAAGTTGAGGTGTTGAGCGAAAATATAAGGGTGGCGCTGGTTCCAAACTGATAGGCCGCGATGACAACTTCTGTTCCCTGGAGTGAGCCCGAAAATGAGCCACGGAACTGGGGTGTGTCAGATCCATCGGATGAATCGACTGGAGCCGCCGTCGTAAGCTGAGCAGCGCCGTAGCGAACTTTCAGTTGAAGCTCATCGAAGCGAAGATTGGTAAGTTGCGAGAAATATCCTGCTGGTAGTGCCGCTGGAGATACGGCTGATCGCATACCCCGTACGGGTGCGCTCGCTGGCTCACAAATGATATGGGTGTTGGTGTTCTGTGCCATGCGTTTGACATGCCAAAGAGCCTCCGCCCCAATGCTGACGAGGAACTGGTTAGGAGGCTTTTCGGCTTAGTAGCGGATTCGAGGAATCCGCATTTGAACGGCTGCTTTGTCTCTCGACATGCGTCCGTATGAGTAGGAAATCAAGCGTTCGTATTCGCGGGCAGACAGGCCAGCGAAGAACTGGGATTGCTCTTGGTGGTACATGTCGCACCAACGTTCAAGGACTCTGTAGAGCCAAGCGTTGCCTGTTCGGGCCATCGCTGGCAAGGAATCTTCGATCCCTAAAGGCGTGTCCGATGTCTGATAGCAGTACAGGGTGACAATCGGATAACCGCCAGAAGTTGAAGTGTCTGGAGCAGGAACAAAGCCGATGTTGCCGCCACGGTCGTAGACTCGATATGGTGTTGACGGTGGATAGTTCCTCCACGTCGGCGCGTTGTAGTCAAGCCAATCGACGTTCGTTTGTTCGAGCTTCTGGTAGTCACCAGCCTCAGACATATAGGCCGCTTCCCAGATTCGGAGCACGGTGTCAGGCAATGCGTATTCCTGCTGCCCAGCAGTCAAGTTAACAGTCACGGCCACGTCAGGGGTAAGCCTAACGTTCTCAATGATCTCTTGGTGAACGTCATTGAGAAGCGACAAGAAGACGGCTTGCGGGATGTCTGGAAAGTGCGTTTGAGCAGCGGTATAGAGGTTCGTCACCGTTACCGCCATCGTGTTGGTCCCTCTTCATAGTAAATGTCGCCGACGACCTTGCCATTCCACTGAGTTCTGATTCGTGACATCGGAAACCACTCGCCGCTGTACTCGCATCTAACTGGATTGCCGATTCCACGGTGCATGTGGAAGTTGTTCGGAACGATTGGCGAGTAGCCGAATTGCAGCGTGCAAAGCACGGTCTGTGTGTTGCCTAGGTTCGTGGGAGCCCAAGGTGCTGGAGCAAGCCAAGGCACTACGGTAATCAAGAGAGCTTGCTCCTGAGCGCCGTTTCTGTGCCCTGCGTGTATGTGCCAGAAAGCTTTGAGGTGGCGTTATCCCGTTCGAAAATTGTGTAGGCCGAACCGTTGAGCGTGTTCATGTTCAACGCCGCCGCCATGATGTCGAGCACGATTCCTTCGAACAGAACTATTGGCTTATCGAGCGCCGCACCAGTAAATTCCGTAAGGACAAGCGGAGCTATTTCCAAAACTGGAGCAAAGCTGTTGGAATTTGTTGCCGTCAGGTAGATGACAATGCCGTTTGCCGTCATCTCCGTGGCTGTCAAATCGAGATACACGACCCCTGGCATTCCGCTCTCGGTGGGAGTGTTCGTTGCACTCACTGCTACTCCGTCGTCCTTGGAAATCGTGGCGGAAAGCCCTGTGAGGCCCGACGTGATCAACAACCCCGAGGTGGAGTTGTAAACGTGCAATCGAGCCCTAAATGCTTGGCCATAAACTGGGAATGCGGTGCAATTAGTAGCTGCCATTTATCTGAAACCTATGTTTGGAATGCGTGAATTGGTAAGGAGTGAAAACGGTGATCCGAAGGTGACGGTGAGGCGGACATTGCCTGCGTATTGAATCCACTGCTGAGTGCCGAAGCTAAATCCCTGCCACGTGAAATCAAGCGTGTCGTTGGCCGCGAGGTCGGACGCGATGGCTTGTAACGAGACTTCGGATTCAATCGCGTAGCCTGGTGCGAATGTGAGTCCAGTTGATTGAGGTGCCGTCATGGAGACGCATCCCTCAACAGCTAGATAAGTGTCACCAGGAGGAACTGTAAGCTGGTTGGTGGTATATCCACCGTTGGTAAGTCCAGCACTGACCGCACCCTGAACGTAGCTCGAACTATCGCCAATCCCGATTGGAGAGCCGCCGTTGTGCGAGACAAAAAAGATAATGCTGCTGATATCGCTTTCGGGTCCACACCCGAAACACCAACGAAGCCTAAAGTTCTTGTTCTGCCCAGGTGTCAGAGAAAGAAAGGCTCCAGTGTCTTCTGGAGCCATCCAAGTTGCGCTCGTTTCGCTTCCATTGTCGTTGCGGAAACGATAATGGAGCGCGGTTCCGACTACTCCCATTTACGGTGCAAAGTAGCCCTCGACGTAGACGGTGATCGGGGAACTTGCTCCCAGAGTCACCGCGCCATGGTTGAAGACTTGCAACCCGACGCTAGTGTTAGCGCCAGGAGGAAGCTTGCCGATGATGCAGTTGTCTGTGACGCCAGTTCCGCCGTCAGCCGCTGGCAGGGTGTAGCCTGCTCCAGCCGTCAGTTCCGCCACTGCGATGGCCGCAACGACATTGCCTGCCGAATCCTGGATGTTGATTCCAGTTCCACCGCTGGCCGCATTTGCGCCATTGACATAGATGTCCGCCCGAGTGACGTAGCAACGCCAACCGCTCGGTACCTGGTTGTCGGGAATGATCGTAGTGAAGGCCGATGCCCCGCTCAAGGAGTGGGACACTTGGCAAAGGAACGTGTACGAATCTGGGATGTTGTAGTAGCTCGGGCCTTCTGACAACACCATGGGGCCAGCAGTAAAGCGCTTTGCTAAAGCTGCAAGCCCACCCTTAAAAACAGAGGATTCTGCTGGCATCTTCTTTACGCTCCTGCCGTGGCCCAGGTGCCGTGGAAGTCTCTCCAACCTGCGACAAGCTTCTGGGAAGCGATGTACGCATTCATGAGGCGACGATCCTTAGCAAGCTTTTCAATCGAGTAAGGCTTGAAGTGGATCATAAACAGACCCTGCTCTTCGTTGTCGGCAAGCCGCGCAAACCATGCAGTTGGTGAGACTAGGAATGGAACGCGAACATAGCGAACGCCGTGCTTCGCAAAAGCGGCATCGTTGTTATTGGTCCCCACCATCTTGTCGCTGTTGGCAAGGGCGTAAGCACGACCCTCAAGAGCGTTGGGATACTTGACAATGATCTCGCCAGAGTGATCCATAATGTCTCCTCTTGCGGAGACTTGATTGCGGATATCTGCCTTCATCTGCTCAATCCCAAGAGGGCCGAACGCGATGTTTGTGCCTGTGCTGGAAACGTTGCTTCCTGCGTAGCCGTTGTTGCTGTGATTGCTCATGTAGAGCGTTTCGCCTGCAACAATTCCCTTTGTAGTGTCGGTGAAGCCGAGGTTATCAAGGCCAGCAGCGATAAGATTCACTTTGAGCATAAAGCTCTTAGCGATAGCAGGCTGCATACCAGCGATCAATCGATACTGCTCCGACCAAGCAAAGTCATCGGTGAACTCAATCATCTTTCCGATGCGCTCGGGGTAGAAGTTCTTCACGAACAAAGGTGCGTAGTCGTCAAGTGGAGCTTCAGCACCTTCTGCGAAGTCTTCAGCGGCACCAAGGCCGATCAAAGACTTCATTTTGTAGTAAGACTCTTTCGTCTTGATTACGTTGCCGACGATCTCTTCAGAGTAGTCCTGATACTTCGCGGACTCGACTTTGAAAAGCTTATCAATGCCAAGGTGACCTACATCACCTAACATGCCTTCTGTTAGTGCCATTTAGCGTGCTCCTGTGAGGGCACTGAACGCGGCCCTAATCTCGACCCATACATTTGGGTATTCAACGGTTCCAGCACCTGTGGTGCCAGTCAGCCAGCCTGGGTAGTCGTCGCCGTCCACGCCGACAATCGTCACTGCCAAGTTCGAAGTTGCGCCGTTGTTGACAGCCCAAACGCCACTGCCGACGTTACGAAGCTCGTACTGAACGCCCAATTCGTTGGTGTTGAAAACAGCGCTTGATGGGGTGGCGTTGTAAATCGGGAGCTTGAACTGTGTCCCTGGTTGCGCGAAGATGACGACTACTGACGGCTTCAAATTGCCGTAGTCGTCAAGAGCGTTTTCGTTGGCTTGACCAACGATTTGAACGCCCGATCCAATGTCGTTTCCCGACGCTACTGCTAACTCCAGTTGTCCGCTGCCATTGAAGATTAAGAAATCTCCCTTGACGAACGTCTGGCCAGTCGCTACTGGAAACCTATCTGTGTGGCGAAGGCCACGGGTTTCATATTGTCTGACTAATCCTGCCATTTATCCCTCCTGGGATTGGTTAGGGGGTCGTCAGCTACCCGTGTTGATGATGTTGTTTAAGCTTTAAGCTGCTTCTGGCAAATTCGCACCCATGGCGGCAATGCTAATAGGCTTCTTTTCTCGCTCTGCGATATCGCTACCTTTATCCTTGCTCTTCATGCGCCTTCGAGTCTCGTCATCGATCTTCTTGAGATGAGCCTCATAGTCTTCTTGAGAGCAAGAAAGCAGGGTGAACTTCTTACTCTTACAGATTCCAGGGACATAGCCGTGATCGACGTACATGTCGTCTCCACTAGCCGTCATTGTATTTTCGGTGTACTGTTCGAGTAGTGGTTCGAATCCGTCGAATGCCGTTTCCTTCTCTACTAAGAGGTAGTTTCGAGACGGGTCCTTCTGGAACCTACTCGTTTTAGGATCGCGTGTTTGTGTGAATGTAGGTTTAGTAGGCATTATTTCCTCCCCTTTAAGTCGGCCTCATCGATCTGCACGCCGAACTGTTTGAGGATCGCGTTGTATTCATCGATCTCCGCCTTCTTCCGAGGTGAAGCCGCTCGTGGTCGTTCGGTGTTGACAGGTTCGGCTTTGGTCAGCTTCTTGAGACTTGCTGGGATGTACTTGCCCTGCCTAAGAAGTTCTCCAGCTTTGGCGTTTGCCAGCAGTTCATGCACCTTGTTCGCCTTTGCTGCCTGCAAATCTTCGTAAGTGCGGTAGGAGCCAATCCTGTTCCGAATCTCAGCCTTTGCGTCGGCGGGCAGGTCGGGATACATGGCGTTGACTTCGGCCAGCATCTCCTCTTCCAACCGCACTGCCTTTCGAGCTTCGTACGTTGGGTCATAAATGGCCTCGTTGTAAGCCTGCTGAAACTGCTGTTGAGGCTGTTGTGGTGCTTGGAACTGCTTGAGTGCTTCAAAGAACTCAGCCCGCGTAAGCGGTGCGTTCATGTCGTTTGCGCCAGCGCCGTCTATGGGCTCTGGTTCGGGCTCATCTAAGAGCGTGCCTTGTCCGCCTTCATCGTCGAAACCATCATCTTCGTAGGTTTCGTCGTCAAGGTCGTATTGATCGTCAGTCATTGGTTTCGATGTCTCCTGCGGCCAAATCAGCCGCAAATCGTTTGCTAAGCAGCCCGTCCAAGACCCTGTTCTCCCCCACCAGCTTCAGGATTTCCGATTGCGCCTGGTCGGACGGAAGACTCAGCGATTGGCGGCAAATGGACTCCTTGTTGCGTGACTTGAGGTGGCAAAGATGGCATTTGATTTCCTGCCATTCGGGGTTGTTGCGGAGCCATAGCTCCCAGTTGTCCTGGTCCATTCGGTGCTCCTTCTGGTCCTTGTACAGGCGGGCGCTCCTTTTGAATCTTGTCGGCCCCTGGAATGCCAGCACATGCCAAAGCAAGCTTCGCGATTTCGTACAAGTCAAATTGAGAGGCTGGGTTTTGCCCCATTGCCCAAAGCTGTTGAAGCGTTGCCAGTCGTGCCATTGGCGCGTCGGCGGGTGATTTGCCGTTGGGCTCCCAACTCGCGGCTCTTCTTAAGTCGTCTCGCGTCACACCCTGCTCTGGATAGAGCAAGCGCCAAACGATGTATTGATCGGCCAGCACCTCGCAAGTGAAGGCGGCCATCTGAGGAAGGCAAAGCGTGAAGACGGCAATGTACTCTTGCAGGCCGACGCTCATTCCCTGCGCAATCGCTTGCGACTGAGTAGCCGTAATCGAACTCTTCTGCTCTTCAGCGCCAAGAGAGTTGGTGCTGACGCGGGCAACTTCATCGCCGATCCGCTCGCAGTTGGATATCTGCTGCATCAGCGGCTGAGCGTTAAACTGTGTCGTCGCTTGGAACGGTTGGGCTCCTCCGCCTTCGGTTTCGAGATAGCTGTATGGCTTGTACTGGCTGTATTTTTCGTTGTCGAGACGCGGGCCAAAGATCGGCGGAGCCGATGCCATGTAGGAGCCGTTGTAAACCAAGCTTTGGAGCTTGTTGTACATGTCCTGCAACGGACTCAAGTTTCGTCCGACACTCTTGCCGCTCCAGAAGTCTTCGTCAACCAGAAGCTCACTCGTGAAATACGGAGGTCGTGAGTAAGGCCACGTTTGCAAGTCGAGCAGGTAGTTCTGGTTCGGTGCCAAAACTGCTTTGTAATATCGTTCGATCCCACGGTCGTCGGGGAGCTTCACGTAAAGCTCGACCAACTCAACCAGGGTTGCTTCGTCGGAGCCGCTGAACACGCTTGGTGAAGTCAGCGCCGCAACATACGACAACATGTCGTCGTGGTTCTCTGGCGAGTCACCGCCGATCAACTCATAGTCGGCATTCTCGAAATACTCTCCAAGGCGTTGCCGTTCTTTCAGATATGCCAATCGGTGATAGAACCGATGGCCGACAAGCATTGCAGACTGAACGCCGTCTACGGCTGAAGGTGCGATCACGAAATCGTTCGGATGAATGCTGTCGAGCTTCATCCCTGCGTATCGAACGGGACCGTGCTGAATGTCCTCAAGCTGATCACTATTTTCGGGAAGGATTCCTCCTGGCTGAAACTCAAAGGTGAGTCTCCAAATCCCCTTGTTGTGAAGCGCAGCATTAAGCGCAACTCCACGACAAGCTCGGTCGAAACCGCCTGATTCCCACTGTCTGTGGATGATCGTCTCAAGCCGTGTCGAAAGCTCATCGCCTTGGCCGCTGACGGCCAACATGAGCGGATTTTGCTTGGCGACAACTGAGCAAAGCTGTCCGACAAGCGTATCGATTCTCGGTTGGAGAAACGGTATGTGCAACGGACTCATTGAGTCGTCGGGAGCGACATCCCAAGCTGGTGGATCGTTGCGCTCGTATGCTTCTGTGCGTTCCCAAATCTCTGGAAGTGATCCTTTGGCAGTGATTGCCTGCTGAATCAGAGTGTGGAATTGCAGCGCCAACTTCTGACGGTCGGCCTGCGTTCTCGCTATCTTTGGAATCTGTCTGACGATTACGACTTCTTGAATGTCGTTAGTCGAATCAGCCATTAAGCCGCTATCGGTAACTCCTCAAATTCAAGGTCGGGAACGATTAAAGCTTCGATGGCATCTTCGGAACAGATCCCCAGATCGGGGTCGCCATCCAAGACACTGCATTCGAGCATTGCCTGCGGGTGGTAGATGACTCGCTGGCCAACGGCCAATTCGCAATCTTCGCCGACACTGATCACTGTGCCGATGTTCGTTCTGTATTCGCTTCCCTCGGATAGCTGAATGAGCCCTTCCTGCTTCACAGTGGGGTCGCGCTTTATGAGTAAGTTTCGTTTCAAAGGAGTCATGGTCAAATCGGAATCGAGGAGCGCAAGCACTGAATCGCTCCAGTCGTAAAGCTCGCATTCGCCCTGGGAAGCGCCAAACACGCCGTACATCCGCACGTCGCCTTGGGCCTTGTAATCGCCTGCCTCAAAATCGGTGCGCCATGTGCCGTCGTACGGTCGAACAACTACGCAATCACCTGGATTTAGCTGTGTGTCGGAGCCGCAGGCCAAGACAACGCCAACATCAGGCCGTTCGTTTGCAGCCAACTTGTCGGGAAGAAAAAGCTGGCCGCGCTTCTTTTCGGCAGGAGCCATTTCGACAACAACTCTGCCAGCCAAACACTTGATGTTTCGAGTTGCAGTCGGCCAGTCGATAAGCGGGATGTTGCGAAGATGGATTTGGAGAACGTTCTCGCCCTGCATTACTTCTTGTGCTTCACATGTCTCTTGCGCTTGTGAGCTTTCACCGTGACAACTTTCTTGCTGACAGTTCGCTTGTGCTCTTTGACGTGCGTGTGTTCGCCTAACTTCTTGTCGGCTTTGGAATCGATCTTTTCTTCAGCAGCCTTGCTAAGCTTGCCTTCGTGCTCTTCTTTAGCGGCATAAGACTTTGCTACTCTCGCATGTGCCTTATCAGGCATTGGATAACTTCCGTGTCCAGGAGCTTTGGAAGGAATTCCAAAGTCCGACTTCGGCTCGGCTTTCCTTTGCTTTGCAGTTAGTCGTGCCATCGCTAGTCACTCGCCTTCTTCTTGTGATGCTTCTTGACAGTCTTCTTCTTAGTGGCTTTCTTCTTAGTCGCTTTCTTCGAGCCCTTATGTAGCTTTGCCATCGCCTTCATTAAGGAAGGTGCGTCCATCTCTTCACTACCTGTCATCTTTTTCTTGGCAGGGGCTTTACGCTTTCGCTTCGCCTTTTCTGCTCCGTGTCCGATATCCATTCCCAAGCTGTCTTCAGTCATTGCCATTGTCTTAACTCCTCTCCATCGTAACGATGGTTTCAATCCGCGTTAGCGATGTTGAAATCTGGTGAAACTGGTTTTCTAGACTCAGCACACGGGCCTCAACATTCGTGATTCGCTTGTCCGTCGTGAGCTTGTTAGACTGATAACGGACCGAGAACGTGACTGCACCGATAACAAGCGCTAGAGCACTAAGAAGCACTGGCCAAAGCTTTATGAGAACATCAATCGTTGTGTCGTCTGGGTGCATAACTACTTAACTTCCGTACAGAATTCCCAGTCCCCTTGATCATTCTTTGGGCCTCCATCATCGCGTATTGCAGCGCGTCATGAGGATGGGAAAACTTCGTAAACTTGTCTGGTTCTCGGGCATCCTTTTCGGATGCGTTCTTACCAACTGGCTCTTTGAGCCTATAGCCGCCGCGAAAGCCAGCAAGCAAAGTTGGGCAGTTCTTGCCGCAGATGAAAAACCGTGGACTGTCGGCATCGATCCAATCACAGAGCGCCCACGTCACGGCTCCAATGCGAGCGTGGAGCAAGTTGGTCATTGGCTTGATGTCCTGCCCGAATTGTCTAGCCTCATCCCAAGCAGATCGTCCGTTCGTGCCAGATCGCTGAGTGACTGTGTTGTCTCCCACCCACTTAATGTCATCCCACCAGGGAAAGCGTCTGGCAAGAATGTCGAGCACGCGCGGGCAGAACTTTGACATCGGTTCGAAGCCATCGCTGACGACTTCAAGCACAGCGGCAATCTGATGAAATGGCGCTGGCCCGACTTCGAGCAGCACGGCTGCTGGATTCAATGTCTGGCCGCAGTCAACGCCCAAAATATAACGACTGCCCTTTTGGGGTTCCCAGTCGTTCTCTTGGAGCCACTTGGGACAGTGGATGGAATCGGTGTAGTCTTCGTAAACTGGATCGCCGTCGTAGACGGTGCAGTCGAGTTCCATCTCTCGACGCCAGTTCTTCTCTCCGTTGCCTTTTCTAGCTTCGGCCCGCTTCTCTGCCGCTGCCCAAGCTGGGGTCTTTTCGGGATCGCATGAGTAGTGAAGTCGGAGCACCAAACACCCGCTGTCCGCCTCATAGACTTCGCAGCCTTGAGGGGTGGGTGGTGGAGCTATCAAGCTATCTCCTTACTTGATCACGTAGCTATCATCGGTCGGTCGCTTCACTGAAGCAGTAGATACAGGCACGGGAGCCGCTTCCAATACAGCCTGTGCATCGCGAAGGATCGCCGAGAGCTTCGTCAAGTGGAACGTGTTGGCAATTAGAATCGCCGCTGTCAGAATCGTTAGTAAATCGGTGTGTGTCATTTTTATGCAGCCATCTTTTCGGTGGTTTTGAGTTCCAGCCAGTCTGGGTTCGCAGAAGCATTTGCGATGATCACCGTGTGCCCTCGCGTCTTGCCAGGAACACCCATCGTGATCTTTCGGACTTCGCTCCAAACGTTGGCAAGCTGATCGTAAGCGCTGCCCTCTTCAAGAACGGCTTCTGTGATTCCGCGCCCTCGGAAGGACTTCGGATCTTGGTTGATACTTCCGATTCTTGAACCGTTGGGAAGGATCAAAGAATCCAGTCGGTCGTCCATGATCGGACCATAGGTGAAGGGATCACCAAGCTTCCACTCAGGGAAGTTTCTGCGCAACTGATCGTAGATGTACCAAGTCCGCCAAACGTGATCTTGCGATCTGGCGAATACTTGATCGGCAATCAGCGCACTGCCAGACTTCAGGCCAGCGCAATACAATTCGAGTGCTCGTGTCAGCCACGAGATGATCAGTCGGCGCGACTTCTCAACGATCAGCGGCTGTCCAGTCTGCTTCGTCAGGAGCCAGTAATAGACATACCAGTCGATGTAGTCTTTTCGAGGAAGCGGAGTCGGTTCACCTGAGATGTCCTCTCTTGTGAAGATGCAGTTGTGAACGAACGACAAAAGCTTTTCGTAAGTCAGCTCAGTGTAGGGCTCTGGCCACAAGCACCTTCCGCCGCCAAGCTTCTCGATCTCTTCTAAGTAGGCACGCTCGAATCCTTTGAACAGATCGTCAGCGCCCGACAATTAGACATCCTGAATTGCCTTCTTGCAATCTTCTTCCCAAGCCTTGAAGTCTTCGGGCTTGATGTACTTAGCCGATGCGCGGGCTATTGCGGTGAGTACACGGTCATTGGAAAGCTGAACTTCAACGACGTTGCCCATTCCGTATTGGAGCATCGCCTTGATCGCATCGATGATGTCCTTCGGTCGCTTGGTCTTGTCATTCGCGATTGCGATAAGCATCGGAAGACATTCAGCGCCTGCTGCTTGGAATGCATCTCTGACTTCAGACCTCGGTCGGCCAGCACCAGGGTGTCCTCCTTTTTTACCGTTGTTGCCTAGATAGGCACCAAGATTAGCGCCATAGTTATTTGGATCAGCCATAGGACAAATGAGAAAGGGACGCCTATGCCTAAGCGCCCCTTCGGAGAAACCCACAACCCAGCGCCATTTTCAGACGCAATGAGATCAGGTAAAGACTATATTCGGCATGACTAGGAAAATCCCCTAGTCCTGATCAGAATCTTTTTGGAAATTCAGAACAGCGTTATCGCCGTATAGCTCAGTCACTTTCTTGTCGTAAGCTAACGCTGCTTCTTCTGCTGTCTTGAAACTGCCAACGAAGTATCGAGTTCCGCGATCTACTACCAATGCTACATAGCGAGGAAGAGTCTTGTAGACGCCACGATAACCAGTTGTCTCATTCACTCTGTCCTTGCGTTTCCATGTGCCAGATTTCCTTGGAGAGCATTTCGGACTCACACGTAGATTTGTACGACGGCAATCAAATGTGTTGCCGTTAACGAACGTCACCCTGGAAGTGGAATCTGCACCAGCAAGAAAGCGATGCAACCCAATCATTTTCTTGGCGAATGAGTGCGTTGCATAGCAGTTGCCGTTCTTGCCAGTCACGCACCACTTGTATTGGAGAACAAGCTCCGCGTCTGCTTCATCAATGATGGCGTGATAGCCTCTTGTTAATGGCACAACTACAGTGCCTTGTATTTCGCTCATACAAGGCATGTTCGGAGAATACAAATGGCTTCCCTAGATCTTCACGTGAAAGCTTTAAGGAAGCCAATTCTAACGACGCACTATTCAGTCTTATTCGCGAGTGATTCAGGGACTTTCCACTTGCCACTCTGTTGAACACATGCTGAAAAGTCAATCGAAGTTAGTGTGTCTGGATTAGTAATCACCAAGCCTCTAAGCATGAACGCTGATAAGCCGAACGTCAGCTTTTCGGCATTCATCCAAAGAAACACTTTCGCACCTTCTTCTTCAATGCCCCACAGTCCGAGTTCTTCCTTAGGATCGAACTCGAATGACAATCTCGGGACTGACTGCCCGTAGGCACGGTCATCGTATTCGATAATCCTACCCGTTGCCTTTGCATCAAAGAAGGGCAGCAACTTCGGTGTGGGCATCATAGGATGGAGCATTTTCCTTCCTCTATGAACTCCAGCGTATAGGTCAAGCGAGTCGCTGAATTCAGTAACTCGCGTTTCCATCTTTACAATTTTTCTAAGGAGGCTCAAGACAAGCTCGTTCTCCTTAACTATGAAGATATCGAACAAGTCGTTCAACATCCTATCGGCGTGGTTACCCTGTCGCTCTTCGTTGGAGCCACTTTCAAGCCAATCGGCAATTCGCCATTGCGTTGTTGCAGATAGTTCGATTGTGTGAACGAATCCTGACGAACCGTCTAATTCCTTGAAAGCCTGTCCCTGATAAGCCTTGCAAGTGTAATACGGTCGTGTTGGCCGAAAGCGGATGATCCCATTCAAGTCAGGTTCGACTTGACGGAAGATCTGTTTGCCGAGGTGACTCTCCAGTCGGATCTCGTTGGTGTCCTTCACCTGGAGATATCCAGGGAACGGCGATTGGCCGTTGAACATGCGGTTAAATGCCGCAGCGATTGCAGGTGATTCTGCAAAGTGTCTCATGTTGTGGATGCTCCTTATGCGGCTAAACCGCATGGCTACCCCGAAAGGCAACTGCATTCATAGTACGTCACAAAGGCCCGAAAGTTTTCAGGATTTGCTTCTAGCAGAGATATCGGCGACCAAACACAAAGAGCCCCACCATTCGGTGGGGCTCTAAGGATCGTGACGGCAAGCGGGAAACCTGCGGCTACTGGTGGTGGCGAACGTTCGCGCCTGCAAGAACATCTTCAGTTGCGACGGGTGTTGCCCGTCGATAGACGACCATCAGGTGATCCTCTGAGAACGGGACGATCTGGTGCGATTCCCATGCCTCGTTCGCTCGGTTGTTGAGGTCCTTTTCGAACGCCTCGGTTGCGGTGACGACAATGCCTCTGGTTGTCTTGTAGTGGGCGACTGCGTATTGATACATGATCTGAAATGGTATCACAGCATCGGAACAGCCCCCAAAGTTTTCGAGAATTGCTTCTAGCGGAAATGTGACTACTATGATTTTCAGCGGCATGGGACGGCGGGGGTGGGGGTGGTGCATGGTCGCGTCACCAGCAGAACACTTACAACAAGGGAGTGAACGGCCTTCCCTATGCGGCTTTGGCAACGCCACCAGCGACCTGGAGCGGTTCGACTAGCCCTAGTTGCTCGATGGCATGACGGCACCAGATAGACTTGATGCGGCCTAGAATCCGACTCTGTGAGCGCCGTTCTCCTTCGGTGAGGAGATCCCCATAGGCAAGCTCGATGAAGTCATCTATGTGGAGCCGATACGCGGGCTCCACTTCGAGCGGCACCGTATGCAGTTGGGCATGGCGTCGGCCATACAGCGTGTACAGCAGTCCGCGAACTATGGGCGGCTGATCGATCAGGCATCGTTCGATGTCCAGGTATGAGAGCGCCAGATCAGGCACACTGCCAAGCCGTTTCAATGCCCGCCTGCGTTCGTCGTCGGTGATCTTTGGGTAATTGTTCAAGCCCAATTCTCGGTGAGCACATACGCGACCCCAAGCCCATAAACGGGCGGCTAGTTGTCGATAGGCTTCGAGCGGAAGGGTATCAGGTGTTGCAGTCGTCAGCATGACTACCTTTTACAGATCGAAGCGGTTTTCACCTAGTTAGGTTCGAAGTTCATCAAACAACTGTTTGCTGTACTTTCTGTGTAGAATATCAAGTGCCTGCCGCTGTTTCTACCAGCGGACAGGCTAGGAGTTAATCATGCGATCACACAACACTCCCAGCGCCAATTATGGCGTCTGGTTCAACCAAGGCGAAATCTCCGCGATTTGCGCCACCACTGCAAAAGGAGAGCGGACAATTCAAGGGGGTTCATTCTAATGAGCCTAGATCGTTCTGCCATCGCCAGAGCACTTGCCAAGGCCATCGCGTACAAGCAGTGCGGCAAAGAGGACGAAGCCCAACAATGGGCGCGGGAATTGGTTCGGCTGCTGGAATGCGCTGAAATCTTGAAGGACGTGGAGCGATGAAAATGTTCGGCCTATGGTTCGGCGGTTCATCCTATGCGACACCTTATCCCGATCAGCGTGAAGAGTTCTCCAGCATCCAAGATGCCAAGGATGAGCTTTGGCGACGGTCGGAGAACTGGGACGGTTCAACGCCTTGTGTTGACGATTCGGAGATGCTGCTCTATCGTTGCGACCCCGCGACGACTCACGACCCATATCCAGACTTGCGCCTATTCTTCGGCACTCGTGGTGGCGTTCGACAGGAGAGGTGTTGATATGAGGCACGACCTATTCCCTGCCAGCGTTCGCGCCACCATTCCCGCGCTGTACTCCCAGGAGAAGAACGAGAATCCGATCATTCCCCTGAAGTTCTTCACGCCTTCCAACCGATGGACTTGGTACGTGATCGATGGCAGTCCGCTCGACTGCGACGGTGAAATCATCGCTCCAGGTGAAGACAAGGTGCCAGTAGACTTCATGTTCTTCGGCCTAGTGGACGGTTCGGATTGCGAGCTTGGCTACTTCACCCTGCGGGAACTCGAAACGTGCTTCATCGAGCGCGATTACCATTGGCGTCCTCGATCCCTTCAAGAGGTGAGGGACGCGATCTGAAGCAGCGGGGGGCTGTCTCAAACGAGACAGCCCCCCTGGCAACACCAGGAACACCATGATGAAAACAAGACAGACGCCCAAGGAGGCAAAGAGAGCAATCGTCTATTACCGCACGAGCACGGATAGACAGGTGATGGACGCCCAAGTCAGGGACGTTGAAGGAGTCTGCCAACAGAACGGATGGGAGATCGTTGGCACTTACGAAGATCCCGACGTTTCGACGCGCAAGGCTAAGCGACCAGGAAAGGACGCGGCATTCGAAGCCTTGGGCCAGGGCGCTGCTGACTACTTGGTCGTGCAATGGATGGATCGAATTGCTAGAACGGCGGAAGAACTCACCCAGCTACCGCGTGTGATGGAATCCCAGGGTTGGGAGCTTGTCGAGAACGGCAGGATCATAGACGCTAAAACGGCGCACGGAAAGTTCGTCTTCACGATCATGGCGGCACGCGCTGAATTCGAACGTGATCGTCTTCGTGAGCGCATCGTTTCGGCATTGGACGCAAAGCGGGAAAAGGGGATAATCGGTGGACGGAAGCCAATCGATCCGATCCTTGAAGAGCAGATCGTTGCCAAGCGAAAGGAAGGATGGACACTTGAGCAGATCGCCAACGCGCTGAATGAGGACGGAATCCCGACACCGCAAGGCGGCACAGTGTGGCGCAAGTCGTCGTTACACGGGCTGATGAAGCGGAACGGCCTTGATGGAACGATCAAGAAGCTTGGCAAGCCAAAGCGCACCAGGAAGCCGAAAACGTAGGGTGTCGGGAGCCCTGCCAGAATCGAATCGCCTCTAGGATCGAATCCTAGAGGCTTTTTTGATGCTGCTTCATGACATTAAGGGTTGATTCGGACTCAACTGCATCTCTTTTGGTCGTCGCCCGTCTTCATGATCAATGGCTGCACCAACATCGACTGACGGCGGTTCTTGGCTGGAGATCGCCAAGGTCGTCGCGTTGTACATTCCGATGCTGATCGGAATCGGCACGTTCCTGAAGCAGAACAAAGCCACGGTCAAGGCTAAGGTTGCCGACCACCTGATCGACTATCGCAGAGAGCGCCTGTCGTACCTTGCTGAAATCTCGACACTGCTGGTTCAGCTTTCAGAAGCAAGTGAGCGCACCAAGGAATCGATGGCCGCAATCGACAAGGAGGTCCATGAGCTAATAAACATGGGAATGCAGCCCGAAGACATGACGGAGGAGCAAATCCAAGCTACCGAGCCGCACAAGAAAAACCTTGACGTGATCCGAGAACTGATCGTCAAAGCACGAATAGCAGCCGAGAAGTATGGAGCCCTGCCAGGAGAAAGTCCAAAGTATCTTGGCGATGAACTTAGCAGGTGGCTTGATGAATTTCGTGAGGCAATTAATAACTCACGTAGCGAGAAGACAGCCAGCCAAATCCTATTTGATGGACTTCAGGACATTCGCTCCCTTGCCGAAATCGAGCGAAACGATCTCTTGGACGTAGCTCAAAATGCCAAGAACCGTCCCTATGTCGTTGTCAAAACGGACGGTTCATATCAAAGGAATAGCGGTGAACTCATGGTTGCACTTCAGCGAGAGTTGCGAAAACGAAAGCAGCCGTAGCCCTTAAGCTTGAGCAGCAGCCTTGATGGTTCCAGCCTGAAACTTGTCGTATGCGTCCATAGCTCGATCAAGCCAAGCCTGAATCGTATGAAGGTCGTCACGGGTTCCCGTGGGTCGTAGGTCGCCTGCAAAACCTTCTAGATCGGAAAGGATGCCAATCGCAATCCAGTCGGAATGATCACCGTCAAGGTCGAGAATGTCAGGGACGAATTCAACAGTTTTTGTAGCCATACCTTTACTGTCGGTCGGCGGATTCTGAAATAGAGAGGTGGGGAAAAAATACAAACGCGTTCTCTATGATCAGAAAACCTGAGGGACGAATGCTTCGCATTCGGTAAAGAAGCGAGCAGCCAGAAACGCTCTACAATGCGATTTAAGGCGTTAATTGTTCTTAGATAGGTGGAAAGACATCTATCGAATTAAAATGTGTGTGGCGAAGCCTGAGTGTCCATTTCGGGCATTCTGTGTGCTCGATAGTCCCGATGATTTGATTGATAGTTGATGATTCTCTCGCCTGTATTTCTCCACTGCTCTCGATTGATTTTGATGATTGATGATTTGAGCGCTTCGCGCGTATCAATCAGATCATCAAATCATCAATCAGTAGGGTGACTTCAATGATGACTTCATTTACTTTAAGAGGGAAGGCTGATTTAGGTTCAAAGTTAGTTCTCAACAGCCCCGTTTTGAGAACTAACTTTTGATTTTTGAGAACTAACTTTCTGGATTTTGAGAACTATCTTTTGGCTCTACTCGCCTGCCATTCTTGGCAATCCACTTTCTTAATTCTGCTTCAGCTTTTTGATCGGCTTCGGCTTCAGTCTTTCCCCACGCAACGAACGGCAATTTTTTGTGAGGGATCGATTCGTCTCCAAATGACACGATCACCTTGGCTTCAAATTTGTAGCCACCTGGAAGCGGCGGAATGATATCGTTAATGTCGATGTAGTGGTCTGTAAATTCCATGACGGTGTGTTACCACACGTCAGGATCGTCTGCTTCGGTGAGCAGCGCGAAGGAAAGCCATATCTCTGAATGGGTCGGTCACACGCGGTTTGTATTTTTTCCCTTTGGCAGGCCCAGGTGCGCGGCGCGGAGTCGTCAGCGCTTCATAGGCGCTCATTCCTCGCTGCATCCTTAGGTTTATGCCGCGTTGTGTCAGCCCTTGGGTGTTTAGCTCGTGCCCTTCAAGTTCGTGCGTCGAAAGTCCGACTAATGGCGCATTCGGATCAGGTGCCGCAATGTATAGGAGCTTCAAGGGCTTATTTGTGCCCTTCGACACTTCAATCCGAAACCGTCCCTGCTGCTCCAACAGGTTATAGACGCGCCAAAGATTCTTGACGCTGGAGCCCTCGATCCGCTCGATATACGCCTTGGCGATCTGCCCAGGATCGTTCTGGACAGCATCAAGCCAAGCCTGTGACGTGGACTCCGTGGAGCCGCCACATGTGAAGCACGCCTTCACCCAAGCATCCCTGACGGTTGCTTCAACCGATAGGCAATGTACTGGCCGTTTTGTATTTTTTCGAGCTTGGAGTCGCCAAGAAGCGTATCGACGGCCCATCTGATTTCTTCGACTGAAGCCTGTAAATCGGCTGCTAGTTGTTTGATGCCACGGTTGTAGCCAACTGGCTTTTCGGCAAAGAATCCAAATATACGGTCTTCAATCGTTTCAGGATCTTGTTCCTGGTTTGCCTGTTGCTCGACGCGAACAATTGACGTCTCAGGATCACCAGGAGCGGGAATGGTCCAATAGGATTCATCCCTCGGCTTACCACGTCTCAGCCACTCAGCATGACGCGCATCTTCCCAATCTATCCTTTCAATAATCTGCTCGGTTGAAAACCCACGTTTCCAAAGATGGGAGATTTCCCATACACGACTTTCTCCAAAAAACTCTGGACCGCATTCCCGTTCCAGGTCAATTGTTAGGTGCTCCTGCCTAAATATAATCCCGTAGTGTTCTGATGCTTCGGCAAGGATGCGTCTGTCAAGACTTGCGTCCACTTTCTTAACCCAATTCGACCATATGTCGAACGCACTCTCGTGCCTCATGTATGTCAAGCCTGAATAAGTTGATTCCATGTGATTCTCCCTAATCTAAAACACAAAAAAGCCCCGTCTTCGAAGTTAGGGGCTTCTCAGACCAGGGCTTTTCCTCCGTATTAAACTGTCAAATCGATCCATCGCCCCTAACGAAGTACCGACCTTAAACTTACTGTCGGTTGTCTATTCTGCGTCTGAAGTGTTAGCACCTAGTTATTCTGTGAGATGCAGAAAATACAATGGGCGTGAGGGTGTTAGGTCACCCTTCGATACCATTCGACGACTAGAATTCAATTCAAATTGAGCAGACTGGAAACATTTCTAGTGCGCTGAGAGCGAATACAAGGCGCGCTGTATTCGAGCGCTTCTGAGCAACTTTCTGTTGCGGTTTCGAAAGCAAGACTAGCGAACAATTCTCTAAACAGAGCTTTGTATTTTTGAACGCTTAGGTTCAAACGACGACTTCCAGTGTGCTCACTAGTAATAGGGGTTGACACGCTACTAAACAATGTAATCAGTCGTTTGGAAGCATTCGACTACCAAGGCTACATGTTCCGACAAGACTTGACCAGTCAAGATTAGGCGAGACACGATGCGACATGACAAGACAAGTGGAGGAGGCCGTGAGAGTGGCCTTCCTCTTTCTCGAAAGGTTTATCGGCTTGAACGATTTTTACATTTCGTCTATTGCCTAATCCTATAGAGGTAACGGACATGACACGGCGGGCGCTGTTGTCCGTGGCGCGGGAATGGTTTGTAATGCTTCCATTCCCTATCCGCCGTGTCAAAGGAACGGATAGTTATGAGAAACACAATTGAACAAACTGAATGTCGAGTACTTGCGCCAATAGATAAAGGTGCCCTGTATACATATGCCCTTTGGTTGGGCTCACTCGTGCGCGGAGCCCAAATGATCGGCTGCAACATCGACGACCCCAAACTTGATATCTATCGAAATTCACCCAAAGGCTGGCTAACCGTTAACGATCCAGTAGCTTTCACAACAGAGATGTTTCGCTGTGGTGCAGAACTATCTTCCAAGCTGCTGGATATGGAGGGCGAAGAGTTTCCAATGGGCTGTTTCGTCTTTGAAGAAAACGCTCGAAGACTTAAAGCGGCTAAGAAACAACACTTAGCAGCGTGTGTTTTGGGGATGCAATACCATGCTTGGTATGAGCGGACCAAATATATTTGCTGCGTAGTGGGAGCCCTATGCGACGGACCTGCACCTTGGGCGGTACAGACACCCGTGTCAACGGGCGTCAGCAGCCTTGACCCGCTTCTTGCCATTGAAGCGCAAGCCGCTTTGAAGCGAGCTATTGGTGGTGCGGAATGAACAAGAACAGATCACAGCGCACGATGTTTCAACATGTCGCCGACAAGATGATCGTCGAATACGGCCCTGCCAACGCGGCGGCGAACTTGATGAAGCTCCTTGCAACCACAGTTGACACGGAAGATGATGGTCTTGCCGCGCAAGCCTCAGGAGCCATCAACTATGGCATCCACCAGCTTTCTCCTTCGGTTCAGTTTTGGATTTTGAAGGGATTAATCGCTCGCAAAATCGTGGACTTCGGGATCGATGCAACGAAGGCCAATATTGAAGCTGGCTTTGCAATGGCGCGGAATATTGGAACGTTCACTGAGGAACAGATGGCGGAGTCTGCGAGCCGCATTCTTTCTGGAGAACTTGTGCAAGGGTTGAACAATGATCCGATTGCTGTTCATTCTTCAGACGACGATGGCGATCTGGAGCCTCAGGACTTAAAGCTTGCGGTTGAAAACGTCCTTTTGCAGATCAGGTCAGCGGACATCGAAGTCCGAGTTTGGATGTGCCTAGCCGCGCACATGCTCAATACGGGTGCCGATCTCGATTCCTTGAAGAGCACCTTGGACAGTGTTCACCAAGCTGTTATTGCGAAGGCAAAGAGCAAGGCGGACGACATGAACGGAAAATACAATGCCCGTCCTGAATGACGCCAACGCAGATAAGCTGATCTGCCACCATTTCGGTGCGTCTGTTCACGACGTTCGGCCAGCCGATCCTTTGTTGGCCGAACTGCAAAGCCTCAGAAAGGCAATAGAGCGCCAAGAGAAGGCCAAAGCTAAGGAAGTCGAGCCAAAGCTGCTGCTGACTTTGACTGAGGCTGCTCAGGCTCTTGGAGTCAGTCGGCGAACAATCGACGGCCTGACGAATGTTCGATCCAAGAAGCCGCGCCTCAAAACAGTCAGGGAAGGCAACATCATCCGCGTCACCAGGGATGATCTTGAAGACTACGTACGTCGCCTCAGACAGGAAGCTGGACTGCTTCCGATCCGAAAGGGTTAGGGGATATAGGACATGGCAAGCCTCATATCCCCTGTGTTCGTGTCCACATAGTATTCAGCCGTCACCGTGATCGATGAATGCCCCATGATCGATTTCAGCGTGGTGATCGGCACTGACGGTGAGCGCTTGACAGTGTTTCCAGCGTCATCAAGCTTCTTGGCCCAACCGTTCGCCATGTAGTGTCCAAACGTGTGGCGCAAGTCGTGTGGCGTCGGATCGGGAAGCAGAGCGCCATGCTCATCCTTGATTCCGCAAAGTCCAGCATCTGTCACCAAGTCTTTGAACCATTGCGTTATCGTGTCGGCTTTCGGGTCATTTCCTTTTGCATCAACGATTACGTAGCGCTGTGTGGCGTTTTCCCTGGCCTTGGTGAGCCACACCAGCAATGGAGCCGCAATCGGAATTGTTCGGTCGCCTGCGGCTGTTTTAGGGTCCTTGACCTGTATGCCCTTCTTTCGAATGTACTGACGCTGTTGGGCAACGTGGATCGATTTCTTTTGCAGGTTGACGTGAGCCCATGTCAAGCCGACAATCTCACCGATCCGCAAGCCTGCATACAAGCCCAAAAGCACCACACCCTCATATTGGGTGCCTTTGGCTTTTTCGAGCAGGGCTTTCAATTCCAGTGGCGTCAAGGTTCGCTTGTGAGTGATCTTGTTACCAAGCTCGTCACGCTTCACGTCGGCCTTGATAATCAGCATTGCGGCAGGGTTGGCAACGTCCTTGTCGAGCATCCCAACTCTTTGAGCCGTGGTGATCAGCTTCGAAAGGCAGTTGCGGACGTTGCGCCGCGTTTGGCTGGACTTGCCGTGGGCTTTCAGATCGCTATCGATCAGCACCACATGGTTGTAAGTGAGGCGAGGGAGCCGAATGGCTCCGATGTGCGGAATGACATGCAGGCGCAAGATATCGTCATAGCCGATCACTGTCCTTTCGCCGATCTCATCTGGCCAAATCGTTTCGACGCACTGCTTGGCAAAATCCTCGACCGTAATCCCTTTGGTCTTGATTTCCGTCTTGCCAGCGTTGATAGCAGCGAGTTCGGCCAAAGCTGCATCGCGCTTGACGATTGCCTGTTCCAGCGTCGTACACGAGCCCGCCTTACGGAATCTTCCGCTCTCATCATCGAACGGTCGGTTGATTTCCCATACGAAGCGTCCAAGCTTCTTGTCGAATCGAACGTAAGGAGTCGATTCCAATGTTGGGATTTCAGCTTGTTTTTTCAGCTTCGGCATAGTTGGGATTCTATCACAAATCCCAACATCATCCCAACATTCTGGAGGAGAGAAGGAGATTCGAACTCCTGGGACATCGCTGCCCAGCGGTTTTCAAGACCGCCGCAATAGACCACTCTGCCATCTCTCCGAGTGCGAGGAGGCCATTTTACCTCAGCGGACTTTCAACCGCTCACCCCGCTTAACCGGTGGGTCTGACCGAGGATCGAACCTACAGAGTCAAGGAGAACGACATCGGCGTCCATGTTCCACAGATCGTGCCGACGGTTGCGGCAACGGTGGCGGTAGTTGCTGTCGCCGTGATCGAATAGCCAGTCGTCGTGCCGGTACACGGATTCATCGGCAGAGCGCCGCCCATATCTGTGGAGTAGTCGGCCAGAGTCGTGTCGTAGGAGCCCGCTGTGATCGCTTTGGCCTGAACGGCGGTGGCGAGAGTTTTGGCATTCGCGTTTGCGGCCCCCTCACGGGAGGCATTAACAGAGCTCAGATAGGACGGAAGCGCGATTGCAGTGAGGATTCCGAGGATCAGAACTACGACGAGTAGCTCAATCAATGTGAAGCCTTTGGTTGTGCGGTGTATGTTGGCCATGTGTATCGGACTGCTGATTTCTGGAATTTGGGAACCTTAAAAATTATCGGTCAGCATGCCCGCGAATATAACCCACCTAGTGGCAACTGATCGTCACAACCCTGAGATTCAGGTATCTGAATAGCCTGCTTCGTGTGGCGTCTCCAAGCACGGCTCGAATGCACGAGCCGACCGCCAACTCGTGTCCGGGGGACGAGAGTGCAATTCGGTACGACTGCACAAACCATCCGTCGGCTCGTGTCATTCAATTTCTAGGTGGATTGAATTGCGACAATCACAGTTCAACTACCCCGACACTACTTAGCTAGGGCTTGCTCGGGTGTATCGAATATTTCGAATACACGGTCCATCATCACCATCTCGAAAAGTTGCTGGACTTCGGACGTAAGGCTGCAAAGTCGAAGACTTCCGCCTTTCGACTTGACGATCCGAAGGCAAGACAGCATCGATCCAAGGCCGGTACTGTCCATGAACTCGACTTCAGACAAATCGATCACGAAATGAGCGGACTTGTCCAAGAGAGGAGTGATCGCTGCGCGGAATGCAGCTACGTTGTCGGTTTCAAGACTATCCGCTTGCACTTTTAGCACGAGTGCCTTACCGCTGTGCAAAATTTCAACTGCTATTGCCATTACTAGATTCCGCTCCCTTTAGGTCGCTTTTTCAACGTCACCAGATTGTGGTCCCCTTGGAACACGTAAGCAACGTCGTCAACGCACTTTTTAATGATAGAAATTCCAAATCCGCCCTCTTTCGTGCCATCCAGCACCGGTTCGGGCACCGATCCGATATCAAACGGAACCCCTGGGTACCGCAATTCTACGACAAACATATCCCTCTGGGTCTCTGCGCTCACCTTGATCGGGATCCCCTTTTGCCCCGGTCGAGCATGCCGCACCGCGTTACTCGCAGCCTCTTGAACCGCAAGAAGCAACTCAGTAATCTCGGGATCGCTGAATCCAACATCGGATTTGCTTGCCGCTAGTTTAACGTAGTTTCTCACCTTTCGGAGGCTTCCCGAGTCGGCCCACAGATGGAGATACCCTTCTCGTTCATTCTCGGCGCCACGGTACCGGATTGCGACGCACGTAAAGTCGTCGCCGGTCAAGAGACCCGCCAATCCCCCAAGTCGCAATTGCTCGACTTCGGAGAGAAACTCATCGAGGGGTAAATGCGCACGGCACTCCACCCAGTCGGCAAAACCGTTCATTCCGAGGCGCTTCCCGTTGGGTAGTTTCAGGTCGGTCACGCCATCCGAATAGAAGAGGACGAGGTCGCCAGGGTGCATCCGTCCGGTGCGCTGCTCATACGACTCGGCATCGGAAAACCCGAGCGGCACGTTCGTCGTGTCCAGGAGGCGGCAAACACCGGACAGTGAATCCCAAAGGACAATCTTGGGGTGTCCGCAGTTCACATACGTGAGCGAATCGTCGGAAGAATCGAATCGCGCATAGCACAGCGTTAGGAATGTTCCGAGATCGATAAGCTCATCGCAGACCAAATCGTCGAGACTTTGGAGCAACCTCTCCGGGCTCGGCAATCCGGGGTTCGTCGCATGAGTCAAGAGAGAAATCATGCACCGTTGCAGTCCGGTCTTCACACCGGCTCCCACCATCGCCGCGGGGACCCCTTTGCCCATTACATCGCCCACAAACACGTCTACGATCTCGTTACCGTGAGCGAAGAAGTCGCAGAAATCTCCGTCGACATACTGTGATGGGATGCTAAGACTTGCCGTCTCGATCGCGTTCGTCGTTCGAGGCGGTGGGCTGTACAGAAGGCGTTTCTGGATCGTGGCGCCGAGTTCGATCTCTTTCTGACGCGCCTGCTGTAGTTCTCGGTTCGTTCGCCGGACTGCTTCTTCAGTCTCAAGGATTCGATTGGCGACGTTAAGGCGTGCGACGAGTTCGCCGTTGTCGAGAGGCTTTGTCAAAAAGTCGTCGGCGCCACCCTCTAGCGCTTCGAGTCGGTCTTTACGATCCGTTCGCCCAGTAAGAAGAATAATGTAGGTGTAGCTGTTCGCCTGCATCGAACGGATATTGCGGCAGACTTCCATGCCGTCCATCTCCGGCATGACCCAGTCCAGAATCACGAGGCGAAACGGTTCTTGCTGGAGAAGTCGCCATGCGTCGCCACCGTTGTTCGCAAACACAACTTCATGCGACATCGACCGCAGACTCGCAATGAGGATATCTGCGGAGAGGACATCGTCATCGGCAACTAAGATTCTCATTGTTCCGAATGGTGCAGTTGATCGACGTAGTTGCGAAGCTCCGCGTGTAGTGTCATCAGTTCAGTGTGCAGCCGCTCTACCAATCCAAGATTGTCAGAATCGAATTTACCAGTGGTCGAAAGAACCTCGATCTCTTGACAAATTTCGCCGACAACAGCCGACCCGATCGTCAGACTACTTCCCTTTAGCGCATGTGCCGCCGATTTTGCGGCATTTGCATCTTCACTAGCAACAGCTTGAGCGATTTGGGCCATAGAATCCAGTGAAGTAGCTAGGTATCTGTCGATTACTTTGAGCTTCAGGGGCACACTTCCGCTGCAAGATTCGTCCAGGCGAGCCAGGTCGAAGGCGGCTTTTTTCGGCGTCGGGACTTCATTTGTCGGCCCGGTGCCAACGACTTGTCGCCCGGCCGCAGCGGCTAGTTTTTCAAGCAAGGATGCCGGCTGCAGAGGCTTCGAAAGGTAGCTGTCCATGCCAGCCTTGATACATCGTTCTCGATCGCCGGACATCGCATTGGCGGTCATCGCAATGATGTCCGTATGAGTTTTTGAAAGCTCCTCCTGAGCGCGAATTGCAGCAGTGGCCTCAAACCCGTCCATTACCGGCATTTGAACGTCCATGAGGATTGCATCGAATTTCTCCTTGGCGGTCGCCTCGACAGCAATGAGACCGTTATTCGCAGTGACGACATCGCAGCCCCAGTTGTAAAGCAATTCGGAGACGACGAGTTGGTTGACGGCGTTGTCCTCCACCACGAGAACTCGAATCCCCTTCAGTATTTGGGTAGGGGCTACGCTGATCTCCGGCGCCTTCCCATCTGGGATTTCGGTTATGCCGGACACGAGACTCATCGCGTTAAAGAGCGGCGAACTCCTCACGGGTTTTGATAGCACGGCAGCAAAGAACCCGGCGGATTCGGTATCGGGGGGAACGAAACCCGACGATGAGAGGAGAATCAGCGGAACGTCCTTATGTCTGGCGTCTCTCTTAATCGCCCGAGCGGCCTGCAAACCATCCATGCCCGGCATATGAAGGTCCATGATTACGCAAGCATAGGGGTCGCTTGCACTCAGGCTAACGGCGCTTAAGGCCTCGGTCCCGTTTGCGGCTTCGTCCAGGCGGCAATTCCAAGACTGCAGCATCTCGCGAATGATGTACCGGTTGGTGGCGTTGTCGTCGGCGACCAAGACCCTGATTCCGTCGAGGTCCTGCTGAATCTTTTCGGGCTCGACGACAGCTATCGGCTGCTTTTGGAACGCCATCTCAAGCCAAAATTCGCTTCCCGACCCGAGGGTGCTGTTCACGCCGATCTCGCCTCCCATGAGTTCGGCGAGCTGGCGGCTGATTGTCAATCCAAGCCCAGTTCCACCGAATTTGCGGGTCGTACTGCCATCTGCTTGGGTAAAGCTCTCGAAGATCTTCTCTTGCCTCTCAGCGCCGATTCCGATACCGGTATCCGCCACGCTGAACCTAAATGTGACCCGTTTCTGGTTCTCTTTGAAGACACGAACGGAGACGCTGACCTCGCCACGCTCGGTGAACTTGATCGCGTTCGCCATAAGGTTCGTCAGGACTTGTCTCAAGCGCCCGGGATCGCCTATGACTCTCGATGGGGCAAGCGGTGGAAACACGCAGTTCAGCTCAAGACCCTTTGCGTGGGCGGCGGGCGCCATGACGTCGCACAAGTCCTCCATCATCAGGCGAAGATCGAACGGGAAGTTCTCCAACGTCATCTTCCCTGCCTCCATCTTGGAGAGGTCGAGGATGTCGTTGAGAATATTCAGAAGGCTTTCTGCGCTTTGCTGCACGGTGCGCGCATACCCAAGCTGCTTCTCAGTTAACGGCGTGTTCATCAGGAGATGCGCCATACCGATGACTCCATTCATCGGTGTACGAATCTCATGGCTCATATTTGCCAAAAACTCCGACTTCATCCGCGTCGCAGCAACCGCAGAATCGCGAGACTCCTTGAGTTCGTCGGCAGTGCGCTTAAGCTCCCGATTCTGCTGCTGCGCTAGCTGGTTGGCAGCCTCGATCTCTTTGACATAGGTATCCAGGGTCTCCTGCGTCTTCTTTTGATCGGTTAGGTCGTGAGAGAGTCCGACGTAGCCCAGAAGTTCTCCCGTAGTATCGAAGATCATACTGACGGTCAGTGCGACCGGTATTCGAGTTCCGTCTTTGCAGATATAGGTCCATTCGTCGGCGCCCCCCAGTCCGTGGCGCGCCTTCCAAACGAATACGTCGAAACCAGGTGGGATCTGTCGCTCCAGCCCATCGCTCAACTCGGTTGAACGCGCCAGCACCTCTTTGGGATCGTGAAAGAGTACGGGTGTGGCTTTACCCACGACTTCGGCGGCGGTGTACCCAAGCATTGACTCCGCCTTGCGATTAAAAGCGGTGATCGTGCCGTTCAAGTCAGTCGCAATAATCGAACTCGTAACCGAATCCAAGATCGACGTTTGAAGAGCGAGCACTTTTCGCATGTTCGCTTCGACCTCAACCCTGCGGCCGGAATCGCGGATGGCGACGAAACATGCAAGAGCGGCAACGAGAGCAGCAATTCCCAGCCCTGCTTCCAGTAACCCTCTTGCTTCTTGTTGATTTTCGGCGTTCTCGGAGGCTACGACTTGGAGCCTTTGCAGCAAGTACTGCCGCAAAATGCTGACCTCTTTTTCCTTATCCGCCATCAGCTGGAAACCCGGGCCGGTTCGGACTTTCGTGAGGGCGGCATTAAGACCCTCAAGTCGATAGGTGTCAAGAATCAGCTTGGTGTCATCGAGCGTTTGGTAACCGAGACCCTCTAAATGGGCAACGTGCGAGTGTGCTCCCGGCAGCCAGAAAACCGCCACATCGAGTGCAGCGATTCGAGTCGTGAACTCTTTGCGGTCTGGACTAAGGTCGATTACCCTTGGTTTTTCGCGATGGAGTACGACTTTGCGCTGAAGATCGTCGGCTCCTGTAAGAAGGTCCTGTGTTTTGTCCAACTGCTCAATGGCATCGTGGACGGCTACGACGTCGTGCTCGCTCTTTGCAAACCCTTGCACGCTCCTTAGGATTATGCTGGCAAGCAACGCAACAAACCCGACCCCGCAGGCCAGACCGAGGTAGAGTCGCGTTCGTTTTGGTGGTGAAGGCATCCTATTGACCGAAATGTGCGTAAGGCCACCTGAAAAGGTAGCACCATAGCCGTCCCTAGCTTCGCAAAACTAGCACCCGATATATCGACACATCGTGAACTAGAGTGAGTCCACTCTAGCTAGGATCGCGGAAAATGTGTGCACACAAACCTTCGATTGTTACTTAGGGAGATAATTAGCTATGGATCTGAGAATTTCAGGAAAAGTCGCGATGGTGGCGGCAGCGAGCAAGGGAATTGGCTTCGCCATTGCGAAACAACTTACGGAAGAGGGCTGTCGAGTTTCGATTTGCGGGCGAACGGAAGAGACCCTCGAAGCGGCCGCGGCGGAGATCGGCGAGGAAACAAGGTCTTACGTCGTCGATGTCTCAAATGCGGAAGACTTAAGTTGGTGGGTTGAACAAACTGTTCAAGATCTCGGAAAGGTCGATATCCTCGTCACTAACACCGGTGGGCCGCCGGCGGGGCCGCTGGCACAACTTACGGACGATCAGTGGCAGACTGGATTCGACGGCACTCTCATGAACATCGTGAGACTCGTTCGCGAACTACAGCCGAGCATGGCAGAAAATGGCTGGGGACGAATTGTCCATATCACTTCTCTGGTTGCAAAAGAGCCAAGCCGTGTCCTGCCGATATCCTCGACCCTAAGGGCGGGGATCATGGCGCTTACGCGTCTCCAAGCGGTCGAGTACGCCCAGAACGGAATAACTGTAAATAGCGTGCTGCCCGGACATACCTTGACGGATCGTCAAACGCACCTGGCGGAGCTTCGCGCAGAGCGCGAATCGATAACGGTCGACGAGGCTCTCGTTCTGCAGGCATCCGAGATTCCAATGAAACGAATGGCGAATGCAGCCGAGATTGCCGCCGCCGTAACCTTCCTTTGCAGTGAACAGGCCGCTTACATCACAGGAACGAATATCCTCGTGGACGGCGGTCTCACAAAAGGCCTGGCCTAGCCCTTAATGTCCTAGCGAAGCATTAACCTCCGCTGGGGTAATCGCTGAGTTTCTTGATCATGTCCGAGACTTGGTGGTCCAGATCAGTGTCCTGATAAACCTGGCCTCGGACTTCGTTCAACTTCTGTCGCGCAAGAGACCATTGGCTTCTGTCTCCGGAATCCAGCATCGATTGCCCGAGCGATAGGTACGACTGGGCGGCGCCCTTCGCGTCTTCTTGCTTCTTCGAAGGGTTTGATTCACATCGAAACGCGTTACTCCATTCGTCGCCGGCGGCAAGGAGCATTCCCCTTCGGTCCGTGTCCTGATTGGAATCCGCAAGTTTCTGGTGGACCATTGCTAGATCGCTCCAGAGGACGGCGTTTCCAGGGTCAACTTCGGTTCCGTATGTAAACTCGGCTTCTGCGCCCACAAGGTTAGCCTTGATTAAAGAACTGCGTCCACTCTGGTCGTAGAGCATCGCCACGAACTGCCTAGTCATCGCCTTCCGACCGACGCTTGTGTCTTTATTCAACTCGTCGGTCGCGAATTTGATCTTCTCTCCGATCGGCATATTCGCAGGGAGTCCAGCAAGGCTCGCAGGCAGCTTGTTGTCGTCTTTGGCATCGTTCCGAGCGTTCTTGAAGGAATCCGCGATCGCGCCCAACCCGACAAGGATCAGAACGGCCAACGTCCCTAAGAGGAGGAACGTCAGGCACATCTTCTTCAGGAATGCGGCTGTTTCCGGCTTGACAAGCGGGGCGCGGGGGGGTGGCGGATAGTAAATCGGGAAGGCGTTCGGCTGCCCCATCGTCGGCCCCGCTTGGAATGGAAACTGAGCTTGTTGGTAGGGCGAGGTCTGGTAAGGCGAAGTCTGGTACGGAATCGGCGGCACCGGCGTCTGCTGCGGCATGTACGGGTTGTAGGCGTATACCGGCTGTGACGCTTGCGGAATCGGCGGAGGCGTTAGATAAGGGTTCGTTCCATATCCAGTCGGAGTCGGTCCAGTGACGGCGCCGGCGATACCCGAGTGAGCGGCAGCACTGGCGTCCTTCAGCGCCTTGATCATCTCCTCGGCGTTGGAGAACCGCATTTGAGGGCTCTTGTCGAGCGCTTTCGAAATAACTTGCCAAAGGGCATAGTCTGCCTGAGCCGGCTGAGTCGGCTCGACGTTCATGATGCCGTAGGTGATCGAAACGACGCTGTCGCCCGGGAACGGCTTCTGCCCGCAGATCATCTCGTACAGAACGACACCTACGCTGAACAGGTCGCTTCGCTGGTCGATCTCCTTGCCGACAACCTGTTCGGGCGACATATAGCTCGGAGTACCGAAAACCTGGCCGTCCATCGTGAGATTCGGCTGGAACGTTAGTCGGGCAATGCCAAAGTCGGTGATCTTGATCGTCCCGTTCGACAGGATCTGGATGTTGTCCGGCTTGATGTCCCGGTGAATAACTCCCTTTGAGTGGGCATGCCCCAACCCCTCCAAAACGCTTGAAGCGATTTCAACGGCTCGGTCGACGGGAATGAAGCCTTTCGTATCGATCTCGTTGCGTAGCGTGCCGCCGTCGAGATACTCCATCGCCATGAACGTCCGGCCGTTATCCTCCGCAAAGGAGAACACCGTCATGATGTTCGGGTGGTTGAGCGTTCCCGCCGCTTGCGCTTCTCGTTTGAAGCGGCTGATTCGCTCCTCTTGCTGCGGTCCGGATGCCCCTTGCGGCATCGCCAATTCCTTGATGGCGACACGACGGTTCATCAGTGGATCGTACGCTTCGTAGACGACGTCATTCGAGCGGGCGATTTCCCTGATGATTTGATATTGACCGAGCGTTGAGGGCGGGCTGTTCATGTATCCGCGCGTGGACCTATTGTAATTGACGCAAACCGGGCTCCATACGTGCGATTTGCACTTTCTGTTTTTTTGATGGAGCCCGCAAATCTATGGCAAAGGTCCTAGCGCGCTTTGTCGAAGGCGTTCCTCTATCGATCAGATAGTGGAACGTACGTCAAATATTCTGGGCCGTTATAGATAGCTTTGGGTCGGATCAATCGGTTGTGATCGATCTGCTCGGTCGCATGGGCCGAGTAGCCGGCAACTCGCGCAACCGCGAAGATCGGCGTAAACAGGTCGATCGGAATGTCGAGCAGATAGTAGGCATAACCGGTCGACAAGTCGACGTTCGGATAGATGCCCTTCTCGTCGAGCATAACCTTCTCGAGGATCTCCGCAATCTCGCAATACTTTGTGTTGCCTTTGTCGATGCCGAGCTGTTTGGCAACTTTGGCCATGTGGATTGCTCGGTTATCGCCTCGCTTGTACTCGCGATGGCCGAAGCCCATGATCTTCTTCTTCGTTGCGAGTGCGTCTCGGATCCACGCCTCCGCATTCTCGGGAGATCCGATTTCAAGGATCATCTTCATCGCTTCTTCGTTTGCGCCGCCATGAAGCGGGCCGCGAAGCGTGCTGATACCGGCGACAACGCCGCTATAAATGTCGCTCAAGGTGCTGACTGTAACTCGACAGGCAAACGTCGAAGCGTTGAAACCATGCTCGGCGTATAGCGTCAGCGAGACATCCATCGTCTCCACCGTTTCCGGAATCGGATCTTCGCCAGTTACCAGGTGGAGCAAGTTCGCCGCGGCGCCGTGACTCGGATTCGGAACGATCGGATCGAGACCTCTTCGAATGCGGTGACCGTTTCCTACGATTGTGCTCGCCTTCGCGATAATTCGAATGGACTTACGAACGTTTGCCGCGTGATCCGTAGGATCTGCCTTGTAGTCGGGATCGAAGGCGGAAAGGAGCGAATATCCGGTACGTAGCGAATCCATCGGGTCCGCAGTATCGGGAAGGTCCGCAAGCGCCTTATAAACCGCTTCGGGAACTTGTCGCTCGGAGCCAAGGAGCTCGTTGAACTCGGCCAACTCCTTCTTGTTGGGCAGCTTGCCGTAGGTTAGCAAATAGGCCGTTTCTTCGTAAGAACCGCGTTCAGCCAAGTCGTGAACGTTATAGCCTCGATAGGTCAAGCTGCTACGATCGCTATCGATCTCGCTAATGGCCGTAAAGCCGGCAGGGATACCTTCCAGGCCGGGACTGTAGTTTGGATACTGCGTTGCGGTTCCGCTCATTCGTGTTCCTCTTCGAAGAAGTTTAAGAATCGCAGTCTACCCACAGCCTGTATTGCTGTTTAGTCCATGGAATCACCCTCAAAAATAAACCAGTAGCAGCATTAATCCAAGGAATTGCCGCTCCATCTCCGATCTGCGGAATCGTACTCGGCATAGTCGATCCGCTCGTACAGCTCTTGCCTTGTGCGCATGGCGGTCATGAACCCGGCTTGGGTTCCCGTGGAGAGCAGCTCTTGGTACGTGTCGTCGAGGGCTTTGAGCATCACGCGGAAAGCCGTCATAGGAAAAATCACCATCTCGTATCCCAATTCTCGGAATCGGGATACCGGTGTTATAGGCGTCTTTCCGAACTCTGTCATGTTCGCAAGCAAAGGAATTTTGAGCGCGTTCCGAAAAGCCTCGAACTCGGAGTCGCCGGCCAAACCTTCCGGAAAGATCGCGTCGGCGCCGTTCGCTTCGTATGCTTTCGCACGTTCGATTGCGGCATCAAGCCCTTCTACTCCCCGTGCGTCGGTTCGAGCGACGATCATGAAGCTGGACTCCCGCTTGCTGTCGACGGCTGCCCGGATCTTGCGGCACATCTCTTCCCGCTCGATGCACGCCTTTCCGTCGAGGTGTCCGCATCGCTTGGGGCTAACCTGATCTTCAAGGTGAATTCCGGCAAGCCCGGACCGCTCCATTTCAATGACGGTTCGGGACACGTTGAGCGATTCCCCAAATCCGGTATCGGCGTCGCTGAGAACAGGTACCGGCGCAACCTGGGTGATTGCGGCTGCTTGCTGAGCAAATTCCGTTAGCGTTGCCAGCGCGATGTCGGGCACTCCGAGCCCGGCATTGGTGATCCCTGCCCCACTAATATAAAGCGCCTTCGCCCCTGCCTTGTGGGCGGATACTGCGCTTATCGCATTGAACACCCCCGGCATCACCACGATATCCTCTTGCATCATCTGCCGCAGCAGTGCTCCAGGAGCCTGCAGAATGGGTCTCAGCATGATCCGAGCGTACCCATAAAGCTAGAATGGGGCGCCGGCGTAGAAACATCGTCGCGTGCGGAGGAACCTGCTTGGAAGTCTCAGCCAAAGTCAAATCGGTTACCGAATCGGCCAAGTATATGGAAGTCCAACGGATTCAATCCGAATACCGACGCCGTCTTGTGCGCGATTGGAGAATTGAAAGCGGGTCGACCATCCTCGAATTGGGGTGCGGGCAAGGCGATATGACGGCGGCATTGGCCGAAGCAACCGGTCCGGAGGGCCTCGTGACGGCTACGGACATTGCGAGCAGAGAATATGGCGCACCCTTGACGCTGGGCGAGGCTACAGACATCCTGAAGGCGACACCATTTGGACGCCAGATCGAGTTTCTGTTTGAATTCGATATCCTTAACGCGGAATCGAGGATTGGTGAGCGGACATTCGAGACCGCAGTGATGGCTCACTCCTCTTGGTATTTCGGCTCCTTCGAGCAACTCAGGTCATCGCTATCAGTCCTCGGGAGTCGAGCGCAGCGGCTATGTTTCGCCGAATGGGATCTCGAACCAAAGTCTATCGAACAGGTTCCCCACCTTTTGGCAATCCTGATCCAAAGTCAGGTGGAGTCGTTTAAGCGACAGAGCAGCGCAAACGTCCGCACACCTCTACCTAGGGCCAAACTCATCAAACTGCTTGGCGAAACAGGGTGGCAAGTGACATCGGTCACCGATGCGGACACCCACGACTTACAGGATGCGCGATGGGAGATCGATGCTTGCCTTCAATCTTCGGCCGAAGAAGCACGTGTACTCGATCTGCCCCCGAAGTTCATTGAACAGATCGCCTCCCAGATCGAGTTGCTGAGAACGGTCGAGGCATCGCACTCGATTCGCCCCCTCGGCGCCTACTCATTGGTTGCTGAGAATTCGCTCAACCTGGCCAAAGGCTAGTAGCCGTCCATCCGGTAACCGAACTCATCGTTCTTGGCCGGAGTACCCTTATGGAGTGCGGTTCTTTGCTTTCTATTTGCTGGTCTGTACGGTCAGACTGACCATGCCGGGCCTGGAAACTCGATCGAGAAACAAGATCTTTCTGGTTCGGGCCGGGGTGTGCACGATAGGATTTCTGATTGGGCAAGCGTTTATATCGCTCTGTTACCACGGGTATCTCAAGAGGGATCAGGATTTCGCCCTCGATACGAGCCTCCTAATCTTCTGCCTCATCACGTTGGTAGGCGAGTACCTTTCCCGGCGCATGCTCCGGAAGATGAACATCTTTCCCCCAACCAAGCGGATCCCCTGGACGTACTAGGATCGCACCGTTCAGTCGTCTGCTTCGAGATCGTGACAAGGTGAATCGACCGACGGGATTTTCAACGCAATTGCGTTCGCTTCGTCTTCATAGCCTGCTTTCCGGAGCGACTCACTGTAGTTCCTGACACACTTCGGTCGATACGGATGATCGTCGGGCAGGAACGTCTCG
>Ga0364866_10204_pt1 | contig 43639 bp, 44 predicted proteins | sample ExccelAu500001D3_3_FD_206913 | JGI IMG/M metagenome (GOLD analysis project Ga0364866, IMG submission 206913) | Enriched cells from Trout Bog Lake Hypolimnion, Wisconsin, USA - BchlTB.Aug13.5000.01.D3 | ecosystem: Environmental > Aquatic > Freshwater > Lake > Hypolimnion/Profundal zone | place...
GAACCACATGTCAAATGAGTTTAAAAAGGTGATCGTTGATATCTCGAGCATCTTGAAAGATGCGTACAACGCAAGCTCAGCAGTGATTGTTCCTGGTAGTGGTACTTATGGCATGGAAGCTGTAGCTCGCCAGTTTGCTACCAATCAAAAATGTGTGGTTTTACGAAATGGCTACTTTAGTTATCGCTGGACACAGATTTTTGATTTGGCCAACATCACTAACGACATCACCGTGATCAAAGGTAGACAGCTAGACAATTCCACTCAAGGTGTATTTGCTCCAGCTCCTATCGAAGAGGTTGTGGCGCAGATTAAAGCGCACAAGCCCGCAGTGGTATTTGCTCCCCATGTAGAAACTTCTGCTGGAATCATTCTTCCGGATGACTACTTAAAAGCAGTAGGTGAAGCGGTGAGATCGGTGGGCGGTTTGTTTGTGCTCGATTGCATCGCCTCTGGTGCAATGTGGGTTGATATGAAAGCCTGTAATGTTGATCTCTTGATTACTGCACCACAAAAAGGGTGGAGTAGTTCACCTTGTTGCGCAATGGTTGCGATGAGTGATCGTGCCCGTGAAAAAATTGAGAGTACTCAGAGCAGTAGTTTTTCGATGGATCTCAAAAAATGGTTGCAGATCATGGAGACCTATGAAAAGGGTGCTCACGTTTATCACACCACCATGCCAACTGATGCATTGAAGATTCTGCGCAATGTCATGAAAGAAACCCAAGACCTTGGCTTTGATTCGCTAAAAGCCAAGCAGGTCGAATTAGGAACTAAAGTGCGTGCTTTACTTGAGTCAAAAGGTTACCCATCAGTTGCAGCCAAAGGTTTCCAGGCTCCTGGCGTAGTGGTTAGCTACACCAAGGATCCAGAGATTCAATCGGGCAAGAAATTTATTGCGCTCGGTTTGCAAACTGCTGCTGGTGTTCCCCTTCAGTGTGACGAGCGTCCCGATTTCAGAACCTTCCGTATCGGCTTGTTTGGTATTGAGAAGTTAGAGCATGTTGATCGTACGGTTCAACACCTTGAAGCCGCTTTAGAGAAGATCGTCGAGGCTGAGGCAGTGCCTGCTTAAGTCCAGTTACTTGAAGCAAAAGGGTCATCTGAGGATGGCCCTTTTTCTTTCTGGGGGCTTCACTGTGTAAGCCAAACCCTATCCAAAACCCTTAAATTGGCATATTTGTTGATTTATTAGGTATGATTCATTCATCACTGAATGTTTTGGAGATATAAATGACTCGTACTTCCCGCCTTGCTTTAGCCGCTTTGGTTTCCGCCTCAATTGGCTTAAGCCCCATGATGGTCTTGGCTGCAGATCCTGCCCCTGCACCTGTAGCTGCTCCAGCAGCAGCGCCTGCAGCAATGCCTGCAGCAACCACGCCTGCGCAAGATAAGGCTGCTGCTAAGGCAGAAAAGAAAGCCAAGAAAAAGGCAGAAAAGAAAGCCAAGAAAAAAGCCAAGAAGAAAGCGAAAGCTGCAGAAGCCGCTGCTCAGTAATGTTGATTTAGGAGCGATCTCATTTCTAAAATGAGTTCGGAGGGTGTTAGGCCAAGCGGCCCGACACCCTGAGCAACTAAAGCATCAGCAGCGCTCGCATGCAACTCTACTGCTAGGCAGCTTGCATCCCATAAGTCCAATGCATGGCGCACGCCTTGTGCTGCTAAGGCAGCAATGCTTCCTGTCAAGACATCCCCCATTCCGCCTGTCGCCATACCTGCATTGCCTTGTAAGCACTGCACGGGCGCATCAATCGGTGAGGCAATTAGTGTATGTTGACCCTTGAGAATCACAATGGACTGAGTTAACTCTACCAAGGCATGAATGGATCCAAGCCGATCCGCTTGGACATGCGCGCTAGTAGACTTTAGTAGTCGAGCAGCTTCCCCTGGATGAGGTGTCAATGCTGTTAACAGCGGAAAAGTTTGATTGCGATGACGCAAGAGAGTTAACAAAGATTCATCTTGACTGATGAGGTTAAGGGCATCCGCGTCAATGATGAGCGGAACGGTAGGGTAGCTTAGTGCTGCACTGAGCCACGCCTCTGCAATTGAAGTATTTCCAAGGCCTGGACCAATTGCAATGCAGTCTGGTTTTAACTCTGCGAGTTGAGCGGCTGCATCAGGCTTGGCTAAGCGAACCATCAGTTCAGCTTGCTCAGGTACGCAATGGGCTGAAGCAGGATCTAGCATTTCTAATATAGTCCAGCCTGCACCCAAATGGAGACAAGCTTTTCCGGCTAAGACAATCGCCCCAGCCATACCCGGGGCGCCACCAATCAGCACCACTTTTCCAGCATCAGATTTGCTTTCTGCTGGATCGCGCTGGAGTCGCTTAATCAGTGCAAAGTAATTTAAAGGCTCGGGGGCTGTAGTGTTGGGCATGAATAGAAATAGATGGCTCTCAATAGATGTTACTACCAAGCCGTCAAATAAAGGCATTAAGATGGAAGCACTGAATATTTTGAAGGCAATCGATGAGCCCTAAGCTCCCCGTTAACAATTCTCAGACCATTACCGAGTTCTTCAATCTTCATAAAGAGGATATTCATGAAGAAACTACTGAAGAATCTTACAAGTTTGCTTTTGCAGACGAAGCCTTCTTGGCTCGTAAAGAAACGATGGGGATTCGGTTTGAGTTGGAGTTGCTAAAGCCCGACATCCTCTTACGTGAGCATGGTATTGAACATACCATCACGGTCTTTGGCTCAACGCGCTTTATTAGTCATGATGATGCAGAAAAACGAGTGGCAGAAGCCAAGACTCCTGAAGAGCAGTTTGAGGCCAAAAGGGCAATCGACAATAGTCACTTTTATGAGGAAGCCAGAAAGTTCGGTACTTTAGTGGCCCAATACAATGCGACCCAAACGAGCGCTAATAACAAGTTGCATATTTGTACTGGTGGTGGTCCCGGCATTATGGAAGCAGCTAGCAGAGGCGCTTTTGAGAGTGGCGACCAAACCATTGGTTTTAACATCAGCCTGCCGCGTGAGCAAAGACCCAATCCCTATCTCACTGAAGGCCTCAGTTTTCGCTTTCATTACTTTGCACTGCGCAAGATGCACTTCATGCTGCGTGCGAGAGCCATTGTGGCCTTTCCTGGAGGATTTGGTTCGATGGATGAACTGTTTGAGGTGCTCACATTGATGCAAACGCATAAGGTGGCCCAACTCCCCATCATCCTGGTCGGTAAGTCATTTTGGGAGTCTACGGTGAACTTCGATCTCATGATGGAATATGGAGTGATTGAGCGTTCAGACATGAAGCTACTGCATTTCACCGAAACTGCAAAAGAAACCTGGCAGATTATTCAACACTGGTACCAGTTGGCCTAAGTGATGAGTACTCAATGGGACGCCATCATTATTGGTGGAGGTGCAGCTGGCCTTTTTTGCGCAGGGGTAGCAGGGCAACTCAATAAGCGGGTATTGGTGCTTGATCATGCCGAGGTCTTGGGAGAAAAGATTCGGATTAGCGGGGGAGGCCGCTGTAATTTCACAAACCAGCATAGTGGCCCAGCCAATTTCTTATCACTCAACCCCCATTTTGTGAAGAGTGCTCTTGCACGTTACCCTGCAAAAGCCTTTATCAAATTAGTAGAGTCCTATGGCATTGACTATCACGAGAAACATCAGGGCCAACTGTTTTGCGACCACTCTGCGCAAGACATTATTCAAATGCTATTTGCTGAGTGCGCTAAAGGGAAAGTGGTGATCCGCAATCCCGTGTCTGTACTCAATATTGCGCAAGAGTCAGGTAGCTGGGTGGTCAATACCAGTGCAGGATCGGAAAAAACAAAGTCTGTTGTGATGGCAACCGGCGGCTTACCAGTGCCCGCGATTGGTGCCACTGCTTATGCACTGGATATTGCCAAACAATTCAACCTGAGTGTGGTTGAACCTCGTCCAGGTTTAGTACCTCTGTCCTTTACTGCAGACTCATTTCATCATCTCAATGAATTAGCAGGTCTGAGCTTGCCAGTCCGAATTAGTTCAGGATCTAAAGGTGATCGCTATGGTGCCTGCCGCTTTCAGGAAGACTTATTACTGACGCACAAGGGCTTATCTGGACCAGCTGTTTTACAAGCCAGTAGTTATTGGACTGAAGGCGAGGGCATCCACATTGATTGGCTTGGCTCAGTTGAAGTGGCTGGCGGCTTTCATTGCGATACTTTGTTTAATGATGAGGACAATCGCTTAAAAACTGCTGAGACGATTTTGGCTTCTGTGCTTCCGCAGCGTTTGGCAAAAGCCTTCGCAGAACAGAAAAATCTTGCAGGACGCAAGTGGGCAGAAGTTTCTAAAAAAGATCGCCAAGCACTTAAAGAATTGATAACCAACTGGTCAGTGAAGCCTGCGGCTACCCTAGGCTGGAAAAAGGCTGAAGTGATGTTGGGAGGAGTAGATACCAACGATCTAGATGGTCAAACGATGATGGCTAAATCTCATCCTGGGTTGTATTTCATTGGCGAGTGTGTTGATGTTACTGGCCACTTAGGCGGCCATAATTTTCAGTGGGCTTGGGCTAGCGGCTTTGCTTGCGCGCAAGCTGTTTAGCTCGAGCGCGAATATTGAGTAACTCAACCCCCAGAGAAAAAGCCATCGCAACATAGATGTAACCCTTAGGGATATGCAATCCCATCCCTTCGGCAATTAAGACTACACCCACGACGGTCAGAAAAGAGAGCGCCAACACTTTGATGGAAGCATGGCGGCCGACAAAGTCTCCGATCGGTTTAGCAGCCAGTAGCATGATCAAAACCGAAGCGATCACAGCAGCAATCATGATCGCAATCTCATCTACCATGCCTACTGCAGTAATGACACTATCTAAAGAGAAGATCATATCGAGTAGCGCAATTTGCCCTACTGAAGCAATGAATAATTTCTGGATAGATTCTTTGGGGCTGATCTGCTCAGCTTCTGAAGGGGTATTGGAGTCATGATGGAGCTCTACTTCAGAATAGATTTCCTTTGAGGCTTTCCAGATCAGGAAAAAGCCGCCGAGTAATAAGATCAGATCTCGGCCAGAGACCGCATGCTCAAAAAAGCTAAAAAGGGGTTCTGTTAAGCCCATCACCCATGACAAACTCAGTAACAGTAGGATCCGGGTGACGAGTGCAAAAAGGAGGCCAATCCGCCTAACCTGTTCGCGGATACTGACCGGTAAGCGACCTGCAATCACACTAATAAAAATAATATTATCAATGCCCAGAATAATTTCGAGTGCAGCCAAGGTGAAGAAGGCTACCCAAGCATTAGGGTTTACAAGTAGATCGAGCATGAATGGGGTTTCTTCTAATGAATTTAAAAGGACGATCTCCATTTTAACGATTCAAGAGGTGCTTATTGGCAAGTGTCGAATTTGGGTATAGAGTAGGGTTTATCAGGCAAGCATTCTTAAATTCCGAATTTTCTACCGCACAATTGATTAAAGGAAGGCACCATGAATCCAAAAGATTTTCAGGACTGGCAAAGAGAAAAAGCCAAAGAGCTATTCACTTTCTCACACAAATTACTCGAAACCGCTAAAGAGATTGGCGATCATCATCTGGCTGAAGTTGAGTACAGTATGAAAAATGCCATGGCTACTGCTAAGTCAGCTGCCAAGAATGACCTTGGTAAATTAAAAGATCTACAAGAAGAAGCAACAAAAGAAGCTGCTAAGCGTGCAGCAACTTACCAAAAGAAGGTTAAATCCTTGCTGAAGGATTTGGGTGAGAATGCTGCTGATGAAACAGAGAAGCATTTAGAGAAGGTGCGCCATTCATTGGTCAGCTGGCTTGAGGATGCAGAAAGCAAAATGCCAGCCCATGCAGACAAGTTATCGAAAGTGGTTCATGAAATGTCGACTACTGGTCAGCAGATGTTTCAGGAGGGCCGTCGCATTGTGAATCAAGTGGCCGATACTGCCGAAAAGAACCTGGATGAGTTGGTCAAGAAAACCTCGGCCGGTAAAGGCAAATCAAAAGCAAAAGAAGCTGGTTCTGAATAAGATCACTTCTCTTTAATAAAAGCCACCCTTAGCGGTGGCTTTTTTACTGCCAACCCTGGAGCCAGATATTACGATCAGTTAGCTCTCGCCAAGGAATGACTCGACTCTTTTTGCTATACACCGCTTCAAGTTCAACCGATTCTGCAAGTAATTCTTGCTCGGGGTCAGAGTAAATCACCTTAGCAACCAAAAAATGTTTCTCTTTGTTTACGGGGTGGACCGCAGTCCATTTGCTTAATAGGAGTTTCTTTGGGCTTAGTGGGTTCATCTGATCGCCAATTAGAGTGCAGAGCATTGATATTCTTTACCAGCGATATTGAGCTTACCTTGGCTGGGTATGAATCGTACTTCAGCATCCTGGGTGAGGGCAGGGCATTGAGTGGCGAAGTAAGTCGTCTCTCCCAGAGCGCCACAATGGGTGTACGTGGTGTTTGGCAGAATCATTTGAGCCTGCTTCAGAATCATTGAGAGCTTCTGCCCATCGCCATCTTGACATGTCCAGGTTGTGTAGTCGACCCTGCCGCAGGCATAGAGCAGGACGATGCCTAAAAGGGAAATGAGCAACTTCAATAGGTTTCGCACACCCCAAGCATAGCGAAATTCTGGCTACTTTGCGTTTGGTATTAAGATTTCATCAGAGCAATATAAAAAATACAAAACTTTAAAGGAGACAATATGGATACAAATCGTCGCGATATTCTCAAGATGGGTAGCAGTGCTGCCTTAAGTAGCTTGCTGCTCTCTGGCACTGCAGAGGCTGCTAGTAGTAGTTCTCCAGTGGTAGTTGAGCCATTGACTGGAAAAGCGGGTTACCGAGTAGCAAACTACCTGCCACGCATGGGCGCTACATCCCGTCTAGGATTGGTTACTAATGATGGCATGGTGATTGATATCCCCGCTGAGGCGGCCCGTCAAAAACTGACCCTATCTTTCGACCCTACTTCCATGATTTCTTTAGCGGGCTCTAGCAATCAAGGGCTCCTGGATTTGGCCAAGCTTTTTAAGAGCCGGGGTCAAGCCACTCAAAACGTGAACCAAATTATCTTGCTCTCACCAATCCCTAAACCTCAGAGCAATATTTACTGTGTTGGCTGGAACTATCTGGATCACTTCGAAGAAGGTTTAAAAAGTCGCGAAGATAAAAATATCAAAGAGTATCCAAAGGTACCCGTAATCTTCACTAAGGGTACTCAGACCATGAATGGCCCCTTTGACAAGATTCCTTACGATGGTGGTATTTCCACCATGATTGATTGGGAGGCTGAGCTTGCCGTCGTGATTGGTAAGAAGGGCAAGAATATTTCCGAAGAGAATGCCATGGAATACGTTTTTGGCTACTCTGCTTATAACGACACGACTGCTCGCGACATTCAGCAGAAGCGACAATCTGGCCAGTGGTTTAAGGGGAAGAGTTTGGACGGTCATGGACCCATGGGTCCTTGGGTGGTGACGGCTGGCGGCGTAGATCTGAAAGACGTGCGTGTGATTTGTCGGGTCAATGGGGTTGAAAAACAAAATGCCAGTTACGCGCAAATGTATTTCAAAATTCCGGCGATCATTGCAGAGTTATCGCGCGGCCTCACTCTGCTGCCAGGCGACATCATTGCGACCGGCACCCCTTCAGGAGTGGGTTACAGCCGGAATCCTCCCGAGTTTTTAAAGCCAGGCGATGTCATGGAGTCTGAGGTGACCGGTATTGGGATCATTCGCAATACCATCGCTTAATTCCCGAAATAAGAAAAAAGCCCATATTTTTCAATAGCTTATATCGATTTAGGGGAAGCAACTCTGTAAGAGTTTTCCCCTATCTAGACTGTCAATAACTCTACTTTTTATAGAGATATACTTGATCGCGTAGTGGGTATGGAATCATTTTTTGAATATGAGGAGACAAGATGTCACAACACGATACATTGCTAGCCGCTTTCGAGAATTACATCGCTGAAAACGAAAAATTCATTGGTAAGGGCGTTAAGGCATCCGCAGCTCGTGCTCGTAAAGCATTGCAAGAAATTGCTGGTGCCTGCAAAGAGCGTCGCAAAGAAATTACTGCTCATAAAGAAGCAATGGAAGCAAAGAAATAATCTTCTTTAGCTATCTCTGATGGATTAAAAACCTAGCTCATGAGGCTAGGTTTTTTACTTTTGGGGATCCGCTGAATCGACCAAAGGAAATAGCCAATCTGGAAGACCCTTTGGCTTCAGTGTTTTGGTATCGACTGCAACCAAATGAATCAATGCGCTAGCTAATAAGGTGGGCTCTTCGGCTGGATTTGCTTCGTTGATTTTCTTGGCCGTTTGCTTAATCGCAATTTGAGTGCGACCGCGATGCTCAATGATTTGATCGATCACCAGTAGGTCATCCAATCGACCTGGACGATAAAAGTTCATAGTGAGCTCTCTCACAGGAAAAAGAATCCCGAATTCTTCTACTAGCCTTAAAGGGCCAATGCCGAGACCATGAAGCCAGGCCGCTCTGCTGCGCTCAAAGATTTCAAGATATCGGGCATGGTAAATAAAGCCTGCGGTATCGGTATCGGAATAGCAAACACGAAAGGTATAGGGAGTGGTAGTCATTTATGGCGCAGTAGGGTTCAATACCAACATCATAGAACGATGTGGAATCCCTGCTTCATCGTAGACGGGGCCATAGGCTTGAAACCCCAATTGCTCATAAAAAGGAATAGCTACCATCTGCGCATTCAGAATAAAACGACAAATCCCTTGAGCCTTGCCAAAACTGATTAAAGCGCCAAGCAGTTGCCTGCCATAACCCTGTCTTCGATAGGGGCTCAAAATTGCCATACGCCCAATTTTGCCTGCGCCATCGGTTTGGAGAACTAGACGTGCGGTGCCGATACATTGCGAGTCTTGATATAGGAGGGCGTGATGCGCTTGCCCATCATAGAGATCAAGTTCCATTTCTTCAGGAACGGCTTGTTCTTCAATGAAGACTGCTTTGCGAATTCGATAGGCATCCGGCTCTGCTTCAGCCCAACTCTTTATCAGTATCACTAGATATTCTCCAAAAACTCCACTTACCCTAGTACTTTTACCAATATAGATCATCAATTAAGACTTTTTTGTCTTAAAACGGATAATGATCATGGTTACAATCAAAAAGCGGTTTACACCTGCATCTACAAACCTCATTACTAGGAGTTATCTTGAAGAAATCTGTCTACGCTTTATTCGCCTCAATTGGCCTTGCTTTATCTGCTTCTGCATTAGCTCAAATGCCAGCTAAGATGGTTCCATTGGCAGCTGACGTCATGGTGTTGACTGCAACGGTTGACTCGGTTGATATGAAAACCCGTGTTGTGACTTTAAAAGATGCGAATGGTAATTTGGCTCAGATGAACGTTGCTAAATCGGTACATGATTTGGGTAAGGTAAAGAAGGGCGATGTTTTTGTGGTTGAGCATGCTCAAGCGATTGCAGTTGGATTGACTGCAGCAGGTAAAGATCAGAAGCCTGGCGCATCTGGAGTTCACTCCGTTGTGATGGCTGGTAAAGGTGCTGCTAAACCTTTTGAAGAAACTCAAGATACCGTTTATGCGACGGTAAAGATTTCTACTATTGATTACAACAGCCGTGTTGTGACTTTTACACTCCCATCTGGCGAGAAGCAAAAAGTGAAAGTAGCTCCAAGTGTTTTAGGTCTTGAGAAATTCAAGGCGGGTGACGATGTGATGGTTGAGTTTGTTGATGACACCATCATCACCTTTGAAACTCCAAAGAAATAATTCAGTTCAGACTGAAGTAATTAGTACTCAGAAAAAAGCCCATCAATTGATGGGCTTTTTCTTTTATCCCTTTCGCTTACTTACCGCTCGGCTTGGCATTCGGGAAAAAGAGTTGCTCTCCATCAATCTTGTAAGAAGCAATGACGGCTTGACCCTCTTTTGAGATGAGCCAGTCAATAAATTTTTGTCCTAAAGTTTTTTTCACCTGCGGGAATTTCTCGGGATTGACCAGCATCACACCATATTGATTAAATAATTTGGGGTCACCTTGCACGAGGATGATGAGATCACCACGATTCTTAAAGCTAAGCCAAGTCCCCCGATCGGCCAAGATGTAGGCATTCATTGCTGAGGCAGTATTGAGAGCAGGGCCCATGCCAGAACCTGTTTCTTTGTACCAAGATCCGCTAGTAGGATTGATGCCAGCACTCTTCCAGTAGCGGAGCTCAGCCGCGTTCGTACCACTCTTATCACCACGCGAAATAAAGGGTGACTGTGCTGCGGCAATTTTCTGAAAGGCGATATCAATCTCTTTGCCGCCGGCAATCTTGGCTGGATCACTTTTAGGTCCAATCAAAATGAAATCGTTGTACATCACTTCATAGCGCTTGCTTGAGAACCCCTCAGCAACAAATTGCTCCTCAGCAGGTTTGTCATGCACAAAGACCACATCGGCATCACCACGGCGGCCAATATCTAATGCTTGACCAGTGCCTACCGCGACGACTTTGACATCGATGCCGCTTTTGCTTTTGTAAATGGGTAATAAATAGTTAAACAGGCCCGACTGTTCGGTTGAGGTTGTGGATGACACCACAATACTTTTTTCTTGCGCAAAACCATGACTAGCTAAGCTACTCAGAGTGAGGAGCAAAAATGAATTGATGATGTTGCGTTGCACATAATTCATTTGCGGGATAACCCTTAGTTGTTTTGATGAAGTGTTATTACTAAATGCAAAGTTTTTAAATAAGCATTATAAATGGGGGGTATTGCACAACAAGGAGACAAGATGTTCCATCTATTAGACAAAGAACGAACCATTGCAGGTTCTGGTTTTAATCGTTGGCTGGTTCCACCAGCTGCCCTCGCTATTCACCTATGTATTGGTATGGCTTACGGCTTCTCTGTTTTCTGGTTGCCTCTTTCAAAAGCGCTGGGTGTTTCTCAGGGCGGCACAGAAGCGATTAAGTGTCCAGCAGATGTGGGCTTTATTGGACAACTCTTTACAACCACCTGTGACTGGCAGATTTCCACACTGGGTTGGATGTATACCTTGTTCTTCGTATTCCTTGGTATCTCAGCTGCAATTTGGGGTGGTTGGTTAGAGCGCGCTGGTCCTCGTAAAGCAGGCGTCGTTGCTGCCTTCTGTTGGGGTGGCGGCATGCTCATCTCAGCACTCGGCGTCCACCTGCATCAGTTCTGGATGATGATCATCGGCTCTGGTGTGATTGGTGGTATCGGTTTGGGATTGGGTTATATCTCACCAGTATCCACATTGATTAAGTGGTTCCCAGACCGTCGCGGTATGGCAACCGGCATGGCCATTATGGGCTTTGGTGGTGGTGCCATGATCGGCTCTCCATTAGCGGCAATGTTGATGAAAAACTTTGCTACCCCAACCAGCGTCGGTGTTGCACAAACCTTCGTAGTGATGGGACTTGGCTACTTTGTGTACATGATGTGTGGCGCTTTTGGCTATCGCATCCCAGCCAGCGATTGGAAGCCTGCAGGCTGGACTCCACCTGCTGCACAGAGCAATAACGCCATGATTACCACTCGCAGTGTGAGCGTTAAAAAAGTGTGGGGCATTCCACAGTTCTGGTTGGTGTGGATGGTGCTGTGTATGAACGTCTCGGCAGGTATTGGCGTGATTGGTATGGCATCTCCGATGTTGCAAGAAGTGTTTGCTGGTAGTTTGATTGGTGTTCAACAAACCTTTACCGAACTCGATAAAACACAGCTCACTGCAATTGCTGGAATCGCTGCTGGCTTTACAGCCTTGATTAGCTTGTTCAACATTGGTGGCCGTTTCTTCTGGGCTAGCTTGTCTGATAAGTTAGGTCGCAAGATGACCTATATTGTCTTCTTCGTCTTAGGTGGCGCAATGTACTTTAGCGTGCCAAGTAGTGCTCAGGCAGGCAATCTGGCCTTATTCGTCGGCGCCTTCTGCATCATCTTGAGTATGTATGGTGGTGGCTTCGCGACGGTGCCCGCTTACCTAGCGGATTTGTTTGGTACACAGAACGTGGGTGCGATTCATGGCCGTTTATTAACTGCTTGGTCTACTGCCGGTATCCTGGGTCCAGTCGTTGTGAACTATATGCGTGACTACCAGTTAGGATTAGGCTTGCCACGTGCTCAGGTTTATAACCAAACCATGTACATCCTCACAGGCATGTTGGCAATTGGTTTGATCTGTAACTTGCTGATTCGTCCGGTAGCTGATAAGTGGTTCATGACGGATGCTGAGTTGGCTGAAGAGAAGCGCTTAGCACATGAAAAAGCCTTAAGCTCGGTTGTAACTGGCTCTGGTGGTAATGAACAGACTTCATCATTGACAGTCTTGTTAGCATGGGTTGCTGTAGGTATTCCATTGGCTTGGGGTATTTACAAAACAGCCTTAAGTGCAATGAAACTCTTTGCATAAGCTGTACTGCTCTCAGAAAAACGGCTCCTCGTGAGCCGTTTTTTTATTTCTCTTGCATCAACTTGAGCATCGCCTGCAGATCCTCAAGGGAAGATTGTTTGAGGTTCTGAATCACTCCGTCGTATTCAGTGGGGGTGCGATTCTGGCTCAGCTTAAATTTACCAACCAGACTCGAAATCTTGATTTCAATTCCAACAATCGCTTTGAGCATCATTTGGACATAATCTTCGGGTGCATCATCGAGCTTCCAATCGGATTGGTAAGTGGGCTCATGAGTGTCGGTGAGTTGAGAGACATGTTGACGAATCCATTGCGGATCTTCTTTCAGACTGAGTGCGCCTTGCACATGCACCACTGCGTAATTCCATGTAGGAACCACTTTGCCGGTCTCATATTTGGAGGGATACCAGGCAGGAGTAATGTAGGCATGTGGGCCATGAAAGATTGCAGTAACTTTGACAGCACCCGCTTGGGCCAATTTAGCCAAAGGGTTCATTCTGGCAATGTGCCCATGTAAATACTGACCGTCTTTACTTACCATCAAAGGGATGTGGTTAATTTCGAGCTCACCATCGGTATTGCCAATCAGGGTAGCCAGAGGGTACTCGCCCATGACCTTAAGTAAGATCTCGCGGTCCTCAACTAAAAAATGCTTGGGTAGGTACATAAGTAGCTCGACTGAATTGGTATTGCTGACAGTGTATTACTACCGCTCCCCATAGCTTGCTTACTTGTCCCAGATGAGAATTATTCTCACTTTATCGCTATAATGAGAACCATTCCCATTAAATGCCAAAAGTGCCATATTCATGCTTTTAGACCAGGCTTCCTTAGATACCCTTTTTAGGGTCAAAGGTGTTCTTCCTTCGACAAGCACCCCGGAAGTGAAGGGGCAATTGGAAGACATTGGCTTTTTGACTGGCGAACAGGTCACCGTCTTACGCAAAGGTCTTTTTGGTAAAGGGCCAATTCTGGTGCGGGTGGGCTCTTCCACTTTTGCCTTGCGTGAGAACGAAGCCAAGCTGATTGAGTTAGAAGCGATTGCATCATGACAGAGTCACGGATTCACTTCTTCGCTAAAGAACCTTTAGTTGCGTTATTGGGTAATCCCAATTGCGGTAAGACCGCACTTTTCAATTTATTGACCGGTAGTCGACAAAAGGTCGCTAATTATTCTGGTGTGACAGTGGAGCGCAAAGAGGGTAATTTAACTCTCGCATCTGGTAAGGTCATTCGGATCTTAGATTTGCCAGGCGCTTACAGTTTGTATCCCCGTTCACTCGATGAGCGTGTGACTTGCGATGTGTTGCATGGCAGAGCCGCCGGAGAAAAAAGACCCGACCTCGTGCTTTGTGTGCTCAATGCCATGAACTTACGCGCCAATCTGCGTTTAGTCTTGGCCGCTAAGCGCTTGGGTTTACCTTGTGTGGTTGTGCTCAATATGGTCGATATTGCCAAACGTCACGGTTTGCAAATTGATGAGCAGGCCTTAGCAAAAGAGTTGGGTATGCCGGTAATCCCTACGATCGGTATTCAGGCTAGAGGGGCTGATGATCTCAAATCCTATTTAGCGCAATTGGATTGGCGTAATCTCGCTGCGCTCTCTAACACCTCGCTTGATCAAGGTGATGAAACGGTCATTGCACACTCTGAGCATATCGAGTCAGACAATATCCAAGTTCATCGCATTCTCAAAAAACTCAATCTAGATCATGTGATTCCAGACCACTTCAGCGATCGTCTGGATTCTGTCTTGTTGCACCCGATCATCGGCCCAATCATTTTGACGGTCTTACTGTTCTTTATCTTTCAGGCAGTCTTCTCTTGGGCAGTCTATCCAATGGAGCTCATTAAGCTTGGCCTTGAATACTTGGGCGGCTTGCTTACTCAGTTCCTGCCAGACAATTGGTTCAGAAGTTTATTGATCGATGGCATTTTGGCGGGGGTAGGGGGTGTATTGACCTTCCTGCCACAGATTCTGATTCTGTTCTTCTTCATCCTCGCTTTAGAAGAGTCTGGTTATTTACCCAGAGCTGCTTATTTATTAGATCGTTTAATGGGTCGAGCTGGCTTATCGGGCCGATCCTTTATTCCCTTGCTATCAAGTTTTGCCTGCGCGATCCCAGGCATTATGGCGACGCGGAGTATCTCGAATGCCCGCGATCGTTTAATTACCATTCTGATTGCACCGATGATGACCTGTTCAGCGCGTTTGCCGGTTTACGCTTTGCTGATCTCTGCATTTATCCCGCATACCAAGCTCTGGTTTGATCTCGACTTGCAAGGTCTAGTCTTGTTTGCCCTTTACCTTGCCGGCATTCTTGGGGCAATGGGGGTAGCTTGGTTGCTTAAGCACTTCACCAGCAAGCAATTCAAAGTGAATGCACTGATGATGGAGTTACCCAGTTATCACTTACCCAGATTGAGCAATCTTGCAATTAGTCTATGGCAACGCGCAGAGATTTTTCTGAGACGTGTTGGCGGAATCATCTTGCTAATGACCGTTGCCTTATGGGCGCTGTCGAGTTTTCCATTGCCACCTGAGGGTGCAACAGGAGCACCGATTCAATACAGTATCGCGGGCATGTTAGGCCATGCTTTATCGATTGTGTTTGCGCCGATTGGCTTTAACTGGCAAATCAGTATTGCCTTGGTTCCTGGTATGGCAGCGCGTGAAGTCGTTGTCAGCTCATTGGCAACGGTATACGCCTTATCCAGCACCGGCGCTGATGCAGCCAGTGCGCTCGTGCCTTTAATTTCTTCTACCTGGAGCTTAGCGACTGCACTGTCTTTGCTGGCCTGGTTTGTGTTTGCTCCTCAGTGCCTATCGACGATTGCGACTGTCAAACGGGAGACTGGCGGCTGGAAGATTCCTATCATTATGCTCAGCTACCTTTTCTTTCTGGCTTACCTAGCCTCCTTGATTACCTACCGAATCGCCTTGTTCTTCGGTCTAGGTTAAACCCTGATCTACCCGTTTTAAGCCTCTTTTTCCTCTAGTGTGCGGTAAGATATTTGCAGATGTATCGCAGCAAATAATAAAAATACATTACAGGAGATAGTATGAGTTCACGTCGTCAATTTATGAAGACAGTTTCTGCATCCGGCGCAGGAATCGTAGCGGCTTCTACAATGGGTTTAATGCCAGAAGCCTCAGCACATCCAACTTCCCAATGGGGTGGAGAAATTTATAACGGACCCCATGAAATGGTGAAGAATTGCAAGATTCTCACCATGATGAATGCCGATGGTACTGAGAGTATGGGTGTCGTTACGCCCAAGGGCGTCATCGATGTGCGTGCGGTTGCTAAGAAGCTCAAGATTGCAGCCCCAATTACCCTCGATCAATTATTACAAGAAGGGAATGCCGCTGGCTTTAATAAAGTGGTTGCGGGCGCAGATAAGTCTGGCGTTCCTTATTTAGATGAATCCAAGATCACTTATGGTCGTCTATTTGTTAATCCAGGCAAGATTGTTTGTGTTGGTCTTAACTATCGTCAGCATGCTGATGAGATTGGTATGGCTCGTCCGCGCGTGCCACCCCTCTTCAATAAATACAACAATAGCCTGACCTCACACAATTGCATCCTCAGAATTCCACCGCCAGAAGTATCTTATAAGCTGGATTACGAGACAGAGCTCTTGATCGTGGTTGGTAAGCGCATGCGCAATGTTCCAGAGGCAGAGACGCTTAACTACGTTGCTGGTTATTGCACCTCCAATGACTTTTCTTCACGCGACCTGCAATTAGAAACACCTAGCGTGCAGTGGATGATTGGTAAGACCTTAGATCAATATGCGCCGATTGGGCCTTACTTTGTGAGTGCTGATCGAGTAGGGGATCCCAATAAGTTGCAAGTGCAAACTTATGTAAACGGCCAGATTCGTCAGAACTCCAATACTGCTGACTTTATTCACAATACCCAAAAGATGTTGTCCTATATCAGCACCTATTGGGCATTAGAGCCAGGCGATATTGTCTTTACAGGCACCCCTCAGGGTGTGATCTTGGGCTATCCAAAAGATAAACAAGTGTGGCTCAAGAAGGGCGACGTGGTAGTGAGTGTGGTTGAGAAACTAGGCGAATTAAAGTTCACTTTAGGTTAATTGACTATAAACAAGAAAAGGTCACTCGCGGGTGACCTTTTCTTATTCTGTATAGGAAAACGGGTGTATCAACAAATTTGTAAATTAGCAATCTACTCCTCTTTCATCCTGTTCTCAGGAATCGTATTACCTGCGAGCGTTAAAGAGCAAATGGCGGAGAGCCCCGCAGTTAAAGCTGCAGTAGAGGAGCTGGTCCTGGCTAATCATATTCTTTATGACCAAAACGCAGTTGATGGTTATGGGCACATCAGCATACGTAACCCCAATAATCCGAATACTTTTTTTCTGTCACGGAGTATTGCGCCATCTGTAGTCACAGTAGATGACATTATGGAATTCGATATGGATGGTAAAGCGCTAAATGGCGATTCTCGGACAGCCTACGGTGAGCGCTTTATTCACAGCGGTATCTTGCGTAATCGGCCAGATCTAAATTCAGTAATTCATGGGCATGCCGCTGCAGTCTTGCCGTATGGGTTGACGGGAACCACTCTGAAACCGGTTTTTCATATGAGTGCCTTCTTAGGTGAGGGCGCCCCCATCTTTGAGATTCGAGAAGCATCATCGACGAATCCTGATACCGATATGTTTATCAGCAATCCCCAGCTGGGTGATGCCTTATCCAAAACTATGGGCCTGCAATATTTTGTCCTGATGCGGGGTCATGGCTATGCCGCTGGAGGAGAGACAATTCAGAAGGCAGTCTTTCGGTCTATTTATGCCATTCAAAATGCAGCGATTCAGTCAGAAGCAATGAAAATGGGTGCAGTCCAATATCTCACGCCCGGAGAGGCTGCTAAATCTCAGGCTACGATAGAAAAAACCATCAGTCGTCCGTGGCAACTATGGCGAGATCGAGTAACTAAGTCCTCTACGGCACAGCCATAAAGACCCTCAACACATAAATCAATTTGTTGCTAAACTCTCGCATCATGTCGATGCGTGCTCGCTTTCTTTCTCAATGTGTAGTTTGCTTGATGGCCTTGCTGCCATTAGTTAGCTATGCCGTATTGCAAGATGAGATTCAGGTTTATGACGATGAGATCAATGCTAAGGGCGAGCAAAGTCTCGAACTGCATATCAACAATACCCCCAATGGCTTAGTGACACCGAGTTACCCAGGCGAGGTGATGAATAATCACAACACTCGCATTACTCCTGAATATGCTTATGGCCTTGGCCATGATCTAGAGGCTGGCCTCTATGTGAACTCGGTGGTGAGTGGTGGTACATGGAATTATGCTGGCGCCAAAGTCAGAATGAAATACCTACCCTTTATGGAAGATAAGGGTGACCCCGTTTTTGCTGGTGTCAATATTGAGTTATCCAATACGCTGCCTCAGTATGAGCAGTCTCGTTATAACAGTGAGGCTCGCTTTATTCTGGGTAAGCATGTCGATCAATGGCTATTTGTGATTAACCCGATTTTTGATCAACAACTCTCACAGCCTTATGTGCACCAAGCGCCTGACTTCAATACAGCGATTCGGGTCTCAAGAGAGGTGGCTCCAGATTGGGCGGTGGGTACGGAGTTCTATTCCAATTACAACCAAATTGGCAGCGGTCCGATTGCCAATCCCAATACTCAACAGCTAGTGTTTCTCAAAGTGTATTGCGATGCGGGGCCGTTGCCGTTTCAGGCGGGTGTTGGTAGAGGCTTTACCAACAGTAGTGATACTTGGACTGTTATGACGATTCTGTCGATTCCATTGCCATAAACATGCAAATAGAAGCCCACCAAGTTGAATGGATTGGCTACTTAGCTGCTTTTTTAACCACCTGTGCCTTTATTCCTCAAGCGGTTCAGTCCTGGAGGACGCGCGATCTCTCAGGAGTCTCGCTGGGGATGTACTCTTTATTTACTTTTGGGGTAGGGCTGTGGCTTGTCTATGGGCTGATTATTGAGAAGTGGCCGCTGATCTTAGCCAACTCAGTAACGTTTACTTTAGCGCTCAGCATTTTGGTTTTAAAGTTGCGCCATAATTCCTCGAAATGAAAACGCTTCAAAAAATGATCCGCCTCAGACTCATCTATTTGCTCGCTGCCACTTTGTTAGTAGCTTGTTCCCATGCACCTGAAAACACCAGTTTGACCCCTGTCTCTCTGTACAGTAATGCCACAGCTATTGATGCGCGTTTATCCAATTGGCCTTATCCATACCCCGTCAAAGAATATAAGACCCTTCTGCAGGGACAAGGTGTCAGCATGATGTATATGGATATTCCCGCCGTTGGAAAAGAGCGGGGAGCGCTTGTGCTATTTCATGGCAAGAATTTCTCCAGCGACTATTGGGGTGCTGTGATTCCGGGGTTAACTCAAGCCGGTTATCGAGTGATTGCCCCAGATCAGATTGGTTTTGGAAAATCCTCCAAACCGGATGTTGCTTACCACTTTGATGAATTAGCCAGTAACACTAAGGCATTGCTCAATAGCCTACATATTCAGAAAGTGGATGTGATTGCCAATTCTATGGGTGGGATGTTGGCCATTCGTTTTGCACGACTCTATCCTCAGACCGTTGCCAAGCTTGTCTTGGAGAATCCCTTGGGTCTTGAGGATTACAGCAAAGACATCCCGCCTCAACAAAATGATCAGCTTCTCAAATTAGAGATGGCGCAGACTGAGACTAGCTATCGAGCATTCATGCATAGCTATTTCCCAAACTGGCAGCCCGCTTATGAGCAGTATGTTGAAGTGTTTACACGAGTTCAAAAGAGCCCAGACTATCCTGTCTTCGCTAAGGCATCCGTTCGCACTTATCAAATGATTGCAGAGCAGCCTGTTGTGAATGATCTGGCGCTACTCAAAATGCCAGTATTGTTAATTATTGGCCAGAAAGATCGAACGGTCTTTGGTCGGCGATTTGCTCCTCCTGAGGCTGTCAAGTCCCTAGGCAATTTTCCTGAACTTGGTAAAAAAGCCCAAAAAGTCATCCCCAATGCCAGCTTAGTGCCTGTGGAAGGCGTAGGGCACGTTCCTCATGTGGAAGTACCCCAGCTATTCTTGGAAAGCGTCATACCTTTCTTGAATGCTGGGAGCTAATTCTCCAGTTTCATGAGTCGACATATTACCTGGGATAGAATCTTCCCATGTACATGTTTTTGCCATTTCTCATAGCTTTTCTGGGCTTACTACTGGCCTGGTTTGAAAAGCGTTTTGCCGCCTTATTCTTACTGGCGATTACCGTCGGCATTCTGATGTACTGGTTCCACTTCCATGCAACTGACGCACTAAATATTAGCCTGTGAGTAAATCCAATCTACCTTCACTCGCTTTACTAGGGAACCAGCTCTCCCTGTTGGCAATTATTGGCATTCTGTCCTATGCCTTTGTAGATCAACTCTACTTTGGTGAATTGCCTTGCCCACTCTGCTTGATGCAACGCATGGGCTTTGTCTTGATGGGATTTGCAATCGTACTGAATCTGCGCTTTGGTGCGCATTCCTCTCATTACGGTTGGGCCATCTTTAGCGGCTTAGTTGGCATGATGATTTCATTGCGCCAAATTTTCTTACACATTGCGCCAGGTGACCCTGGTTATGGCAGTCCTTTCCTGGGCCTGCATTTTTATACTTGGGCTTTTGTTGGTGCACTGGGTTTATTGGGTGGGCAAGCGATTTTGCTGATGCTGCCGAATGGGGAAGTGCGCTCCCGTTCTTGGTTTAGTAATCTCCTGGTAGCCGTTTTTATCCTCCTCGTTTTTGCTAACCTCACTTCCACTTTGGCTGAGTGCGGCTTTGGTCCTTGTGCAGACAATCCAGTCAACTATGACGGTTGGACTTTGCTGCGTTTCCGTTTCGGTTTCTAAATCCCCGATGCATTGCCTGATCAAGGCTGTCAAAAGCCTGTGTTTCCTTTTCTGCTTTGCGTTTCTGATTACAAACGTAGAGGCAGCTAATTGGCCTAAAAATCCCATCCGCATCATAGTGACCTTCACCCCGGGTGGTGCTCCTGATATCTTGGCCAGGGTACTGGCACAAAGTTGGCAAAAATCCTTAGGCGTTCCAGTATTGGTTGAGAACAAGCCGGGCTATGGCGGTAATATTGGCGCAGAGTTGGTAGCTAAAAGTGAAGCAGATGGCTATACCTTGCTGATTGGTACCGTGGGTATTCATGCGATTAATGGCGCTCTATACGAGAGGATGGCTTTTGATCCGATTAAAGACTTCACGCCCATTAGTTTTTTGGCCAGCACTCCCAATGTGTTGATTGTGAACAAACAGCTTGGCATCACTAATCTGCACCAACTGATTGAGTACGCCAAAGCCAATCCCAATCAACTCACTTATGGTTCTTCAGGAACCGGTACTTCATTGCATATGTCCGGAGAGCTCTTGCAAGAGATGGCAGGTATACAGATGCGGCATATTCCGTATAAGGGCAGAGCGCAATCCTTACCCGATTTAGTGAGCGGCCGAATCTCGATGCTGTTTGATAATTTATCTTCCGCTTTGCCCTTGATCCAATCTGGGGATGTGGTCGCGCTAGGAGTCACTACCTTAAAACGCTCACCCGCCGCCCCAGACATTCCGACGCTAGCCGAGCAGGGCTTGCCGGGTTTTGAGGCCACTTCTTGGTTCTGCCTCATGGCCCCAGCCAATCTTCCACCGGCTTTGGTAAAGCGCCTCAATATCCTGACGCGTAGTGCGCTGAATCAGCCAGAAGTCAGGCAAAAATTGCTTGCGAGCGCATTAGAGCCTACGCCGAGCAGCCCCCAAGATTTAACAAAATTGATTCAGTCCGAGTCGGCTAAATGGGGTAAGCTGGTTCATAAGGCGGGTCTTAAATCAGAGCCTTAAGAGCCAAAAATATTCTCAAAAAAGACCTTTTTGTTGTCAGCCTGGATTCATTTGAGGCGTTAATAGGGTAAGGGCTTTAAAAGCCTAGGGGTAGTAAAATAATGATATTGAGACCAAATATGAAGGGGTCCATCATGAAAAAGATTCAACAATTTCTCGCACTGAGTGCGACCATTACATTCATTACTATTTCTCCGCTCTCGAGCGCTCATGCTGGCGCTTACGTGGGTTGGAATGTCTCTGTGGGCAGTGGTTATCGTCCAGCCGCATACGGTCCGGGTTGGGGTGGCTGGGGTCCTGGTTGGCACGGCGGCCCATATTACGCTTACCCATATGGTGCTTATTACGGCCCTCCTATTGCTTATGGTCCGCCAGCAGTAGCCTATGTTCAGCCAGCGCAACCTCTCGTTCTTGCAGCTCAGCCTGAACCACCTGTTTGGTACTACTGTCAAAGTAGTGGCAAGTATTATCCGTATGCACAAGAGTGTGCCTCGGGATGGCAGGTTCAACCTGCTACTCCCCCAGCTGGTAAACCTAGCCCACAATCTAATTAACTCATCTGAATTACAGAACTTCTGAGAAGGATATTGCATGAAACGTTTGATTTTGTCGTTCGCTATCTTAAGTACATTGGCGGCATGTACTTCGGCACCCACTGGACCTACCGTGGCGATCATGCCGCGCGAAGGTAAACCTTTTGAAGTATTTCAGGCTGAAGATCAGCAGTGTCGTCAATTTGCAGCCAATGCAGTGAAAGACACTTCCGATGCAGCCCTTAAAGAAGGCGTGACCAGTGCAGCAGTAGGTGCGGCTTTAGGTGCTGCGGCCGGTTTAGTGATCGGTGGCGGAAGTCATACTAATGTTGGAACTGGTGCTGGTGTCGGCATGCTCGGCGGCGCAGGTCTAGGTGCGATGAACGCCTCGGGTAAACAGAACCAAGCTCAAGAGCAATACAACATTGCTTATCAACAATGCATGTACGCTAAGGGCAATCAAGTGCCTAGCTATAAATCACACTAATTGAGTTTCAAACCTCAGCACTAGACTTCAAGCGGCGGATGCGTTCTTTCATAGCGCGCTGCCGTTTTTCTGAAGAGGTAGAGCAAGAGACAGGCAGCTAAGCCCAGGCTCATGCTATTAGCTGCCCAAAAGCCATTCGCACCTTGTAAGAAGTAGGGGGTGTTGCCGAGGATATTAAAGCCCATCAGGTAACCACCACCCAAGCCGACTCCCCACAGTGAGCCTGCATAAATCAGCATGGGCCAGAACGCAATTCGATAAGCACGCAGGATGAATGCGGCAGTCACTTGCAAAGCATCAAACATTTGATAGAAGGCAATAAATAAAAATAGTGGAATGGAGAAAACCTTCACTGCTTCAGGAGGGTTATATAAGTCTAGTAACTCGAGCCGGAAAGCCCATACCGCAATACCAATCGTGATGCATAGGGTGCTAGTAAAAAACACAGACGACCAACCAATTTCTTCAGCACGCTCTGGTCGATTAGCACCAATCGATTGAGATACCAAAGTCATGGTGGCAATTGAGAGTGAGAGCGGGACCATATACATCACGGTACCCATATTGGCGATGATCTGGTGACCAGCCAATGCGGTGGTTCCGAGGCGCGCAATAAAAAGAGACATGAAGGTAAATGAGGTTACTTCAATGAGGTAGCTAAAGCCAATGGGTGTCCCGAGTTTGAGAAGAGTCCAGATGCGATGCAGGTCAGGCTTGCTGAATCGACTAAAGATTGCAAAGGGGCGATAAAAGCGATTGAACAGAACATAGCTCAAGGTCAGTAGCACCCAAAACCAATTAACGATCACAGTCGCAACCGCACAACCTGGGCCACCCATCGCAGCAATGCCTAAGCCGCCGTAAATGAAGAGGAGGTTCAGTGGTAGCTTGAGTCCCAAGCCAATAATCTGAATGACGGTAATCACGGCCGGCCTGGAGATGGCATTATGCAAAGCCATCAAGACTCGCATGCCCATGCTGGCCGGTAAACCCAGCGCCAGAATACTGAGATACAGGCGGGCTTTATCTTCAATCTCAGGGTTAATATGCGAAATACTTAAGAGAGCATCAGCATGAGTCAGAATGAGGCAGCCCACAATCGATAAGACGATAGCAAGCCAAGTTGCTTGCCTCACTTCCTCACCGATTTCATTAAATCGTTTTGCGCCAAAGAGTTGTCCAGCAATAGGGGCTAAGGCAGATACAACCCCAGTCAGACCAACATAGATACTGATAAAAATGGCTGAGGCCATGGCTAAGGCAGCAAGGTCAGCAGCAGAGTAGCGCGCTGTCATTGCAGTATCTAAGACACCAAAGGCAATGACTGCCAACTGTCCCAACAAGATCGGTCCAGCAAGTTTGAGTAGGGCGGGGATATCCTCGCGTAAACGCGATAATTTAAAGTGAATCACGGATTATTTCGGGCTAACTTCGTAAAGGCGCAGACGCTCGTCGCGGTCTGCAGCACGACGATCTTCCCAAATTAAGATCAATTTCTTGTCATTCAGGTTAGCAAAAGCCTGAGCCTCGGATTGGCTATGGGTCAGCATCCAAGGGCAATTGGGATCATCACGTAAATTTAACTTGGTGAAGTAATCAAATGAAGCCAGTTGTGAGAGACCGAGGCTACTGGTATTAACACAACCCGCATGAGCAGAGACGGCTTGAGAAAGTCGGGCAGCTACATAGCGATAGGTTTTGGCGTAATCAATCGTGGGCAACCACAAGGTCATCAACAAAACCCACATCAAAGTCGTGCCAGAAGCCGAGATGATGAGGCAGCGCCAAATTTCTTTGGGAGCGCGTGAAGTTCTCCAGCGCACAATCGCCAGCCAAAGACCCGTAATCACAACCGCAATCACAAAGGCCAGCCAATTCAATTGAGCCTGAAAGCCGGGCAATAAGCGTGCGAAATTGGCAGCAGTGCTCTCTGGGTAGCCAGTCACCTTAGCAAACCAAATCACCCAAACCGCAATCGCAATCACTGTGAAACTCAGCATCGCAAACCAATCAATAAAACTGATTAAGTTGCGCTTGAGAATCGGCAGACTAAAGGCAGCAATGATTGCAAGACTCGGAGTCAGAATCATCAAGTCGTGCTCATTGGCTTCAACTCTAAACAAGACGTATATGAGAGAGCCGATAAACAAACTCAGAGGAATGGCCAGATGGGGTGCACGCCAAGCGCCTGCCGCCTTATTGCTACCCCAATGCGCAAGAGAGATTGCGGCAAGAGGCCACAATGGCCATGCATAGACCCAAAAGTTCACACTCAAAAAACCAATGGAGTCGAGAGAGACAGTCGAACGCATCACGGGCATGTTGCGCCAACCGACTTCAGCGACATGGCGCATCTCTGGGGAGAGATCAAACCCATACCAAAGGGCGGGCCAAATCGCAAACCCAATGAGTCCCATTACAGTACTGGTGAGAGTCCAGCGAAAACGCAACTGAGTATTGCTGGCTAAAACAGCAATGATGGTGGAGCTGACCATGATGAGGCTGAGGGTTAAATTGCTCGACAAAATCACAATCATTAAGCCTAGGCCAGTCCATAAGCCACCTTGCCATGGTTTATCGAGACCGCGCACAGTGCCGTAGAGAACTAGGCCAATACCCATCAGTTGCGCCATCATTGGCGTGGTTTCATGAGCGTTCTGCGCTAGACCAATACAGGCTAAGAAGATGAGTAATGCACCATCAGCCAAGGTCATGCCATAACTCTTGCGATCGGGTTGACCACCAACTGCTAAAGCCATCGGTTGTACTTCGGGGCGACGACCTAAAAGATAAGTCGCATACCAAATGGCAACCGCAGTTGCAAAGAAGCAAATGGCAGAATACAAACGGGCGGCATTAGCAGCACCAATCCAAGGGCCAAAAAGATGAATGAGTGTGCCGCCTAACCAATACGGAAAAGGTGCACCTAGCGAAAGTTCACGGCCAGCTAAGTGGGGAACAATCCAGTCGAGCGTATTGCCCCTGAATAAGGTCCACATGCCACCAAAGCCAATGGCATCTTCGTTTTTCCAGGGATCCCGAAAGAATAGACCAGCAAAACCATAGACCAAGGTCAGCGCAAAAATCACGATGCGCGGAATGGAGCGGGTGGCGGCGGCGGTAAGTTTAACCATGCGTTAGTGGATAGAGGTGCGCAAAATACACAAAAACCAAATAAAAAAGGCAGCAAACGCTGCCTTGATTATCTCGCAAGTATTGCGTACTTGAAGAATTAAGCCTTCTTAGCAGCAGGCTTCTTTGCTGGCTTTTCAGCAGCTTTCGCTTCTGCAGCCGCCGCTTTTTTCTCAGCAGTCTTAGCAGCGCCATCGCCGGATGCTTTAGCAACCGCTTTGGTACCAAACTTCTGACGGAATTTCTCAACACGACCTGCGGTATCCATAATCTTCTGGGTACCGGTGTAGAAAGGGTGTGACTCAGATGAAGTCTCGATCTTGGCCAAAGGATATTCCTTGCCATCTTCCCACTTGATTGTCTCTTTAGTAGACATAGTGGAGCGAGTCTTAAAGCTGAAGTTGTTGGAAACGTCAACGAAGACGATTTCACGATATTCTGGGTGGATGCCTGGTTTCATAATGATTCCTATTAGCGGGTAGCCGTTTAGGTTAAACAACCCAAATACTTGCCCAAGTTAAAAGCGCTTCTGACAGCAGCAAAGGCGAAATTATGCCATGAAATCAATCAGAAAGCGCGGTTCCTAAGGTGGAAAAAGGGTAAAACAGCCCCTTTTTAGCCACCACGGCGCATTAAATCGAAGAATTCACCGTTGTTTTTAGTCGATTTGAGCTTATCCACGATGAAGTTCATCGCCTCAATATCGTCCATATCGGCCAACAATTTACGTAATACCCAGATCTTCTGGAGGTTCTCAGCCTTGACCAAGAGCTCCTCACGACGGGTACCAGACTTATTGAGGTTGATCGCAGGGTAAACACGGCGCTCAGCCAAACGACGCTCAAGGTGGACTTCCATATTGCCAGTACCTTTGAACTCTTCGTAGATCAAGTCGTCCATCCGGCTACCGGTTTCAATCAGGGCAGTAGCGATGATGGTGAGTGAGCCACCTTCTTCAATATTACGCGCCGCACCAAAGAAACGTTTTGGGCGTTGCAAAGCATTGGCATCCACACCACCGGAGAGCACCTTACCTGAGGAAGGGACGACGGTGTTGTAAGCGCGCGCTAAACGGGTAATCGAATCGAGCAAGATAATCACATCTTTACCCATCTCCACTAAACGTTTGGCTTTTTCAATCACCATCTCGGCAACTTGAACGTGACGCACTGCAGGCTCATCAAAAGTAGAGGCGACGACTTCACCGCGCACCGAGCGTTGCATCTCAGTAACCTCTTCAGGACGCTCATCTACGAGTAGAACGATCAAGATTGCATCGGGATTGTTGGCAGAGATCGCATGTGCAATGTGCTGCATCATCACGGTCTTACCAGACTTAGGTGATGCAACTAAAAGGCCACGCTGACCATAACCAATCGGCGAGATCATGTCGATGATGCGGCCAGTAAGGTTTTCTTCAGCTTTGATATCGCGCTCTAAAGAGATCACACGATTGGGGTGGAGTGGTGTGAGGTTCTCAAACATGATGCGGTTCTTGAGAGCCTCAGGTGCTAGACCATTAATCTTGTCGACTTTGACTAAAGCAAAGTAACGCTCACCATCTTTAGGGGTCCGTACTTCACCCTCAACGCTGTCGCCAGTGTGTAAGTTAAAGCGGCGGATTTGCGCAGGGGAAATATAGATGTCGTCTGGAGAAGCCATATAAGAGGCTTCTGGAGAGCGTAAGAAACCAAAGCCATCCGGCAATACCTCTAAGGTGCCATCACCGAAGACAGTCTCGCCAGACTTCGCGCGTTTCTTGAGAATGGCAAACATCAATTCTTGTTTGCGCATCCGTTGGGTGTTTTCAATCTCCAGGCTAGCTGCCATTTCAAGCAGGGCGGATACGTGGAGGACTTTAAGTTCAGTTAATTGCATAGCGTTCTTCGGGGGTGATAAATGAGGTATTGATAAATGGAAAGGGTTTGGCTTGGGTTTTGTCTAGATGAGATCTGACAAGAGCTTGTTACCAGAAAACCAATTTGGGGGATGTGTACTAGAAAGAGATCAAGAAAAGTGGGGGAGGTGAATCAGAAAATCGGAGCACAGATGAGTGCTGGATTCGTACTATGGAGAAATACTACACCAAAACAGACCTAAAAACACAAAAAGGGTAAAACACCACGATCACAGGCTCAGTCAGAGAGCCTGTGACCTGGGATGATTAGATATTGCTGTCAATAAAGGCGGATAACTGGGATTTAGCCAGGGCGCCTACTTTTTGAGCAGCAACTGTACCGTTTTTAAACAAAATGAGGGTCGGAATGCCGCGGATATTAAATTGGGCTGGAACACCTTGGTTCTCGTCCACATTCATCTTGGCGATTTGCAATTTATCGCCGTATTCACCTGAGAGCTCCTCAAGGATAGGGCCGATCATTTTGCAAGGACCGCACCATTCAGCCCAGAAGTCGAGCAATACAGGTTTATCGGACTTGAGGACGTCTTGCTCAAAAGAAGCGTCTGTTACGTGTTTAATGCCGGCACTCATGAAAATTCCTTATCTAGACTTATTTAGTAATCGAGCTACACCGCTTATATTAGCAATAAGCCACACTTTCTGCTCAAAATACCGATTTAGACCAAAACCGAGCCCCAAAACCTCAGCCTAATGCCGCAACCCTTCCCAATCCTCAATGCTGAAAAACAAGTGAACACTTGGGCTATCGAACCCAATGCCAAGGCATTGGAGCAACTGGCCAAGGGCATTTGGGAATGCGCCATCAACACCAATCAAAGACCCTTGGTCGTTCTCAGTACTGCAGGACCGCTCATTGGACTGAGAAAAGTTCTAGAACAGCAACGACCCAAAGATCTCGATCCCCAGATTGCACTCTTGCCACAAGTGATCAGCATGAGTGACTGGCTAGAGTCAGCGCCTGGCGCATGGAAGTTTCCTAAGAAACCATCCGATCTGGAGCGCTGGCTCAGTGTCTATGTCAATCTGCGTAAACACAAAATCTTACAAAGCTGGTTCAAGGCGGAGAGTGAAGCCGGAGCGTGGGGCTTAGCGCAAGCAGTGATTGATGCCTGTGATGCCTTAACGGAAGCCGTTATTCCACAATTACAAAACGAGCTCAATGCATTAGTGCAAGGGCAATCGATTGATACCGAGCAGTGGCTCAAAAAAGTAGCGCTCGTCTTAGATCAAGCCATTGCTAAAGCGTATGTCGGACTATCGCGTAACGTCGTTGATCAAGAATCTGCAGTGCTGCTGACATTCTGGCGTTATCTCAGCAGCGTACATGATCCTGTGCTTCGTAAACACTTGGCGATGGCAGCCCATCTGCAAGCAGCAAAGACGCATGCAAATACAGGAGTGCAGGCCAGACCCTTGGTTTGGGTACAAACTGCCGATCCCAAACCTATTGAACAAGAGCTGATTGCTCACTATTTAGAGAGCTACGCTCAATATGCACCAGTAGTCAAAATTGATCAGGATTGGCAAACAGTCGCATTGTGGTCTGAGGCGCTTACAGGCGAAGATCAAGAGGGCAATATTGCACCCGCTAATGAAACAATCGATTCACAAATTCGTCAGAACCTAAAAATCCAGCGTCATGATGAGTGGCAACTCTTGGCAGCTAGACGTTTTGAAGAGCTCGCTTGGGCAGCAGCCAAATCCATTGAACAACACTTAATCAATGGCAAACAAAATATTGCATTGGTTGCGCAAGACCGTTTAGCAGCCAGAAGAACACGCGCGCTATTAGGACGCTTCGGAGATGGACTACGCATTCGCGATGAAACCGGTTGGAAGCTATCGACCACGCGAGCCGCAGCAGCCTTGGATAGCTGGTTGGAGTTAATCCGAGCCCCCAAAGAAGGCCCAAGTGCTAGTGCCTTACTGGAGTTCTTGCAAAACCCATACTTTGATTTGGCGCTCACACTCAAGCAAGCGCCCGAAACCTGTACAGGATTGATTGCTCAACTTGAAGATATTCTGATTGCGAGTCAAGCCAAGTCCGGTTGGGAGACTTTCAAGATGGCGATCGAGCGGGCCAACCTCTATGCCTCTGCTAATGGCGGCTCAGCTAACCAAATACTGTTAGATTTAATTGAATCCATTCAGAAACGACATCTTGTTTGGCAGCAGCCCCAACTCGAGTGCGCGAGTGCCTATCAACACTTGCTAAAGAATCTTGAAGATCTGGGAATGGCACAAGGTCTTCAACATGACTCAGCAGGAGAGCAATTACTCAAAGTGCTCGAACAATTTAATTTGAGTAATGGCCCATTCCAAGCGGTGAAGATGAGTTTATCGGAGTGGTTAAGCCTCATCAAAACCGTCATTGAAGATGCTTCGTATGAAGAGGCGGGCAAAGAAGCGCTGGCAACACTGAGTATCTTGCCGCTGAGCTCAACTCGACTCAGGCAATTTGATGCTGTTGTATTGGTGGGTTGTGATGAGCAACAGCTTCCTGCATTTTCACAGCCACCACTATTTTTCTCGGATACGCTCAATCGCTATCTAAAGTCTTCTACGATCAATGCGCAATACGTTCAGCAAGCCCGAGACCTCTCCAGTCTCTTAGTGTCTTGTCCTAATACCGACTTGCTTTGGCAGAGTAAGAGTAAGAGTGGCGAACCGCTCAGACCTTCAGCCTGGATTCAGCGCTTGCAGGCCCAGATTGATTGGCCAACGCAGGATGTCTGCCCTGAAACCTATGAAGGCCAATCTAATCCCATTCAGATGGCAGTGAGCATTCCTGATCCCAATTTAGCGATTCCCGTGACTGTTACACCCAGTGCTTATAAAGCCTTGCGGGATTGCCCCTATCGTTATTACGTCAGCAGCCTATTGGGTTTACGCAAAGCCAAAGAATTCGAAGAAGGTTTTGATGCTTCCTTAGCGGGCCAGATCTTGCATGCTTTATTGAAAAACTTCTTCCAGGCGCTGAAAACGGAAGAGGGTAAATCCCATTCAACCATTCAACAAGGAATAGACGCCCGTCGCCAGTGGATGGAAACACACTTAAATCGATATTCTGAAAAAGAGTTCGAACGCCTGATTGCTGGTGATGCCAGAGTGTTGGGAACGTTACGCGATTGGCAAAAACAAATCCCAACTTTTGTGGACTGGCAACTCAAACGTGAAGCTGAGGGCTGGCAGTATCACGACGCTGAATTACCGATTGGCTTTACGATCCGCTTGACTGATCCCGATGGAGTCGAGCGCGATATTCAAATAGCAGGTCGAGCCGATCGATTTGATATCAATACCAATGACAAGGCAGCAGCCGCTGTCATTGACTACAAGAATCAGGCCATCAAAAAGATTGTTGAGCGCTCCAAAAATGTCTTAGATGATCCTCAGCTCCTGATCTACGCTCGAGCAGCCAATGAAAACCCCTTAGCAGCTCACTTATCTGGAAGAGCCGTAGAGCAAGCCGAGTGGGTCACTCTCAAGGTAGATTTAAAGCAGTCTGAAGAGAAGATGGTCAGAGATCATCCGGTAGAAGAGCTCCCGCTGAAGATGGAGGAGTTCTCTCAACAACTGAACAAGGATCTTGAAGTGTTGTGGGCGCGCAAACCCATGAAAGCTTTTGCACCCGATAGCGTATGCCAATACTGCGAAGCGCGCGGCATTTGCAGAAAGGGGATGTGGTGAGCGAAGAGTTCAACTACCCAATCGCTTGTGATCCGAATCAATCGGTGATTGTTTCTGCTTGTGCAGGGAGCGGTAAGACCTGGCTCTTGGTGGCTCGCATGATGCGTTTATTGCTAGCCGGTACCAGGCCAGCAGAAATTCTGGCACTGACCTTTACCCGCAAAGCCGCGCAAGAGATGCGTGATCGCCTATATAAGTTACTTGAAGACTTTTCAAAAGCGGACGATGCAACTCTGACTAAAGAGCTCAGCAAAATGGGCCTTGAAGAGGCTGAGGCTAAAAGGTATTTGTCTCAAGCCAAGGGTCTTTACCTCAAGGTGCTCGCAAGCCCACAAGCGATTGTGATCGATACCTTCCACGGATGGTTCGGACGTTTGCTGGAAGCAGCACCAGTTTCTGCCGATATTCAGCCAGGCTTTAGTCTGCGGGAAGATGCTAAGCGACTTCAAGAAGAGTGTATGCAGGATTGGTGGGGCGATTTACCCCAGCATTTAAGGGAACACTACGACACCTTATTAAATGCCTTCGGAGCTCACGAGACCCAGAAATTTCTGATGGGTAATTACAGCCTCTTTAAGCAACGCGGCGCATGGACCTTTTTCCTAAATGCCTGTCGAGCACAGGGCATGAGTCCAGTCGACTATCTCAAGACCTGCTTGCCGCACTTGGGTAAACCCAACCCTCTCGAGTTGTTCTGGAAAGAGCCGCAAACCAAAGCCAATCTCGCAATTCTGTATCAGTGCTTTAGTAATGGCACTGCTACACAAAAAGGCAAGGCGGCTATCATCGAAAAAGCCATGGAACTCCACCAAGCTGGCGGATCCATCATGGACCTTGCTCATGAATGGCAAAGTCTATTCCTGACAAAAGACAAAACGCCATTAGCCGACATTGCCAAGATGAGTGCGCCGATGACGAGCTATCACACCAAAAATAGTATTGATCCCACGATCATCACTCGGATACGCAATGATTGGGTAGAAGCCTTCCATACCTTCTTTGACTGGGAGAGTGAACATCACATGCATGACATGAATGTGGCCTGGTTTGCGATGAGCGAAGTGATGCTCAGTCACCTAGAAAAAGTCAAAGAGTCGATGCGGGTGCGCGATTTTGATGATTTAGAAATCGGTGTGAGCAAGCTCATGGCCGAATCCACTAATGCAGCTTATCTGCAGGCGCGCTTAGATGCGAAGTACAAACAGATTTTGGTGGATGAGTTCCAAGACACTAATCCATTGCAGTGGCAGATTCTGCGATCATGGCTCGCAGGCTACAGTGCAGGCGACGATAAACCTAAAGTGTTTATCGTGGGCGACCCTAAGCAATCGATTTACCGATTCCGTAGAGCTGACCCCAGACTATTCGATAGTGCCCGTGAGTTTCTGGTGGAGTACCTCGATGCCAAAGCACTCTCGCAAAATAAAACCCGTCGAAACGCACCCGCAGTAAATAAAGCGGTCAATACCGTGTTCTTAGCAGGGCCATTGCCAGAGACTTATCAGTTCAGCGAACAAACCACGCTCTGGAAAGCGCCGCCCGCAGAGGCTTTAGCTCCCCAATTCGTCACGCAAGGAGAAGCCCAATTACTTCCTTTAATTGAGCGTGTTGAAAAAGAACAGCCCAAGCGAATTGGTACTGCTTTAGATAAACCCATTCAAGATGCTGGACAAACGCTAGGCGTGCAACAGCGCTACGAAGAAGGGAAGCAGGTAGCCAAGCTGATTCATCACATCATGGCCACCCGACAAGTCGTTGATAAAAAAGATGGTCAAGAGTATTGGCGGCCAGCCCGTGGCAGTGACTTCATTCTCTTGGTTAAGCGCAGAGAGTATTTGCCGCAATTTGAACAAGCTTTGCGAGAGGCCAGTTTGGCTTATGACAGCTCTCGTCTAGGCGGTCTACTCAATACCCTCGAGATTGATGATTTGATTGCTTTACTCACGGTCTTGGTCTCGCCACGACACGATTTACCATTAGCGCAAGTATTGCGTAGTCCGATCTTTAGTTTTACCGAAGCGCAGATGCAGTCACTCAGTATGAGTATGCAAGATACCTACAGCTCATGGTGGGATGCATTGCAAGCCAGTCAGGACAAGCAGATTCAGAAAGCAGCGCGCTATTTAGAGCATTGGCGCAGCCTCGGAGAAGTGCTCCCAGTTCATGACTTACTAGACCTGATTTATCAAGAGAGTGATTTACGAATTCACTATGCAGTGGCTGCCCAGAACCTGGCACGGGCTCAGGTCCTAGCCAACCTCGATGCTTTCCTAGAACTTGCGTTAAATCAAGATGGCGGTCGTTACCCGAGCTTGAGTCGCTTCATTGATGAGATCAATGCGATGCGCCGTGGCGACGATGATGAAACCCCTGATGAGGGCGACGTTGAAGCTGAAGCAGAAATGGATGAGGATATTGGTGAAGTCGATCTCGATAGCGAGATGAGCGAAGAAGAGCGGCATAGAAGAGTGCGCTTGATGACGATTCATGGCGCTAAGGGATTGGAAGCGCCATTTGTGATCATGCTCGATGCCAATAATACGGAGTGGAAAGCACCCCATCGCGGGGTGTTGCTGGACTGGTCGCCTGAACACGCTGCCCCCAGTCATCTCTCGCTCTATACCAAGAAGACCTTAACGGGTGAGCGCGAACGCATTCGTCAAAAAGAGAATGAAGTGAGTCAAAATGAAAACTGGAACTTGCTCTATGTTGCCATGACCAGAGCCAAGCAAGGCTTCTGGATGAGTGGAGTGCAATCGAATACCAAAACAGGAATTAATGAACGCTCTTGGTATGGAAGAGCCCTCACTGCTGGTATAGAGGTTCTGGATATCGATACTCTGGACCTACAAGAGAAGATAGAGCATCCAGCTCGGGATAAAGATCAAATAGAGCTTGGTAGCATGCCATTTAAGATCGATCACTTTGACATCGTTTGGGATCAAGCCAAACAAAGTCATCAAGAGAAGATTGCCCAGATTGAAAACGGGACATTGAATAAAACCAAGCAGACCAAAGTAGAAGCCCCCGATCCAGAGCTACTCGATGAAGGCACCCATTTCCATAAACTCCTTGAGTTCCTCACTACCCAGACCGGCACCAATACAAAGCCTGAGATTCCCAACGATCAAGAGATCATGGCTTGGCTCGGTACTGACCCAGTCATGGCGCAAAAACTGCAAGGGCATGTCCAAACCGTACTCAATACCAAGGAACTCAAGCCCTACCTCACAGAAGGCAAGTGGCTACAAGCCTGGAATGAGCTCGATATAGTGAGTCAGGAAGGTAAGAGCTATCGTATGGATCGCTTAGTAGAGTTCGATGATCATTTGGCGATCTTGGATTACAAACTAAGTATTCCAGAGGTGAGTAGCGAGAAGTACAGCAAATACCAAGCTCAGTTACAAAACTACCAAAAGGAGCTAGAGCGTATTCGGCAGGATAAGCCTAGCAAAGCCTATCTCATCTCAGCGACTGGCCAAATCACACAAGTGGCGTAATCAAGGCGTAGTCAATTCGGATTACACTCAAAAATTCAGTATTCATGTAACAACCACCAGGAGTAATACAAATGGCTTTATCAATGTACCAAGCATCGATTCCCCAATTCAAGAAGATGTTGACTAATCTGTCAGCGATTCTCAAAAAAGCAGAAGAGCATGCTACTGCACACAAGATTGACCCTAAAGTCTTTTTAGAGGCCAGACTCTATCCCAATATGTTCCCGCTCACCAAGCAGATCCAAATTGCTTGTGATCAGCCTAAAAATGGCTTTGCCCGTTTAGCCGGAATCGAGCCACCCAAGTTTGAAGATAAAGAAGCGAGCTTTGCAGAGATCTATGAGCGCATTGCCAAGACGATTGCATTCATTGACACCATCAAGCCTGAACAAATCGATGGCAGTGAAGGTAAAGAGATTAAGTTCTCCATTCTCGAGTGGAACTTCGAGTTTGTGGGCGATCAATATCTTCTAACCTGGATCATCCCCAATTTCTACTTCCATATCACTACGGCCTACAACATCCTGCGCCATAACGGAGTCGAGATTGGTAAGAGCGATTACTTGGGAAGATAAGTAGGGCAGCAGTAACTGCCTTACTTAATCATTCCCGCGTTTTTCGCATCATCCATTGCCTGCGCCGTCTTCTCTTTCATGAAGGCGGGCATTTTGCTTAGAGGAATGTCGACTAAAACAAAGCCGGCATCCTCTAGCTTCTTCTTGATCTCCGGATCGGAGTTCAATAAAGCAAAGTAGTCAGAGAGTTTTTGCTGAATGGGTTTCGGAGTCGATTTAGGAACCCCGACACCGCGATAAGCACCGTCTACCCAGTTGATACCCAATTCTTTAAAGGTCGGCACATCAGGCAGTGCAGGGTGACGTTTCTCCGCAGCGATTGCTAAGGTGCGTACTTTCCCTTTTTGCTGAATCGCTAATGGTAGATAACCCATCGCGCCATCGACGTGCATGCCAATTAAAGAAGTGATGAGATCACCAGTTCCCTTAAAAGCGATGTACTCAGTTTTAATGCCAACAGCTTTATTCAAACGCTCAACTGCCATATGGTTTGCCGAGTAGAGGGCTGAGCCCGCTAGACTCACCTTGCCTGGATCTTTCTTAGCCGCTGCCACAAAATCTTGAAAGGTCTTGTAGGGACTATCAGCGGAGACCATCAAAGCATCTGGGGTGTAGTGATAGAAATAGATCGAATTAATATCTTCGGTCTTGAACTGAATGCCTTCTTGCAAAGGCTGCAAGATGATGTGCGGAATATTCACACCCACTACCGTAAGTCCATCCGCAGGATAGGTATTGAGTTGGCTCCAAGCCAAAGCACCGCCTGCACCAGCACGATTGACGACAACCATCTGCTGGTTGTATTTCTTGGCAGAGAGTTCAGCTTGATAACGAGCAACCAAGTCCGATTCACCTGCAGCCGGAAAAGGGATGATGTACTGAATGGTTTTACCAGGGAAGGGCTGGGCATGAACCAGGCCAACCGCCAATAAACCCAAGCTCAAGAAGATCAAGCGTAAGCCAGAGATGATTTTCATTTGGAAACCTCTTCAATCACGGCATTGGTCACATCGGCCATCTTGGCGGTGCCACCCAGATCGCCCGTATGGAGTTTGGGATTCGCAGTCACCTTTTCAATCGCTTGCATGAGTTTGCTGGCTAATGCTTTCTCACCCAAGAAGTCGAGCATCATTACTGCTGACCAGAAAGTACCAATTGGATTGGCTAAGCCTTTACCCATGATGTCAAAAGCCGAACCATGAATAGGTTCAAACATCGAAGGGTAGCGACGCTCAGGATCTAAGTTGGCAGTAGGGGCAATACCCAAGCTACCAGCAAGCGCTGCCGCTAAATCACTTAAGACGTCGGCATGCAGATTGGTAGCCACGATCGTATCTAAAGACTCAGGGCGATTGACCATGCGAGCAGTAGCAGCATCGACCAATTCTTTATCCCAAGTGACATCCGGAAAGTCTTTGGCAACCTGGCGCGCGATTTCATCCCACATCACCATGCCATGACGCTGAGCGTTGGATTTGGTAATGACGGTGAGATGTTTGCGAGGACGCGATTGCGCTAACTTAAACGCAAAGCGCTGAATACGCTCAACACCCACCCGCGTCAGAATACTCATATCAGAAGCGACTTCAATCGGATGGCCTTGATGGGCTCTGCCACCTAAGCCAGCGTATTCACCTTCGGAGTTCTCGCGTACGATCACCCAATCGAGTTGCTCGGGTTTGCAATTGCGTAGCGGTGTCTGAATACCCGGCAAGATCCGAGTAGGGCGTACGTTGGCGTATTGATCAAAGCCTTGGCAGATCTTGAGGCGCAGACCCCACAAAGTAATGTGGTCTGGAATATCCGGATCACCAGCAGAACCAAACAAGATGGCATCTTTAGTGCGCAGTGGATCGAGTCCATCCTCGGGCATCATCACGCCGTGCTTGCGGTAGTAATCACCACCCCAATCAAAGTGCTCAAACTCAAAAGCCACTTCAGGATGTTTCTTGCTCAGGGCATTGAGCACCTTCTCGCATTCAGGAATCACTTCTTTTCCGATTCCATCGCCTGGAACGGAAGCAATTTTGTACGTCTTCATTGGTCTCCTACTGTTCTATTTGTATAAAGCAATCTGCATTATGCGGACGTCAGAAGACAAAAGAACTTAGGGTTTATTGCTATAAACCCTTAGACCTATAAGCTTAATTCGCTATGTGACCCTAGGCGAACCAACTGGAGGATGTATTGATCTGGTTTCCTGTAGATGAGTACTAAATCGGGTTTGATATGACAGTCTCTATGGTCTATCCAGTCACCTATTAAGGGATGATCATGGTATCGATAGGGCAGGTCCCAGTCATTGACTAAATAATCTAATGTTTCTTGAAAATCTCTAGCCAGCGTAAGTCTGTATCTGCCTTTTGATTCCCGTTTGTAATCTTTTTTAAATTGCTTGGTGTATTCAGTCGTCCGCATTCAGGTCAGCCATTAAGTCGTCAATAGAAGTAAAGGATTTGAGCTTTCCTTTTCTAGCCTCTTTCATCGCAGCAATGGTTTCTGCGTTGGGACTTAATGGTTCAAAAGGTAGAGCCTTTTCTCTGGCAATGCGGGTCATCAGAATTCGAAAGGCATCAGACGGCGTTAAACCCATGGCAGCCAATATGGCGCTAGCTTCCTCTTTGATATCGCCGTTAATTCTGGCGCGAACTACCGCGTTTGCAGTCATAAATCCCTCCTCAATGAGCTACATTGTAGCCCAAAATCAGCAGATTAAGCCAATTTGGGTGCTTAAAAACCACTGTATTTGCATACTGTATAAACATACAGTATATTGGCACTTATGGAACTTCAGTCATCTACCGCTAAAACTACCCTCAGCCAAGCCCCACAAGGCTTAGCAGTCCATTTTGACAACTACGAGCTCAAGCTCCTGAGCCATCGGATTTCGGCTGGATTCCCCAGTCCAGCGGCCGATTACGCTGAAGATGGCCTAGATTTGAACCGCTATCTAGTCCAGAACAAACCCGCCACCTTCATGTTCACCGTGAAGGGGGATTCGATGATGGGGGCAGGCATTTGTGACGGCGATAAGGTTGTCGTCGATAAAGCCCTCAAACCCAAACATAAAGACATCGTGGTCGCTGTAGTCGATGGCGAGTACACCATCAAACGTCTCTACCAATCGAGAGGTCGTATTGAGCTCCAACCAGAAAACCCCCAATACGAAGCCATTACCTTCAATGAAGGTAGCGAGTTGCAGATCTGGGGTGTAGTGGTAGGGGTAGTGCGCAAGTACAGCTACGCTAGTAGCAGGGGCAAGCCATGACCAGCAAGCAACTCTTTGCCCTCGTTGACGTGAACAACTTCTATGTTTCATGTGAGCGGGTCTTTCAGCCTAAGTTAGAAGCTGTACCCATGGTGGTGCTCTCGAACAATGATGGATGTGCTGTAGCGCGAAGTGCTGAAGTCAAAGCACTGGGTGTCAAGATGGGAACGCCTTGGTTCAAGATGAAAGATCTTGCAGAGGAGCACGGCATTCAAGCCTTCTCCTCAAACTACACCCTCTATGGTGATATGAGTGAGCGGGTAGTGCAAACACTGAAACGCTATACCCCCAATCTTGAGGTCTACAGCATTGATGAGAGCTTTCTGCGTATTGAATCCGTACTGCAGAGTTATCCAGATGCAACACACTTAGGTCAAACCATTAAACAAGACGTGAAAGACACAACCGGCTTACCAGTTTGTGTTGGGATTGGCGCTAGCAAGACCTTAGCCAAGTTTGCGAATCACTTGGCTAAGAAGCAGTCCCAGTTTGCCGGTGTATGTGATGTCGATAGCATGCCCAAAGAAATCCTCTATCAATGGATGAGCGAGACCCCTGCAGCAGAAGTGTGGGGTATTGGTCAGCAGCTGGCTAAAAAACTTCAGGTCATGAAAATCAATACCGTCTTTGATCTCTTGCAAGTCTCACCCCAAACCATGCGCCAACAGTTTGGTGTCGTGATGGAAAGGCTGTGCTATGAGTTGCGTGGCGTGTCTTGCCTTAAGCTTGAAGAAGTTGCGCCTGCTAAACAGCAAATCATTGCCTCACGCAGCTTTGGCAAATTAGTTACCAGCTTAGAAGAGCTTGCTGAGTCCGTTGCCACCCATACCGCCAGGGCAGCCGAGAAACTGCGTAGCCAACAATCGGTCACAGGCGCGATCAGTGTCTTCATTAGAACCAATCCACACAAACAGAACGAGCCCCAATACGCACAGAGCATCACCATCGCTCTAGAGAACCCAAGCGATAACACGCTCAAACTGACTGAAGCCGCGATTGATGGACTCAAGCAAATCTATCAAAAAGGATTTCGGTACAAGAAAGCCGGCATCGTACTCAATCTGCTCTCCGATAAACCGACTACTCAGCAATCTCTATTTGAAGATATGGAAACCAGAGGGAAGTCGGCCGATCTCATGAAAGCCATGGACGCAATCAACAGCCGATTTGGCAATGGCGTGATACGCAGCGCCACCACCGGCACCAAACAACAGTGGCAAATGAAGTCTGGCAACCGATCACCTAACTACACCACCCAGTGGGATGAATTACCCGTAGCACGATAAATCAACGACACAAAAAGGAGCATCAAATGGAACTACTCAACAACATTAATGGACTATCACTAGTGATTGTGATGATTCTTTCTTACTTTGCTGTAGCAAAGAACACAAAACATGACGTATATGAGAAGAAGATAGTTGCGATGAATCGCCACTATCAGTAAGAGTAAGCGGGAAGGGAAATCAGGAAATCACGGATTCCTGATTTCCTTTTGCGGAGGGCTGCTTTACCTCATAAATGGGGACAGAGAGCAGAGGATTGAAAATCCTTGTGTCGGTGGTTCGATTCCGCCCCGGGCCACCAAGAATCTCAGGTACGTACCGGACACATGCTTTACGTCCGGTACCGACCACATGGTTTACACCTTTACCAATCACATCCCCAATACTTTGGGACCAAATGGGTTTTCTAGGGCTTGTACCCGTGAAGACTCCATATCAAAGTAAGCCATATCGTAATCCATAAAGCTGACTAACCACACGTCGTCCTCGACTTGCCGCAGGCCCACGTCATGACCAGCGAACACCGTACTAAAGTGAATCTTCTTACCATCAAGGCAGATGCGTCCGCAGTTAGTCACCGTCACTGTCTTATCGTGGAAGGGATAACTCACATCGGGCAGTCCTTCATACTTTCGGGTCGAAGGAACATAGAGCTCAGCTGGCTTTTTCATCTCCAGTGCTTGATGAGGCCTTTCATAGTTGTACTCATAGATAAAGTCTTCAAACTTATCTTGCTGTTGCAACATCGTTTTGGCTGGGGGTTTAATCGTAGCTTGCTTGAGTGTTAAATGCATGCGTTCATGCCGGCCATTTTGCTGGGGATTGCCTGGCTTGATGCGCTCAATGCCAATGCCTAAACGCAGCCACCACACCGATAGGCTAGAGAGGCCATAGAGCGCATTAGCGCAGGCAAACGGCACGCCGTTATCTGAGCGGATTGAGCCTGGCAGCCCATACTCTTTAAAGAGTTGTTCAAAGACGGTAAAGGCTTGAGCTTCGCGAGTACTCTCTAGGCCTTCACAGCAAATCAAAAAGCGAGAGGCATAGTCCGTCACGGTTAAGGGGTAACAATATTGCTTGTTACCCAACATGAACTCCCCTTTGTAGTCCACGCACCATAGAGCATTGGGTTCTTTGAGATCCGATAAGTTGGTCCCCGTGAGCTTGGGGTGGTGGCGTCTGCGTTTCTTTTGGACTAGGCCATGGCGATCCAAGACGGCATGAACCGTACTTTTGGCTGGCAAAGCCAGCTCAGGGTAGTGAGTGTGGATGCGGTCTCGCAGTTTAGGGGCGCCCCAGGTTGGGAACTCTTTTTTGAGATTGACGATCAATTGCTCGACCTGGAAGGGCAATCGGTTGGCTTGCCTAAAAGGCCTTCTTGAGCGATCCGTAAAGGCTTCTAAACCACTGTCTTTAAAGCGCTCAATGATCTTATGGCCAGTGACTCTAGAGATTCCAAACTCCTGGCATAAGGTAGCAATCTTCTCGCCATTTAGGTAACGAGACACAAATTTAAGCTTTTCATCCATCTTCGTACTTTCATTCCACGGCATAGAGTGGCCCCTCCTATGCCAAAAACTGTAAAGTATGTGTCCGGTATAAAGTGTTAACTATGTGTCGAGTCGTACACAAACAGTCGCCTTGCGGCGGCTGTTTTCGTTTCTCTGTGTCAGTCACCCTAGCAATTTGCATCCAAGTTAATCAATTGTGTCACCACCTTAGTTCTAGCGCCTTATGTCGTTGCCTAGAGCTTTTAATCTAAACATCAGGATGTCTAATCCTATTCCACCGTTTCAACTATCCGCCCACGATTGATTGGGGTACCCTTTTCATGTAATGTCCTTTAAAAGGACATAAAAATTACCAACCTTTAACGCTTGGCGCTTGAGGCGCTTGTCGAGGTACGTTAATAGTTGTATTCGGTTGAGTTTGAATTGGCGCCGTACTTGTTCCTTGATAGGCGCCGTGCGGGCTATAGAAATTAGTCTGACCATTATCTGTTTGAAACGACTGAGTATTTTGACCTTGGGCGTTATAGATATTTGTGACGCCACTTGGGCTCGTTTGTGAGTAGCCCTTATATGCCCCATTAGCATCGTAGATAGCCTGTGCTGAGCATAAGCCTGCAAAAAGTCCAGAGCAGAAGGGGATTAAAGATTTAATAATGATTTTCATAACTCCTCCAATTAGCTTGATCCACCCAAAGGTAGCACATACCAATTCAACAAGCGGCGTTTAAATCGGCGCTTGTGCAGTTAAATGTAGAAATCTAGTTAAAAAGTGTCAAAATAGTGCCAATAGTTAAAAATAAATTAAATAGGGTCGGTTAATGGATTTAATTAAATCTAAGCAACGAATTGCAGACCATGGTGAAGTTTTTACTCCCGAGTGGTTAGTGACCTCGATGTTGGATCTGGTTAAGGATGAATCAGAGAGAATTGACTCTCGATTCCTAGAGCCTGCATGCGGAAGTGGCAACTTTCTGGTTAAAGTTCTAGGCAGAAAGCTATTAGCAGTAGAGCATAAATTTGCAAAGTCTGATTTTGAAAAGCGGCACTATGCATTGCTTGCCCTAATGTGTGTATATGGGATAGAGCTTTTACCTGACAACATTGAAGAGTGCAGAGAAAACATGCTTGCTATCTTCTCTGAATATCTTAAGATCAATAATTCTGATGAGCTCTATCAGGCGGCAGCATACGTTTTAAGTCAAAACCTAATTCATGGAGATGCTATGAAAATGCTCTCTCAAGATGGGGATCCAATCACTTTTGCTGAGTGGGGATATTTGGGCAAAGGAAAATATCAGCGACGGGATTTTCGGCTTGATACTCTTACTGGTTCATCGGCCTTTAGTGCTGAAGGGTCGCTGTTTGCAGACTTAGGTAGACATGAAATATTTCTCCCAACAAAGACATATGAGCCGATGACCATAGTGCAATTAGGCGCATTACTCCCAGGCAATCTAGTGGAGAGTGGGCAATGACATTACAGGCCAGCTTTACATTGCGCAATCGCAATCCAGACGTATTGACATGTATTGCGAATCTTTCAAACGATGAGGTATTTACGCCACCAGCACTTGCCATTCAAATGTTGGACACTCTTGCGGAGGCTTGGGCTGTTGATAACAATGGCGCAAACTTATGGGCAGATAAAAATGTAACTTTTCTTGATCCGTGTACTAAATCCGGAGTTTATCTAAGGGAAATTACAAGTCGTCTCACGAGAGGATTGGAGCATGAGATCCCAGATTTACAAAAACGTGTAAATCATATTTTAACTAAGCAAGTTTTCGGCATTGGCATTACTAAATTAACAAGCTTATTAGCAAGACGAAGTGTTTATTGCTCTAAAAATGCAGATGGAACTCATTCCATTGCAAAGAGCTTTAGGTCTGATGCTGGAAATATTTGGTTTGAAAGACTTAATCACTCTTGGGGCGAGACAAAATGCATCTTCTGCGGTGCGCCCAAAACAGTATTAGATAGAGATGCAAGTCTAGAGAATTATGCATATGCATTTATTCACTCTGACAAAATTAGAGAGCGTGTAAATGAATTATTTGGAGATCAAATGCAATTTGACGTCATTATTGGCAATCCACCATATCAAATGAAGGGGGGCTCTGGCGGCTCTAGCGATTCATCAATCTACAACTTATTTGTAGAGCAAGCAAAACGTCTTGAGCCAAAATATCTGTCAATGGTCATACCTTCGCGTTGGTTGGCTGGCGGTCGTGGCCTTGATGAGTTTCGTAAAGAAATGTTGGGCTCTAATCAGCTAAAAAAACTAATGGACTACCCCGTATCAAAAGAAGTTTTCCCTAATGTTGAAGTCAAGGGCGGTGTTTGTTATTTCCTTTGGGCACACAATCACAATGGCCCATGTGATGTAACCGTTTCCCGTGGGGACGAAATTGCAACTTCAGTGCGCCAGCTTAATGAGTTTGATGT
>Ga0364866_10166_pt3 | contig 43613 bp, 29 predicted proteins | sample ExccelAu500001D3_3_FD_206913 | JGI IMG/M metagenome (GOLD analysis project Ga0364866, IMG submission 206913) | Enriched cells from Trout Bog Lake Hypolimnion, Wisconsin, USA - BchlTB.Aug13.5000.01.D3 | ecosystem: Environmental > Aquatic > Freshwater > Lake > Hypolimnion/Profundal zone | place...
GTTGTAAAGGCGATTGCCTGTACTTTTGGCGGGATCAATCTGGAAGATATTAAAGCACCCGAGTGTTTTGAGATCGAAGAGAAGCTTAAAGAGGCGCTTGATATCCCCATTATGCACGATGATCAGCACGGCACTGCTATCATTTCGGGGGCGGCTCTGATCAATGCCCTGGAATTGGTTGGCAAAAAAATTGAGAATGTCCGCATCGTTGTTAACGGAGCAGGAGCTTCTGCTACAGCATGTTCAAACCTTTATATCAGATTGGGAGCAAAACCCGAAAATCTGGTTATGGTAGACAGCAAAGGGGTGATCTCTGTCAGACGTACAGATCTTAACAGCCGGAAATTGCCTTTTGCAACCAAACTCCCATGCAACACCCTTCAGGAAGCAATTGCCGGAGCCGATGTATTTCTTGGTTTGTCAGTTGCCGGTATTGTAAACCAGGATATGGTTCGCAGTATGGCAGAAAACCCAATCGTATTTGCGCTGGCTAATCCTAATCCTGAAATCCCGTATGAGGAGGCTATCGCATCCCGTCCCGACATCATCTTTGCAACCGGACGTAGCGACCATCCTAACCAGGTAAACAACGTTCTTGGATTCCCTTATATTTTCCGCGGAGCACTTGATGTAAGGTCTACAGGAATCAATGAGGAGATGAAAGTCGCTGCGGCACTTGCTATTGCCGCGCTTGCCAAGGAGGCGGTTCCTGAAGTTGTTACCCTTGCCTATGATACCACAAGTCTTACTTTTGGCCGTCAATACATTATTCCTAAGCCACTTGACCCCAGATTGCTTGTTACTGTTGCCCCTGCTGTCGCAAAAGCTGCCATTTCAAGTGGAATCGCCCGTAAACCTATCACAAATTGGGATGAATATGCTGAGACTCTTCGTCAAAGGATGGGGCTGGGCAATAAGCTGATCCATGGGTTAACTGAAAAGGCAAAAGAGAATCCAAAACGGGTGGTTTTTGCCGAAGCTAACCATATCAATATGTTGAAAGCAGCTCAGGTTGCCCGTGCCGAAGGAATTTGTATCCCTATCCTCCTGGGTAATGAAGAGCGGATTGAAAAAATTATCAAGGAGAACAATATTGAATTTGAGGGTGTTGAGATCATCAATCTTCGCCATGACCGTGAAGAGGCCACACGTATGAAATATGCCAAGATGCTCACTGAAAAGCGTGAGCGTGAAGGGATGACCTACAGTGAAGCTTACGAAAAAATGTTCGACAGGAACTATTTTGGAATGATGATGGTTGAGGCCGGAGATGCTGATGCATTTATCACCGGTGTTTATACCAAATATGCAGACGCGATAATTCCTGCTATCGAGATTGTAGGGATGCGTGAAGGACTTAAACATATTGCCGGTTTGAACATTGTGAATTCCAAACTTGGTACTTTCTTCTTCGCCGATACACTGGTCAATAATCACCCGTCCAAAGAGACCCTGATCGACGTTGCCAAATTAACGTATGAGGCAGCAAGGCTATTTAATGTAAACCCGGTAATGGCCATGCTTTCCTATTCAAATTTTGGAGAGCGTCAGGCGGGTAGTCCGGCAATGGTTCATGAAGCAATTGAATACCTGCATAAGAGTTATCCTGATATGTTGATTGACGGCGAAATGCAGGCCAATTTTGCACTGGATAAGGATCTTCGTCATGAGAAGTTCCCATTCTCAAAAATTGACGGATTAAATGTCAATACACTGATCTTCCCGAATCTTAGTTCCGCCAATATCTCCTACAAACTAATGCTTGAGATGGGCATGAGCGAAACCATAGGACCAATCCAGATGGGGTTGAATAAACCAATCCATATTTTAAATGTCGAAAGTTCTGTTCGTGATATCCTGAACATGGTAACTATTGCAGTTATTGATGCACAGGTTGAAGAGCAAAAACTGAGACAGAAATTGATCTGAGAAATGTCCGGTTACCGAATTTAAAGGTAACTGATTGATTGATAAAAAAATCCTGCAAGTTTGATTTTGCGGGATTTTTTATTTATAAAATGTTATGTTTGTTCGGTTTACTACCTACTTTTGCTGAACCCTTTTGATTAAAGGGGTTAATTAAGTGCCCGGTGGCACTTAATATGGGTAGAGTGAGCGCAATTCTTAAAACATTTCGTCCCGGATAGGACGGGATTGTGCACTTTTATTTATTTCTCCCATATAAAATCCCTGACGGATTAAAAAGATGAATTACCTAATCTATAAAACTGATCGTTTCTGCATTATAAATTAAAATGTTATGGCCGGAATTAAATTTAGCGTTATCGTTTTCATTCTTACCTTCCTGGGTTTAACTGCATCTGCATCAAAAGATCAAAACAGACAAACCTCTGTTTTAGTGATCGGAGGAACAACAGGAGGGACTTCAGCAGGGATCCAATCGGCAAGAATGAATGTTCCGACAATTATCGTTGAAGAAACCCCCTGGCTGGGAGGGATGATCACGGCTGCAGGAGTCAGTGCCACCGATGGGAATCATGAATTATATTCGGGAATATGGGAAGAGTTCCGTACAAAACTCAGGGCTCATTATGGTGGTGCTGCAGCACTTGCAACAGGCTGGGTTAGTTATACCCAGTTTGAACCTCATATAGGCGATCAAATATTTAAGACAATGGCAGGGGCAGAGAAACAGCTTTCGGTGATTTATGGGTATCATCTTACGGAAATACTTAAAAAGGGAAAGCAGGTTGCCGGAGCTATATTTGAAAATGAAAATAGGGACCGGCTAAAAATTCTGGCTAAAGTTGTGATAGATGCCACAGATCTTGGCGATGGACTTGCAATGGCAGGTGCGGCTTACGATCTTGGAATGGAGGCACGCACGGTGACAGGGGAGAAGTGTGCCCCCGAAAAGGCCAACGATATTATCCAGGACCTTACCTGGGCTGCTATCCTAAAAGACTATGGCAAAGGGGCTGACAAAACAATTGCAAAACCCCGAAATTATAATCCTGATTTGTACAAGGGGGCATGTACTTCTGAAGATGATGCCATGTTGAACGATTGCCAAAAGATGTTGAATTATGGTCGGCTTCCGAATAACAAGTTCATGATCAACTGGCCTATTAAAGGGAATGACATTTATCTGAACGTGGTGGAAATGGATTGGTCACAGCGGAAGGAAGCTCTTCAGCCAGCCAGGGATAAAACCCTTGGTTTCATTTATTACATCCAGACCGAGCTAGGTTTTAAACATATCGGGCCTGCAGATGATGAATTTCCTACAGCAGATCAACTGGCCCTTGTTCCATATCACCGCGAAGGGCGCCGTTTGCGGGGAATCACCCGTCTTACAATCACAGACATCATGAACAGGTATGATGGCCAATCACTTTATCGTGCAGGAATCTCGGTCGGGGACTATCCGGTAGATCACCATCATGGGTGTAATCCCAAGGCGCCGGAGATTCATTTTCCGGCAGTTCCATCCTTTAATATTCCTTTGGGAGCGTTGATTCCGGAGAAGATAGATGGTCTGATTGTGGCTGACAAGGCCATATCGGTTTCCAACATCATCAATGGGGCTACGCGCCTGCAGCCCTGCGTTTTACTCACAGGACAGGCAGCAGGGGTTATTGCCGCCCTGAGTGTGAAAAATAAACAGCAGGCCAGGGATATCAATATTCATGCTGTTCAGCAGGCGTTGCTGGATGCAAATGCTTATCTGATGCCATTGATTGATGTAAATCCGACCGATAAGGCGTTTCAGGCAATACAGCGGGTGACGGTGTCGGGCATATTGAAAGTAAAAGGGGAATCTTTCCAGTGGGCAAACCGCTCCTGGTTTTATCCCGATTCGACAGTTACCGTAAAAGTGTTTTCAGAAGGACTAAAGACATTCGATACCAATGAAGAAGTAGAAAGCGACAATTCGGTATTGACTCTTGGAAAGGCTGCAGATATGCTTTCGAAATTTTTGAAAAGGGATTTGAAATTGGAAATCCAGGGGGTTTGGAGCTCCCGGATGAATCGGAAATCAGATGAGAATCTTCCTTTAACCAGGAGAGAACTCAGTGTTTTAACGGATGAGCTGATTCGGCCATTCAAAATAAAGAGCGTTGGATTTGACGGGAATTGGAAATAAAGAAATTGGCTGGTTTTAAATAAATTTTAAATAAATTTGTAACTGGTTTAAATTATTTTAAAATCTGCTATGAGTCTCTCATTCCTGTTGGATAGTACCGAAGACCTTTCACTGTCGACGCTTAAATCAGTCAAGCTTAAAAAGAGTATCATTAAACGGTTGGCTTTAAATGGCGTTGCCACTATTGCCGAGCTGGGTAAAGAAACTGATTTCAGCATACCAACGGTTACCAAAATAATTTCAGAACTCATTGATGAAGGAATTGTTTTTGAAGAAGGAAAGGCGGGAACTGCCGGTGGAAGAAGACCTTCGCAGTACGGAATTAATCCAAATGCCTGTTATTATCTCGGAGTTGAGGTAAAACTGAATTCAATCAATATTGGACTTCAGGATTTCAACAACAGTTTTGTAAAACACACTGAAAATATTACCTATTCACTTGACAACACTAAAGAATCCCTGTTATCCCTTTGTTCAATTATTAATCAGTTTGTTGCCGATTCGGGCGTTCCACGGGAGAAAATAATCGGGGCGTGTATTAACCTTAGTGGCCGTATCAATTCCCGCATTGGATTTAGCTACAGTTATTTTTTCTTTGAAGAAAAACCTTTAAGCGAGATTATTGAATCACAAATACATATCAAGACATTTCTGGAAAATGACACCCGGGCTATGGCTTATGGCGAGTACAACTGTGGAATAGTTCAAAAAGAAAAGGATGTCATCTTTGTAAATGTAGGATGGGGTGTTGGAATCGGAATCATTTGTGATGGCCAGTTATATTACGGTAAATCGGGATATTCCGGTGAGTTTGGACACAGTCCCGTTTTTGACAATGAAATTATTTGTCACTGCGGGAAAAAAGGGTGTCTTGAAACTGAAATCTCAGGTAATGCTTTAGTCCGAAAGTTTAAATCGGCCCTCGAAAATGGCTCCATTTCCATACTATCCGGGAAAAAGGAGATTGATGAAATAACCGTTGATGATATCCTAATGGCAATTATCCAAAATGAAGATACTCTTGCCATTGAGATCATGGAAGAGATTGGAAGTGAATTGGGGCGGTTCCTCTCGATGCTGATTAATATTTTCAACCCTGAACTTGTAATTCTGGGCGGTGCCCTGGCTGAAACCGATATGTATTTAAGGCTTCCTGCCCGTACCGCCATTCACAAATACTCGCTGAGTCTGGTAAGTCTGGATATGGAATTGAAAATGTCGGCTCTTGGATCCAAGGCTGGTGTAATTGGAGCCTGCTATATTCTGCGCGATAAACTCTTTTATAGCGCCTAAACCTTTTCGGTCAAATTTTTCTACCTTTTTTTATGATCCATTAATTCATCTTTTAAACGGAAGATTAGTTTGTTATGCCCCTAATCAGCGGAATAAACGGCCAGACAGCGGCAATTCCACATATTAAAAATCTCCCTAAATTCAGGTGAATTAATAAATAAATACATTAAATATCATTTATAAATAAAAATATTTAATAAATATCGATAATTAATAAAAATAAATTAATTTTGGCTTATGGATTATTAATTCAATTTAGCCATATAGTGGATGAATTCAGAGGCAAAATATGAAACTGGTATAAGATTTTCCGGATCGACCCCCAGAGCGGGTGCGCTTGATGCCCTTCGCGGATATGCCATTCTGACGATGGTGCTTTCTGATACGGAAGCATTTGGTATTTTACCTTCATGGATGTATCACGCCCAGGTTCCTCCCCCCATTCATAAATTCGACCCTTCAATCTTCGGCATTACCTGGGTCGATCTGGTGTTCCCGTTCTTCCTTTTTGCCATGGGAGCCGCACTTCCATTTTCTATTGGAAAAAAATTGAACGCCAAGTCCGGTATTTACAACGCTATTTTAGGTGCACTTGGAAGAGGAGCCCAATTGGTATTTTTTGCGATTTATATCCAGCATATTTTTACAAGAATGACCAGCAATTCCCATGACCTGAAATCCTGCCTGATCAGCTTGTTCGCTTTTGGGCTCATGTTTCCGATGTTTATGCGTTTACCGGAGAGATTGTCCCTGAAAGTGCGCACTTTGATTAAGAGCGTAGCTTATCTGACTGGTTTCGTACTTTTATTCACTTTAAACTATCCCGGTAACCACTCTTTTAATTTGGAGAACAGCGATATCATTATCCTGCTTCTTGGAAATATGGCCGTCTTTGGATCATTGGCCTATATTTTAACCTTTAAAAATAAACTTGCACGAATCGCGATACTTCCGTTCATCATGGGCATTATGCTTGGAAGTACCAATGACAGTTCATGGACTCACTGGATTTTCAATGCTACTCCGTTCCCCTGGATGTATAAGTTTACCTATTTAAAATATCTGTTCATTATTATTCCGGGTACTATAGCCGGTGAATATCTGATTGAATGGATGAAACCTGAACTGTCACCTAAAAAGGAGATGGTGGCTGAAAAAAGGGTTGCATGGATTATTGCAGGTCTTTCCATTCTATTGGTAATCATTAATTTATTTGGGTTGTTTTCGCGTCAGCTTATTCTTAATTTACTGTTGACCACCTCTCTTGTGGCTTTTGGAATTTATATTCTCCGAAAGGGAGAGGAAAGAAATGTGCTACTCTGGAAAAAGCTGTTTACAGCAGGTGCCTATCTTTTAATGCTGGGTTTGTTTTTCGAAGCTTTTGAAGGTGGAATCCGGAAAGATTTCTCAACCTACAGCTATTATTTTGTCACATCAGGCTTAGCCTTTATCGCTTTGACCTTTTTCTCGATTATATGTGATTTTTTGAAAGGGGACAAATACTGCCGGTTTCTGATACAAATCGGACAAAACCCGATGATTGCCTATGTATGCGCAGGAATGGTCATCATGCCAATTCTTGGAATCCTGGGGCTCTCATCTTTTTTAGTCCTCTTTGATTCAAATCCATGGCTTGGATTTTTAAAGGGATTAATTATTACCACTTTAGTAACCTTGATTACCATGTTTTTCACACGGATTAAATGGTTCTGGAGGACCTGATGTGGCTTCAGAATTCAAAGGAAAGGGTTAACACGATTAATATCAGATCATAAATGTCAAAATATATAACATACTAAAATGAATGAACTGAAGAAATATGCAGGACAGTACAGGGACGAATTGCTTGATTCTGTTATCCCATTTTGGATGAACCATTCCGGGGATTCCGTTTCGGGTGGATATTTTACCTGTTTAGACCGTCGTGGCGAAGTTTTTGACACCGATAAGTTTATGTGGCTCCAGGGACGCGAGGTGTGGTTGTTCTCTATGCTTTACAATAAAGTTGAGCGGAAACAGGAATGGCTTGATATGGCTTTGCATGGAGCGGATTTTATGAAGAAATACGGGAGGGATTCCAAAGGGAACTGGTATTTTTCATTAACCCGGGAGGGAAAGCCGTTGGTTCAGCCTTACAACATTTTTTCAGACTGCTTTGCTGCCATGGCTTTCAGTGAACTTTACAAGGCCACAGGAGATCAGGAGCATAAACAGATCGCACTATCCACTTTCCAAAATATTCAGCAACGGCAGGATAACCCCAAAGGTAATTATAATAAGGCATATCCAGGTACAAGGCCCTTAAAAAGCTTTTCACTCCCCATGATTTTGTGCAATCTTTCACTGATTATGGAGGATATCCTGGGAACTGAACAGGTCAATAAAACCATTGAGCCGCTGATTAAGGAAGTTATGGAGGTTTTCTACAACGAATCTTTAGGATTGATCCTTGAAAGTGTTACTCCTGATGGTCATTTCAGCGATTCGTTTGAGGGAAGACTTGTGAACCCGGGCCACGCCAATGAATCAATGTGGTTTATGATGGACCTGGCAGTGCGGAATAATGATAAAGCTTTAATCGACCGGGCAGTTCAAATTCTGCTTAACAACACTGAATTTGGATGGGATAAAAAACACGGAGGGATCTTTTATTTCCTTGATGTGAAAGGGCACCCTACTCAGCAATTGGAATGGGATCAGAAGCTCTGGTGGGTGCATATCGAAACGTTGATTTCGATGGCCAAAGGTTACCGCCTTACGGGGAATGAGTCCTGCAAAAATTGGTTCGAAACACTGCACGAATACACCTGGAACCATTTCAAGGATCCTGAGTATCCTGAATGGTATGGCTACCTGAACCGTGCGGGCGATCCGCTCCTCGAACTTAAAGGGGGCAAATGGAAAGGTTGTTTTCATGTCCCAAGGGGAATGTACGAAATCTGGAAGATCCTGGAATAGATAAGACAAGTGTATATACAGAGGGTAATACTTCATCAATAAATAACTTAATAAAAAATATATAAGATATTTTGTGCTATTTTCTAATTTAAAAATTTCATTTATGAAAAAAAAGTTAAGTGAATGTTTATTTAGGCTTTGGAGAACAGTGGTTTTGGTACTGTTTTTTGCCTGCACATGTATTGGTTTCCAGAATGCATTCGGACAATCGAAAGTCACAGGTAAGGTTTCCGATATTTCGGGTGCTACACTTCCGGGGGTTTCCGTGGTGGTCAAAGGGACTACAAACGGTAGCATTACTGATGCCAATGGTGTATTTTCATTAACCGCCCTTCCTGCCAATGCCACATTGGTATTCTCCTTCGTGGGGATGAAACCGCAGGAGGTTGTTGTCAAAGGAAAAACTTCTGTTAACGCTATACTCACCGAGGAGGCTGTTAATATCGACGAAGTGGTGGTTGTGGGTTATGGTACCCAGAAGAGGGCTTCGCTTATTGGTTCAGTGGCCTCTGTTAGTTCTGAAGAGATTACCAGGGTTGCAACACCTAACGTTTCTCAGGCCCTGGTAGGAAAACTACCAGGTTTGATCACACGGCAATCGTCAGGTCAGCCGGGAAATGATGGTGTAGACATGTATGTTCGTGGGTTCGGTTCACTCAACAGCAATTCCCCGATGATGCTGGTAGATGGTGTAGAACGTTCATTTGACAACCTTGATCCTGCAGAAATAGAGTCAGTTACCATATTGAAGGATGCTTCGGCTTCTGCAGTTTACGGAGTCAGGGGTGCCAACGGGGTAATTCTTGTAACCACAAAACGGGGTAAATTGGGTAAACCTCTGGCAACTTACACCGGCTCATACGATTTGAGTCAAAGTACACGTATGGCCCAATACCTGAATGGAGAAGAGTTCGTGAAATGGTATAATTATGCGGATGAGGTAAACGGACGGCAGCATACCTTTTCAGATGCAGTGGTCAATAAAGTTACCAAAGGTGATCCTGATGGTATTTACGGGAATACGAACTGGCTGAAAAAAATGATCAAACCCACGGCTCCGACTATGCACCATAACCTTACCTTGAACGGTGGTTCAGATAACATTAAATATTTTATGTCTCTTGGTTATCTTGATCAGGAAGGGATTATCAGCGGTGTTGGGTATTCACGTTATAACCTGCGGTCCAATCTGGATGCCAAGGTGACTAAGGAGATCTCTATTTCCCTCGATGTTAGCGGAAACGTGGCCAACAGTTTCAATCCACAGATCTCTAACTTTGATGCAAATGGGAATTCTGTTTCTACCAACCTCATGAATCAGATCGTTACGGCTCATCCATATATCAATGCACAGTTACCCGATGGGCGTTATCTCGCTTCATCGCTTCAAACCGGAAACAACCCGATGGCTGCCAGGGATCTCTCAGGATTTAACAATACCGATAATTCAGGTTTGCAAACGAGTTTGACCATGAAATATGATGCCCCTTTCCTCAAAGGGCTCGGTTTCAAATTCGTTGGCAGCTATGATAAGAATTATTACCACGCCAAATCGTTTTACACCCCTTACAACGTTTGGGCAGTTAATCCTACCACTGATTCCAATACTCTGACCGAAGTGAATGCCCCATACGGAACGCTGGCTTTGCTCAGTGAAGGGTATACCCAGACCACCCGTTGGACCACCCAGCAATTCATTACCTATCAGAATGTATTTAATAAAAAACACGCAGTCGATGCATTGGTGGTTGCTGAACAGTCAGAATACAAAGGTACCAGTCTTGCAGCATCTGCCAGGAATTTCGATTTGACTGACCTTGCTGAATTCTCCTTTGCCAAGGAAAATCCGAGCAAACCAACCGGAAGTAACACCGTAACCCATCGCGCCGGGTGGGTCGGTCGTTTCAACTATACTTATGATAACCGATACCTGGCTGAGATTTCAGCACGTGTGGATGCTTCAACCAATTTCCCGTCGAATTTGCGTTACGGACTCTTTCCTTCAGGCTCACTGGGCTGGAGAATTTCTGAAGAAGAATTTTTCAGACCATTAAAGACCACGATCACTAATTTTAAACTAAGGGCTTCTTACGGTATCCTGGGAAATGATGTGACCAACGGGAGTTATGATTATCTCCGTTTTGTAACGATTAATGGTCCGGTAGCCAATATCGGGAACACCAATGTCAATGGAATATACACTACTTCGTTTCCCAATAAGAACCTGACCTGGGAAAAATCCAGAACCGCGAATTTTGGTTTTAATCTGGAGTTCTGGGGAGGAAAGCTGGGTGCTGAATTTGACTACTTCTACAAAGTAACAACTGATATCCTTACCACAATTGGGGGAACTTATCCTCCTTCCATAGGTGGATATTATCCAAATACGGTCAATTCAGGCAAGGTTGATAACCGGGGATTTGAATTGATATTAAGTACCAAAAACAAGATAGGCGCATTATCTTATGCCATCACAGGAACGCTAAGCTGGGCGCATAACCGGATACTCAGTATGGATCAATCAGTTGACATACCTGAATACCAGAGTATGATCGGACGTTCGATGGGAGCCAAGACCGGTCTAATCTCGCAGGGGCTCTTCAAAACTGATTATCAGGCTCAAACCTCCCCGGTGGTCAATTCCTCGGCACGTGCGGGTGACATTATCTACAAAGACCTCAATGGTGATGGAAAGATTACCTATGATCAGGATGTTACGATCATTGGTCGGAGCAGTATGCCTGAGTTGAACTACGGATTTAATTTTTTGACAACCTGGAAAAACTTTGATTTCTCTTTTCTTGTTCAGGGAGCAGCGATATGTGACAATGCTCTGATGGGCTGGTACGATGGAATCGGTTGGGATGATACCCAATATACCCGTCCTTTTTATAATGGTGGAAACACCCCTAAATATCTGGTCGAAGGGGCCTGGTCACCCGGAAACCCAAATGGGAAATACCCCCGGTTGGATAATCAGTGGAGACCGAATAACAATTGGGCATCCTCCATGTGGATTAAAAATGGGGCCTACACCCGGCTAAAGAATGTCCAGTTTGCGTATGCTTTACCCAAATCGGTCACTAATCATCTTGGCTTTAATGCCAAATTCTCAGTAGCTGCTACTAACCTCTTAACCTTCTCGGCATTCAAATATCTTGATCCTGAAGCGCCAAATGTTAGCAACGGGTATTATCCGCAACAAAAGACCTTCATTTTTGGTGCAACAATTACCTTCTAACTTTAAAAAACGGAATTATGAACAGATATATTTTATCCTTTACCATCTTAGTTGCACTGTTTGGACTTTCCGGTTGCAACAAGTTTCTGACTCCCAAGCCAACCACTGAATATTCAGAGACAGTAGCCTTTGCCAGTGAAGCCAATGCAAAGTTATATGTCAACTCTTTTTACCCTATCATCAGCTATTACGGCTTGTTTGGAGGTGCTTATCTGAGTGGGTGTATGTATGTTGACGGCATGACGGATATCATCAAAACGGCAGGGAGTACAATCGGTTCCAACGGGGCCATTGCTAACATGTATGCCACAAACCCTAGTCTGATAACTCCTGATCAGGATGCCATGGACATCTGGACGAATGCTTATTATTATATCCGGCTGATCAATGAATTCCTGGATGGACTTGATTCCAAAGCCACCTTTGACGCAACTGTAAAAACCCGTCTGAGTGCTGAAGTCCGTTTTTTCAGAGCCTCATTATACTTTTTATTAATGAGAAATCATGGAAGTGTTATTTTGTTGAAGGCGTTGACGACCAATCCATTAAATGCCCGCAGTTCTGCTAGTGATTGCTGGGATTATATTGAATCTGAGTTTGACTTCTCTGCAAAGAACCTGCCAGAGGCATGGACCAGTGCCGATGCAGGTCGTATAACAAGCGGAGCAGCTTATGCGATGAAATCCAGGGCTATGCTTTATGCCGAAAGATGGCAGTCGTCCTATGATGCCGCCAATAAGGTTATGGCAATGGTCAGTGACGGAACCTATGCACTTAACTCCTCCTATGATAAGGCCTTTGGATCCTATTTCACCAATAGTAACAAGGAGGCTATTTTGGAATACCAGTATAGCTATCCCAATCTGGTGCATAGTTACGATGGGATTACCAGTCCGGGAGGCGATCACATTGGGTTTGGCGGAGATATTGAGCCTACCCAGGAGTTGGTTGAGTCATATGAATTAGCCGGAGGAGGTAATGTTGATTGGTCGGCTTGGCATACCACCGGTGTTACCGCAACTCCTCCCTGGGATCAGCTTGAGCCAAGGTTCCAGGCAACTGTTTTGTATAATGGCAGTACCTGGAAAGGGAGAACAATTCAGCCTTATGAAGGGGGAGTTGACGGATGGACAGCTTATCCACCAGCTGCCGGTAGTAATAAAGGTGCCTCAGTGACCGGATATTATCTTAAGAAGTATGTGAATGAAAATCATATCGATTTAATCAATATCCCAAGTTCACAGCCTTTGGTGGAGATCCGGCTGGCAGAAGTTTATCTGAATATGGCTGAAGCAGCTTATAATCTGAACAATGTAACGGATGCAAATAGCAAAATAAATATTGTACGTCAACGCGTTGGCTTACCAGCTCTGAACCTTTCAGGTACAGTACTTTACAACCAGATCAAACAGGAACGCAAAATTGAGCTTGCCGGCGAAAATCACCGCTACTGGGATTTGAGAAGGTGGAAAGATGCTGTAAGCCAGCTTACCGGTTTATATGTCCATGGACTCAAGGCCACCAATAACGGCGGGTCATTCTCTTATGACTATATTACCTGTGATGACCAGCCACGTCAGTTCCCGGAAAAACTTTATGCGTTCCCGATTTTATCGGCGGAACTTGTCAATAATCCTGCCTGTCTACAAATTACTGGATGGTAATACATATAATGAAAAACATGAAGAGTATGAAGAACATAAAATATGGAGCAGTGGTATTATCATTGATAGTACTGATCAGTAGCTGTGCTAAGGTAGATTCTGAATTCAGAACAAAAAGCACTTCCAACAAGCTGAGAACCCTCATGGTCACTTTTGCAGACGGGACAGGTGGCTATAAGCCCGATGAAGCAGAACCTTATCCTGCAAATCTTACCATTGAAATTCCCTGGTACTATCCCGACGGCTCTCTGACTCAAACATCTCTGGATAGCCTTTTTCTGACTGCTACATTACCAAACAGCGCTTACATGAGCCCGGCTTTGGGTATTCAAAATTTGACATCTGCTAAAGTCTTCACGGTAACTGCTCAAAACGGTGCCCAAAACAAATATACCATCACAGCGGTCAGGAAGAGAAGCAGCAAGACGGATATTAAGTCTTTCAAATTAAATGAGGCAAATATTGACGGAGTTATCATCAACAATAAGGTGATCATTCCATACACTGCAGTTGATATCTCGCATCAGACGGCTACTGTTGAATTAGCCTATTATGCCAAGATCTCTCCCGATCCAACAGTAGCCCGGGATTACACCCACCCTGTAGCTTTTACGGTTACTGCTGATGACGGTACTACGGTGGTTGACACGGTTCGGATTGGAATTCCTGTTAAAGTGGCGCAAGGTTTTGCATCAGTCAAAAAACTCTGGTCAAAATCTGCCGGAGATCTTCAGTTTGTTGATTATCAAAATATTTCGATTGCAGTGAGTGGCGACTATTTTGTTTTGCCTTTCTCCAATGAATGGGATGGAGGATCAGCGGCCAAATATTACGACAAAAAGACAGGAAATTATGCCGGCGATTTGAATGTAACCGGAATTGGTGGTCTTTACGCCGTAGCAAATGACAGCAAGGGAAATATTGTTGGAATCAATAATATCTATGCGGGTGATAATGTTAGGCTTTTCAGATGGAATAATGTGACATCAGCACCGCAGCCATTAGCCAGAAGTTCAGACTGGAGCTCTGTCGGAAGTACTTTCTACGGCAGAAAACTATCGGTCTTTGGTGATCTTGACGGTGATGCCGTAATCATGACTACCACCGATGGGGCCCCTGTGGGTGGCGCTAACCGTATTCTCAGATGGACCATTAAGAGCGGAGTTCTGGTATCCCAGGATCCTGAATCAATGGTCTATCCAAAAGATTGGGGATATGTTGCCAAAGCGGTTCCTGCAGGACCAAAACAGACAGATAACTTTTTCGTTTGTTCCAACCTTCCGATTTTTATGGATTACATTAACGGCAGCAGCAATAGTCTCATCGCATCGTTCAGCTCCAATTATCTGGCTTCAATGCGCGATGCAACTCCGGCATTGACCTATTTCGAGTTTAATACCGGAAAATATACGGCAATTGTTGATGGTGGGTCGTATAACAGTGCCATGCATATTTTCAATGTCACAGATCCGGGCAAGATACCTACTCCGGCAGGTTCAACGGATGCATATAAGGCATTCCATGTTTTTGATGGTGAAAGTGATTATATCGCCTGTCCTTCACCAAACTGGAATATCACGGCTGAAGTTGCAGTTGGTCCCGTTTCGTCGAATGGTTTCACAATGGACGTGTACTTCCTGACCACAAACGGTGGAATAACAGTTTATGAATTAAGCTGTATTGATGCAAGTAAATTTAATTAATTACCTTTAACATAAAATAGCAAGGCACTTAACCGTGCCCTGCTTTTTTGTATTTAAAATCAGATTATTCACAGACCGGAATATTTTTAGTCATGAAGATACTCTTTTACATTACCAGTTTATTGTTATTCCCGCTTGTTGTTTTCTCATGCAATAACAAAAACAGTACAATACTTCCTCCCGTCACCGATCCGACAACCACCAATGTGGATACTTCTATTGTAAGGATGTTCAATAATACACCGGTGATCTTGTGGATGGAAGCTGCTGCAAATTTTTCGAGGCTTGGAACTGCGGATCGGATGGCCGCTATTTTTCAAAAGATCGCTGATATGGGTGTAAAAGGGGTTGTTGTTGATGTTAAAGGGATTAGCGGTTTGGTAAGTTACAACTCTACCATAGCCGGACAATTAAAGACATGGAACGGCTATACCCAGGCACCTGATTTCGATTATCTTCAAAATGTAATTACCGAGGCAAAAAAGAAGGGGCTCAAGGTTTTTGCTTCAATGAGTGTTTTTGGCGAAGGATTAAACTATGGCGGAACAAAATATGGTAAAGTTTTCTCGGATACTGCCTTTGCAAATATTCAAAGTCAGGTGATCTCGGTTTCAGGAGATGTCAAGAAGATCACTGATGTATATGCCTACGGAATGCTAAACGCTTTACAACCAGCTGCCCAGAATTATGAATTGTCACTGATTAAGGAGCTCATTACGAATTATAATATTGACGGATTTGTACTCGACTATTGCCGCTATTACGATATTTGTGCCGATTTTTCTGATTATTCACTGAATGCGTTTAAGACCTGGGCCGGATTAGCCTCGGTCAAAACTACGGATATCGTGCAGTCATGGAAAGAGTCCAACGGTGCGGTAGTTCCCGGCGTAACCGGAACTTACTATAAAAAATGGCTGGAGTTCAGGGCACAATCCATTCATGATTTTATCTCAAAAGCCAGGAGTGCAGCTAAAGCCATCAAGCCAAAAATTGCATTCTGCTCCTATTCAGGGGCATGGTACGATTCCTATTATTATGTTGGGGTAAACTGGGCCAGCAACAAATACGATCCGTCAACCAACGGATATTCCTCATGGGCAACTTCCACCTACAAGAATACCGGAATTGCTGAGTTCCTTGATATGTTTATGACCGGTGACTATACCTCGACACTTACCGGTGCAGGATGGTGGACAGTTCAGGGACAAATCGACGGGGCAAAAACGGTTTTGGAAAATGCCAATATTCACTTTGGCGCCGTTGATATGGGCAATACCGTATGGTCGAACCTTAAGAATATGGATGACGCAATTACCATGATCCTGCAGCAGAATAAAGGGATTATGCTCTTCGACCTGGTACACATCGATGATCCTTCCACCAATCAGTTCAATATACAGTTATACGATAATCTGAAACAAACAATCACTCAGGGTCTTGTGGGCAGATAAGAAAATTACCGTGGTCATTTTATGAAATTTACATTATTAGAAAGCATGGAAACACAAAACACACGTCGCGATTTCTTTAAAAAGGCCTCTCTTTCCGGGATTGCTGCAATGGCAGTTCCTATGATTGGGATGGCCAATAATTATACTTTGGATTTGCCTGTTTCATTTGATGATAGCAAATTGATTGTACCCCACGCTTCAGGTCTGAAAATTACTGGGACATTTTTGGATGAGATATCTCATGATATTCCTCACCAGAACTGGGGAGAAAAGGAGTGGGACCGCGATTTTGCCCATATGAAGGCTATCGGGATTGATACGGTGATCCTGATCCGTTCGGGTTACCGCCGGTTCATGACTTACCCTTCTGCCTATCTACTGAAAAAACATAACTGTTATATGCCCTCTGTCGACCTGGTAGAGATGTATCTGAGGTTGTCAGACAAATACGGGATGAAGTTTTACTTTGGATTGTATGATTCGGGCAAATACTGGGACACCGGTGATTTAAGCTGGGAAGTTGAGGACAACAAATATGTGATTGATGAAGTCTGGAAAAACTATGGCAGCAAATTCAAGAGTTTCCAGGGATGGTACATCAGCGGTGAAATCAGCCGCAAAACAAAGGGGGCCATTGGCGCCTTTCATGCGATGGGAAAGCAATGCAAAGAGGTTTCAAATGGTTTGCCGACCTTCATTTCACCCTGGATCGACGGGAAGAAGGCGGTCGAGGCGGCAGGAGGTAACCTGACCAAGGAGAACGCAGTTTCAGTCCAGGAGCACGAAAGGGAGTGGGGTGAAATTTTTGACGGAATCCACGATGTTGTTGATGCCTGCGCTTTCCAGGATGGTCATATCGATTATGACGAGCTGGATGCATTCTTTACGGTCAATAAAAAACTGGCTGACAAATACAAAATGCAATGCTGGACCAATGCAGAAACGTTCGACCGGGATATGCCCATTCGTTTTCTTCCAATCAAATTTGATAAACTTCGCATGAAACTGGAGGCAGCAAAAAGAGCCGGATACGATAAGGGGATCACCTTTGAATTTTCCCATTTTATGAGTCCGCAATCTTCCTATCTTCAGGCCGGACATTTATACAACCGGTACCGGGAGTATTTTGGAATTTAAAAATTTGATTAACAGGAGAATCCAGTTATCAAAATTGCGCCTTAGGCACTAAATAGGGGTAGAAGAATTTGCGAAAATATTTCGTACCGTACGGCACGAAACGATTTAATTCAATTAATTTTCTACCCATATTAAATCCTTAACGGGATATCAGGATTAACTATAGAAATAAACACCTTAACCATCTGAATTCTATGGCAATTAAAAATAAGAGTGAGAACATGCTTTATGTGATCTTCCTGGCAGCGGTAGCGGCTCTTGGAGGATTTCTTTTTGGGTATGATACTGCAGTTATATCAGGCACGATAGGGAGCGTAGCCACTCAATTTGGGTTAAATGATGTCAATACCGGCTGGTATGTTGGATGTGCACTGGTCGGTTCTATTTTTGGAGTTGCCATTGCCGGAAAATTGAGTGATTATTTCGGACGAAAAGGGGTTCTGATCTTTTCGGCGGTTCTTTTTTCCGGTTCTGGAATCGGGTGTATGTTATCCGGCAGTGTTGCAGATCTGGTTCTTTACCGCATCATGGGAGGGGTTGGCATAGGTGTGGCTTCTGTAATTTCTCCACTATATATCTCTGAAATTTCGGTCGCAAGGTTTCGCGGAACCCTGGTTTCTCTTTATCAACTGGCTATTACCGTTGGGTTTATGGGCGCATACCTGGTCAACTACGCAATCAGTGAATATGCGGTTCATATGAAAGCACTCGGTATTGTAGGCGGATTTTGGGGCAAATACATCGTCACCGAAACATGGCGCGGAATGCTTGGAGCCGAATCTCTCCCTGCATTGCTCTTTTTCTGCATCCTGTTTTTTATCCCGGAAAGTCCAAGATGGCTTGTTCTTAAATCGAAAGAGTCCTCAGCGCTTAAAACACTGCGTCGTATTTATGGCTCCGAACAGGCTAACGAGCAGGTTGCCGATTTGAAAAACCTGGTTCAATCGGAAGAAAAATCGGATTGGAAAATTCTCTTCCAGCCCGGATTCAGAATTGCCCTTTTTATCGGGGTAAGTCTCGCAATTTTAGGTCAGTTTATGGGGGTCAATGCCGTTCTGTATTACGGACCTTCCATATTTCAGCAAACGGGACTTTCCGCCGGAGATTCCCTGTTTTATCAGGTAATCGTAGGATTGGTGAATTTTGGTTCAACGGTGCTGGCAATGGTGGTGATTGACAAAATCGGCAGGAAAAAGCTTGTCTATTACGGTGTTACAGGTATGATTATTTCCCTGATACTCATTGGATTTTATTTTACCATCAATAAGGCTTCAAACGTAATTCCGCCAATTACCTTACTCATACTCATTTTGGTTTATATATTTTCGTGTGCCATCTCAATTTGTGTGGTGATCTGGGTATTGCTTTCCGAGATGTACCCGGCAAAAGTCCGCGGACTGGCGATGTCAGCAGCCGGCTTCTCACTCTGGATCGGAACATTCCTGATCGGACAGCTCACGCCCTGGCTGATGACCACCCTCTCATCTGCAGGAGTCTTCTGGCTTTTCGGGGTAATGTGTCTTCCATATTTATATATCACCTGGAAACTTGTTCCTGAAACAACCGGCAAATCGCTGGAAGATATTGAAAGGATGTGGCTGAAGAAGTAAATGGCTGATTAGGCTGTTAGGCTGTTAGGTTTTTTGAATTTAAGACAAATTGATATTTAAAATAAACCCATATGAATAAGTTTCTAAACGAGATTGAAGAGCAACCGGATGCCTTAAGAGAGACATTGCATTTTTTCAGTGACGGTGAGGGACATAAAAGTCTGAATCGTGTGACTATGCTTTGGAAGTCAGGAATATACGATAAAATTATCTTCACAGGAATGGGAAGCTCCTATTTTATTGCCAATGCTGCAACCTGCCTGTTAAATCCTCAGAAAATAGCTTCATTCGCCATCAATGCCGGGGAATTGCTTCATTATCAGTTTTCACTGCTGAATAAAAAGACGTTGCTGGTTTGCATATCCCAATCGGGAGAAAGTTATGAGGTTGTGAATATACTGGAACGATTGCCAGTTGATATTACCGTGATCGCAATCAGCAATGAAGCCGGGAGCACGCTGGCTCAAAAAGCACATGTGACGTTGCTCACTCAGGCCGGCAAAGAGGATATGACCTCAACCAAAACCTTTATCTCGACCTATTTGGTTGTTTACCTGCTATCCTTAACCTTTGGCGGGAAATTTGATCAAAACGCAGTATCAGAGGTCGAATCGACCATTCAATCGGTTTCGGATCTGCTGAATAACAGGAATCAATGGTTAGATGAAGCAGTCAGGATGATTGCACATACTCCATTCGTTCAGCTGATTGCAAGGGGTACTACTTTTGCCGCCGCACAACAGAGTGCGCTGATGCTAATGGAGGCAACCCGAAATCCGGCTTCAGCACTTTTGGGGGGAGAATTTCGGCATGGTCCGATGGAGATGGTTAAGGAGGGATTCCGGGCGGTGGTATTTGCCCCTTCCGGGATAACCTACCTCCAAAGTATTTTGGCAGCAACTGATATCCTGAAATTCGGAGGAAAGGTACTACTGATTACAGATCAGGATCCATCCGTCACCCACCATAATCTATTCACCCTAGTTATACCGTGCGCCAACGAACCATTGTTTGGGATTTTGTGTTTAATTCCAATGCAATTAATTGTCAATCAATGGTCAATAGAAGAGGAAAACGTACCTGGCAATTTCACACGCGGTGCAAAGGTGACAGCTGTGGAGTAGAAATCAATCAGTAAAGGAGTTGCTTTTAACCGGATTGAGGATTATAGATTACCAATTCAGAAATTACTATCTTTGAATCATGATTACAAAAAATGATATACTGACAAAGCTTAAAGAGTTGAAACCAGCTCTCTATAAAGATTTTGCAGTCAAGGAGATAGGTTTATTCGGATCTTTCTCTGATGAAACAAATTCTGAAGAGAGCGATATCGACTTGCTGGTTGAATTGGAAAGACCGATTGGATGGAAATTTTTCTCTCTTGAGCTTTACCTTGAAAATATTTTCAATCGCAAAATTGATTTGGTAACCAAAAATGCATTAAAGGATCAGATTAAGGAAAATATTCTAAAGCAAATAAATTACGCCTAGGTTGAAAAAAGAGGAACGGAACTATTTAATGTATCTTGAGGACCTTCTACTCGCCAAAATAGAATTGGGGAATATACAGAAGGGCTTTCTTTTATCACCTTTAAAAGAGACTATAAGACTGTTGACGCAGTGGTCAGAAATTTTGAAATTATCGGAGAAGCTGCAAAAAATCTGCCACCTGAAATCAAGGCAATCTATCCACAAGTTCCATGGAATGAAATGTATTTGTTGAGAAATAAGATATCTCATGAATATTTTGGGATTGATTATGAAATAATATGGGATGTTGCGATTCATTATCTGCCTGATAATAAAATACAATTAGAGAATATTCTGAAGATTGAAAATGAAAAACGATAAAATTGCCATTGGCGTTGATATCGGCGGGACAAATATTAGGGCAGGGGCAGTTGCATTTGACGGCAGTATAATTGGCGATACGTTTTCTATTCCTATCAATGCCACAGATCCAAAAGAGCTGGTTTTCGGAAGAATTGCCAGTTCAATTTCAAGGGTGATCACTCAGAATGATTTGAAAATGGGTGATATTCGGGGCCTTGGTTTGGGATGCACCGGTCCGCTCGATGTAAAAAGAGGTCTGATTCTTCAATGTCCAAACCTTCCGACCATGGATTTCTTCCCCTTAAGGAGTTCTGTTGAAAAAGAGTTCGGTCTTCCTGTCTTTATGAATAATGATGCCAATGCCATGATGCTTGGAGAAGCCATCTGGGGTGCGGGGAAGGGATCATCCAGTGTTCTGGGAATTACCTTGGGAACGGGTTTTGGCTGTGCGATAATTCAGGACCGGAAAATCTGGATGGGGGCCACAGAGACTGCCGGTGAGATTTGGATTTCGCCCTACCGCGAAGGAATTATTGAAGAGATTGTTTCGGGTGCCGGCGTTGCTAAATTGTATGAAAAATTCAGTGGGCTTAAAGCTTCCTCCAAAGAGGTTGCAAACCTTGCCTTTGAAGGTGATGCTTCAGCAAAACTGGCGTGGGAGGAATTTGGAAAAGCAACAGCCTTTGCACTCGCCTGGTCCATCAACCTGGTTGATCCTGAAATTGTGATTATTGGCGGTTCAATCGCGAATGCAATGCCGCTGTTTTACCCTTCGCTACATGATTCACTGGTTAAAAATATCTGTCCGATTCCTGTTCAGAATCTTAAAATAGTTAAGGCTCAGCTTGGTGATGCCGCAGGATTTATAGGGGCTGCAGCTTTGGTCTTTTAATGCTTCAAATTGAGGTTCTTACCAGTATTACCCAAATTCTGATTAATTTTAAAATGATTATGAGATCCGCCGCCATTCTGTTCATGCTTCTAACTTTTACCAGGGTGGATGCCCAGAAGATTAAACTATCTGATAACTGGATGATTAAGAATTCCATAGAGGTAAAATCGTCTGACGAAATTGTCTCATCAGTTCAGTATAATCCTCAGAATTGGTATCAAACCTCGGTACCCACGACGGTGTTGAGTGTATTTGTTAAAAATGGAACCTATCCCGACCCCCATTTAGCCATGAACAATTTCCTTATACCAGACGTATCCGACGCCTTCAATGCCAAACATGATCTTGTCCGATACAGTTATCTCAAAGCGAAGGAGAATCCCTGGAAAGATCCTTATTGGTTCAGAACAGTGGTCGTTTTGCCTGAACAATTCAGCAACAAACTGATCTGGCTGAATTTCCAGGGGATTAATTACCGTGCTGATGTCTGGGTAAACGGGCACCTGGTTGCCGATAGCCGAAATACTGTCGGTATGTTTCGCCGCTTCAGATTCAACATAACCAAATATGCGCTGGCCGGGGCTAAGAATTGCATTGCAGTAAAAATTCACCAGGTTGATCATCCGGGTGAACCCGATCCGGGTACTCAGTTTGAAGTCTTTGGCCCCACGCGGGGCCATGCTCTCGATATTTTCAAGGACGAAACCCTAAAAATGTCAGGAGGTTGGGATTGCGCCCCTGTTATCCGTGACCGGAATATGGGGATCTACCAGGATGTTTTTCTGGAGGCAACCGGACCGGTGTCCCTTGAAAACCCTTTTGTAACCACCACCTTGTCATTGCCCGATACAACCAGGGCCGATATCGCGTTGAAGGCTGAAATCAGGAATAACACCAATCAAAAAGTGAAGGGGGTTTTGGTCGCAACTATTGACCTGATCAGCGATCTTGAATTTCCAACCTATACCAAACACCTGGGCGGATCGATGCCTACAATAAAAATAAGGAAGGAAATAACGATTACTCCGGATGAGGTTCAAACGATATCCCTCAATTCAAAAGAGTTTTCCGCACTTCTGATCAAAAATCCATATTTATGGTATCCGAATGGTTACGGGAAACAATATCTCCATAAGTTAAAGCTGAACTTTGAAATTGGAGGTAAAATTTCAGATAAACAGGATGTTACTTTTGGAATCCGGCAGGTAACCACAACATTAAAACGGATCGGAAACGACTACGGAAGGGTATTTCAGGTAAACGGTCAGCGCATATTTTGCAAGGGAGGTTGGCTTCAACCCGATATGATGCTGGATATGAACCGGAAACGGGTTTTTGACGAGGCGCGTCTCCTGGCCGAAGCAAATGTCAATATTGTGGGAAGTGAGGATTCCCCGGCTCCTCCGGATGATGTCATTGAAAGTTATGACAAATATGGGCTGATGTACTGGGAAATCTTTTTCCAGTGCTGGCGGATGTATCCTGGCAGTGAGACAGCCCACTATCCGCTTGATCATCAGCTGGCTGTTGCTGAGGTGAATGATCTGGTGAAACGGTTTCGGAACAGCCCGGCCATCGTAGCCTGGTTTACGGCCAATGAAGTGATGGTTGATGAAGAGCTTTACACGGCTTCAAAAAAAGCGGTCAAAACCCTCGATCCCACGCGCCCTTTCATTCCAACCACCAGCATTGACTGGGATGTGGATAAACTGACTCCATATATTAAAGAGGATTTGCCGACCGGAACAACCGATGACGGAGCACCTGACTATAACTGGAATCCCCCGGCCTATTTCTTCGACAAGGTTGAGGAGGTTCATCTCCAAATGTTCCGGAATGAACTGGGTGTGCCGGCTATTCCGGCTTACAGCAGTTTGCTTAGATTCATCCCTTCTGCTAATCCGGAACATCCGCAGAACCGGAAAAATCCGATTTTTCCGCTCGACAGTGTCTGGGCAGAACATGGGGCCTGGGATGGACTGAACTATTGCTTCAGAGGGTACGATAATGCCATCAGGACCTTCTATGGCAATCTAGCTACGGTGAAACAATATGCCGACAATGCCCAGCTGGTTAATGCAGATAGCTACCGCGCTATGTTCGAGGCGGCGAATCACCGGATGTGGGACATCACCAGCGGGGTGATGATCTGGAAACTCAATTCATGCTGGCCTGATGTGGGTTGGCAGATCTATGACTGGTTTTTAAATCCCGGGGCCGCTTATTTCTTTGCTAAGAAGGCCATGGAGCCTCTTCATATTCAAATGAATGGCAACAACAGATCCTTGTCGGTAATCAACGCAACGCAACGAAGCCATCACGGGATGACGGTCATGGCGCAGATCATTGATTGGAATATGAAAGTGCTATGGAGCTATAAAGATACTGTTTCTGTCAAGGCTGACAGTTATTTTGAGTGTCTGAAAATTCCAAAACCGATGGACAGTGCACCAGTCTATTTCGTGAAACTCTCGCTTCAGGACCAAAAGGGGCATCTGATTTCAGAAAATTTGTATTGGGAATGTGCGCAGCATGAAGACTTTTCATCGCTTGCGGTTTTACCAAAAGTGAGTTTGAAAAAAACTGTAACGATCACCAATCAGGACAAAGAGCTTAGGATTGAAGTGAACTTAAAAAATGAAACCAGATCCGTCTCCTTTTTTAACCGGTTAATCCTCCATACCGATCAATCGGGAGGAGAGGTGCTTCCCACATTCTGGAGCGACAACTATCTGACCCTTTTCCCCGGCGAGGAAAAAACGGTTACTGCCAATGTTGCCATCAATGATTTGGCCGGTGGAAAGCCTTTAATTGTCATTGAATAACCTAAATAAAATGATTATCATGGACAGACGCTACTTCATTAGAACTTGTGGAATCAGTTCGGCCTCCTTACTGCTGGCAAACCAGGCTTTTTCAGTGCTTTCATCACAGGCAGTTAAAAATTCTAAAATCAAGCCAATCAGCGGGTCATGGTTTGAGTTCAGCCACACGCTTGATGTGGAAGGGAAATACTGGAATGATGTGCTTCCGAACTTCACCACGGAGCAATGGAAGGCAAAGGTTAAGGAAATTCGGGAAACGGGGATGGAATACCTGGTCCTGATGGCCGTTGCCAATGACGGGAAGACCTATTATCCCTCAAAACTTCAGCCCCGTTATGATTTTGCCTGTCCCGATCCGCTTGAGGCAGTATTAACAGCTGCTGATGAATGTGGTATGAAATTTTTCGTGAGTAACGATTTCTGGGACAAGTGGTCCAATACTACGAAGATGATGAAAGATCGTGAAATAGCCAGATTGAGAGATCGGGGGATGGAAGAGGTGGCCGAAAAATATTCAAATCACAAAAGTTTCTATGGCTGGTATTATCCCAATGAATCGGGTCTGAACAACGCAATAGACGAATTAACGCTTAACTATGTGAACCGGTGTACTAAAAAGGCCAGGGAACTGATGCCCAATTCGGTCAATCTGATTGCTCCCTACGGCACAAAATCGATGCGGCCAAATGATCAGTATATTTCACAGCTTGAGAAACTGGATATTGACATTATCGCCTACCAGGATGAGATTGGAGTCAGGAAAACGAAGACCGGAAGCGCCGGAAAGTATTTTGAAACGCTTCATACTGCACATGCCAAAGCGGGACGCTCACGAATCTGGGCGGACATGGAGGTCTTTGAATTTGAAAAGGGGGTCTATACCAGTGCATTGATTCCTGCGAATTTTGAACGGATTCTCCAACAAATGGAGGATATTTCCCCTTTTGTGGAGAAAATTCTGATCTATCAATACCTGGGAATCATGAACAAACCGGGCTCTGTTGCTTCGGTTGGACACCCAAACTCGGGAAAATTGTATACTGATTATATGAATTGGGTGAGTCATCAAAAGTAATTTCAATCATTCAACTGATTTTTTGTGTATCATTGTTACCATTATTCCCAACTATAACGCCGTGAACAGGCCTGTGCGTATAAAAACTGACTAAGCAGAATGAGACAAGTGTTTAACGATGATTCCCTTGCGGGTATCTGGTCACGGTTCAAGACTGGTGACCAGGAAGCATTTGCCATTTTGTATAATCAACATGTCGATAAGCTTTATAGTTATGGTACAAAAATTTGTAACGATGAGGATGCGGTAAAAGATTCTTTGCAGGAGTTGTTTCTGGAGCTCTTTTTGAAGCGCGACAAGATCAAAGTATCTCCCGAAAATCTGAAGTTATACCTTACCTTGGCATTAAAGAGAAGTCTTGTTAAAAAATTACAGTCGGGCAGAAAACTTATCCACGGATTCAATGAAACTGTTGATTTTGAGCCATTATACAGTATCGAATTTCAGATCATCGAACAGGAAAGGGACCGGGAGATCAATCAAAAAGTATTAAGTGCGCTTAACCAGTTACCGGCTAAACAGAAGGAAGCGTTGTATCTTCGTTTTAATGAATCCCTTGAATACCCTGAGATTGCCGCTATATTGGAAATAACCGTAGAGTCGGTGCGGAAACAGGTTCACCGCGCCCTAAAAACTGTTCGTGAAATTATTGGTAAAGAGCCTCATGTCTTTATGTTTGCGCTCTTTTCAAAAAGTAGATAGCAGCATAAGTGATTTTTGTTATTGATAGTGCCAGAGGCACAGAATATGGGTAGAGATCAAATTTAGCACCCAATATTTTGTCCCGGACGGGACAAAACCTCCTTCATTCATCTTCTTTCTACCCATATCAGGTCCCAAATGGGGCCAAATAATATGAATAGTAATTTTAAAAAAAAACATTAAAAAATCTGTCCATGTTTTAATTGTTCGTTGCCTTTAGCAGTATAACAACTAACGGTACATGGAACAGCTCAGCAAATACATTGAAGATAAAAACTTTATCCTTTGGGTTTTTGAACCTAATGAGGAACTGGAGTTATGGTGGAGCCAGTTTGAAAACAATCATCCTGAGGAGAAACGAAATATTCAGCTGGCCAGAAAAGTGCTGCTCAAGTTCCGGACTACCAATAAAACGCTGACCGAAAATGAAAAAATTGTCCTGTTTTCCAGGGTATTGCAACAAGTTGAAGAGAGTCAATATACCAGAAAAACCAGGCGATTGGTATTTGGATTGCTGAAATACGCAGCAGTGGCTTTGTTGTTCTTTTCCATTGGGGCATTGCTGTTTTACAAACAAAACCAGTTCAATCCGCAATTTCTGACTCAAAAGCTCGCAGAACCGGCGCCTGAAAATGTAGCCAAACTGATCCGTGCCAACGGCCAGGATATTTTATTGAAGGAAAACAAATCAATTCTTCATTACCAGGCTGACGGTAAACTGGTGGTTAATAACGATACTATCTGCTCTGACAAAGTTAGCAAAACTACTGAAATAGCAATGAACCAGTTGATTATCCCCTATGGTAAAACTTCAGAAGTGATGTTGGCTGACGGGACCAAGGTTTTCTTGAATGCAGGCAGCCGGTTAGTCTACCCCGAAAATTTTACAGGCAAAACACGTGAGGTTTTCCTCGCAGGCGAAGCTTTTTTTGATGTGAAACACGATCAAAACCATCCCTTTATTGTGCAGTTGAGCGATTTACGCATAAAAGTACTTGGAACCCGGTTTAATATTTCGGCATATCCAACGGATAACGTGATTGAAACTGTATTAGCTGAAGGAAAAGTGCGTATGGAAAAAAATAATGCGGGATTATTCGACAAAGTCATAGAAATGGTACCTGACCAGCTTGCCTCGTTTGATCGTATTACTAAAGAGACAAACGTAAGAAAAGTGAATACGGAGAACTACACGTTATGGACTACAGGTATTCTTAAATTTGAAAGCACTGATCTGAACCGGATCACCAAACGGTTGGAACGGTTCTATAATATCCGCTTTGAGTACAGTAGCTCACTTTTAGGTGGTCTGCGCATTAGCGGGAAGATGGAATTAAAGGAGGACAAGGATGAGATTTGTGATCGTATTGCCCGGACGGCATCCGTAAAAATCGTAAAAAAAGGAGATAATCTCTATGAGGTTTTAAGATAAAAAAACCGGTGAGTGTTCCAGCACCCCCCGGTTTCGTGTGTGTTAAACTTTTTATTAACGATCATTTAACTTTTCAAAAGTATGAAAAAAAAACGAGAAATCTTATTCCCGTTCGGGGATGAGATGAGATTAAGATTCAGAAAGATGAAACTGACTGTTCTGCTGACCTTTTTGGTCATTGCTTCATTTGGCAACGGCTTTTCACAGGTGACACTCTCGCTGCATTTTAACAAAGCCAACATTCAGGATGTGCTTGGGAGTATCGAGAAGAAAACCGACTACATTTTTATGTACAAGGACGATATCTTCCGTAACGCGACAGCAATTTCGATCGATTTTGAGGATGCGAAATTTGAGGAGGTGCTTAAATCAATCTGCGACCAGTGTAATGTTGATTACGAGGTGAGAGACCGACAGATTATTCTGAAGGAGAAAACGGCTATTCCCATGCCAACGGTTCAACAACAGCCTCAAAAGAAAGAGATCACAGGTTCGGTAAAAGACAGCAAAAGGCAACCGCTCCCCGGTGTAAGTGTGGTTTTAAATGGAACTACTACTGGAACCATTACGGATACAGATGGAAAGTTCAGGATTGCAGTCCCGGTTGATGCCAAAACACTTACATTTTCGTTTGTTGGGATGAAAGCACAGGAAGTGGCAATTGGTACAAATACAAACTTTAATGTTACTCTTATAGAGCAAACGACAAATTTGTCTGAAGTTATAGCTACTGGGTATTCCAAGCAATCCAAAAGAGATGTTACAGGGGCCATATCTACGATATCGGCTGAAGTGGTATCTCAGACACCCGTTAACGACATAGGCTCTATATTGCAAGGCCGTGTTGCTGGTGTAAGTGTGGATGAACAAGGTGGGCCGGGCAATATTTCCAATGTACGTATCAGGGGATTCGGAACTAACGGCAACAATGATGTATTATATGTTATTGACGGAGTCCAGATCAGAGGAGGAAGCAATTTATTCAATACCAATGATATAGAGACTATTACTATTCTTAAGGATCCATCTATCACTTCTCTTTACGGGGCAGAAGGGGGCAATGGAGTAATCGTTATAACAACTAAATCCGGAAAATTGGGGACTCCAAAACTCGAATTTAATTCATATACCAGCTTCGAAAGTTCAATCAAGTATCCTAAAATGATGAACCCTCAACAATATGCAAATTCTTATTGGGGGTATCTTAAAAACTCAGGATTACCGATGAACGATTTATATTATGGAAATGCTGATACCCCAGCACTCCCTGACAATATCATCGAAAAACAAGCTGGCGTTCCTTTGGTTGTAGCTTCAGGAAATCCGGCTGCGAATCCCTCTCTATACAACCTCTCTTCCTATAGAATATTAAAGGCAAATAAAACAGGAACTGATTGGATGAGAGCCATGTTAGGCACTTCTTTAACCCAAAATCATCAGCTCTCACTGAGCGGGGCAACTGAAAAAAGTAGCTATGCCCTCTCCTTGAATTATCTTGATAACAAGGGAATTCTGCTTGATACCTATTTCAAACGTTATTCATTAAGGGTCAATACTGAATTTAAACCTGTCAAATGGCTGAAAATAGGAGAGAACTTACAATTCTCTTATTCAGAGGGTAATAGTGTTAGCGGAGGCAATCACAATCCTCAAGGATTAATAGCAGATTTATATCAACGGAGCCCACTTCTGCCAATTAGAGATATTGCAGGCAATTATTCCGGACCTAAAGGAATACCAGATAACCTTGCATTACATCCTGGAGGAAATAATCCGGTTTATGGTCAAACCAGTTCGCTTGCAAATAATAAAGGATTTAACTCCGGTCTCATGGGTTCTGTGTTTGCAGATATTGAGCCATTGAAAGGATTGGTTTTTGAAACAAAAATTGGGATACAATTTAATCCTTACAGCTACCGCTATTTTAATGATACAATTCCTCAAAATGTTTATACAGCTCCATACAACTCATTTACAGAAGGTGGAGGATGGAGCAGCGATTGGAGGTGGTTAAATAAAGTCTCTTACGATTTTACCATTCATCAGATTCATAAAATAAGCGCTTTTGCAGCTTATGAAGCCAGACAATATATCTCCCGATATAATAGTGGTACAACACCTAATTTGCCCTACACAATTCCATCATATTTAAACCTAAGCAATGGGGCTCCAAATCTTAATGGAGGTCCGTATAACACGGTTGATGGAGGTAGTGATGGAGCAACAAACAATTCAGTATTTGGCAGTATTAATTATTCTTTACTCGATAAATACCTTTTCAGTTATGTAATCAGACGAGATGGTTCCTCTAAATTTGGTCCTTTAAGCAAGTATGGAACTTTCCCCTCTTACAGCTTAGGCTGGCGTGTTTCCAAGGAGAAATTTATGGAAAATATTTCTTGGATTAATGACCTGAAATTTAGAGCAGCAATAGGTACAAATGGGAACGATGCTATACCTTCTGGCCTTTATATGAATCAATATAATACAAATACTTACGTTAGCAGTTATGATTTAGGAGGTCTAAATAATTCAGCAAAAACCGGAGTCGGTTTATATCAGATTGGGAATCCATATATACATTGGGAAACTAACAAAACTACTAATTTAGGTTTTGATGCTTCACTTTTAGACAACCAAATGAATATTGCATTTAGCTGGTTTAACCGTCAAACAAAGGGTTTGTTGGGCGTACCACCAGTCTCAGGTTTAGTAGGTGACGCATTGGCTCCTTATGAAAATATTATGAAATTCTCAAATAAGGGGATCGAATTGGAACTTGGATATAAAAATAAAATAAATGAATTAAGCTATGATCTAAACTTTAATGTTTCCACCTATAAGAATAATGTTGATTATATAGATAATGATCCAAACGCTCATCTCGACGGAGATGCTTATGCACCAACTCATTTTTCACTAACTCGTAGTGTAGTTGGCCGACCAGTTGGAAGCTTTTTCGGTCTGGTTGAAGAAGGAATATTTCAAAGTTCAGTGGATTATACTACATATAAAGTGACTGAACCTGGACTAACCGCTGCCAATGCTGCTGGTCATTTTAAATTTAAAGATATCAATAAGGATGGGAAGATTGATGATAAAGACAGAACTTTTATAGGTAGTCCGCATCCCAAATGTACCTATGGAATAAATATCGGTTTAAATTATAAAGGTTTTGATTTGGGGGTTTTCATTCAGGGTTTAAATGGCAATAAATTATTTAACTACTGGCGAACCAATTCTGTATTTCCAGGCGCTCTGGGCGCTGGTTCGGATAATACCTGGAGTACCACTAATACCTCAGCAACTTTGCCAATCTGGAATAATGTTGCAACGGACGATAAAAACCCATCCAGTTTTTTTGTTGAAGACGGTTCATACCTTCGGTTGAAAAGTTTACAATTTGGATATACCTTAAAAACAATAAATGGCTTTAGCAAATTACGTATTTATGTGCAAGGCTATAACTTGTTTACATTAACGAAGTACAAGGGTATCGATCCGGAAATAAGCACCGGAAGTGCTATAAATAATGGTATTGATTATGGAGGTAATTACCCGATTGCCCGTAAAATATTGATTGGCATAAACCTGGGATTTTAAAAACATTCTCTTAAATTATTAAAATACTTGTATATGAAACTAATATATTTTCAAAACAAACAACATTACTTTTCCGGTAAATATTTAGCTCTGATTAGTTTAATAACTAGCTTGTTTATTGGTTCTTGTAATAGTGATTTTTTAAATGTTGCACCACCCAATGTAATTACTGTTGATGCTCTTGCCAATAAAGTAGGAGTTCAACAATTATTGGTGGGGGCCTATCATGATGTTACCGGATTAACAGTACATTCCGGATGGTGGAGCACCTCTGGTACAAACTGGATATATGGTGATATAACATCGGGTGATGCTTACAGAGGAGGTACAAGTGATGGTGCCGATGGTGTAATAATTGAACACTTTCAGACACAATCATCTACAGGCTATATTGCAGATAAGTGGCGTTCCGATTATGATGGTGTTTCTCGCAGTAATGCTGTTATTTTAGCGGCTAATGTGGCCAAAAATATGACAATATCTGAAAAAACGGAAGCAATTGCCGAAGCTAGATTTTTGAGAGGCCATTTTCTTTTCGATGCAAAAAAAATCTTTAATCATGTTCCATATATTGATGAAACAGTGACAGATTTTAAAGTGTCCAATGCGATTGATATTTGGCCTAAAATTGAAGCCGACTTCCGATTTGCATTTACAAATTTGCCAGCTAAACAACCTTTAAAAGGACAGGCCAATAAATGGGCTGCTGCATGCTATATCGCAAAATGTTATATGTTTGAGAAGAAATTTACCGAGGCAAAAGCATTATTAGATTCAATTATTCCATCAATGTATGGCGGAAATGGAAATGGAGTGAATAGCCAGGGCGTAGCTTATGCATTGGCTGCCAATTTTGATGACAATTTCAACGCAGCATTTGAAAATAATGCAGAACAAGTTTTCCAGATTCAATTTTCAGTAAATGATGGCTCGAACGGAGGTAATGAAAATATAGGCGAGTCAGCCAATACTCCTGCTTTTTACCCAATCTCAAGTTTTTATACAACCTGGAAACAGCCTTCATTTAATTTGGTGAATGCATTTCAAACAGATGCAAAAGGTTTACCTTTATTAGATGTAGTTGGCAATGATCTTTCGAACGTCACTAATATGAAAAATGATATGGATGTTAGTGCCAGTGATTATACGTATAATACTTTTCAGGGAAATATTGATCCCCGGTTGGATTGGACGGTAGGCAGAAGGGGAGTTCCATATTTAGATTGGGCATCTCCAAGTTATTGGGGCGCATACGCCACGACATATCCGTCATATCCAACCTCTGATCCGAACTATGGCTGGATAAATAACAGATTGTTTGGGGGACCTTATTCTCCTGTCAAGAACAATTATAGGGCAAGCCAGGTAGGCATTTTTAGTGACAATTATGCTCAGGGATATTTGTTGGGCAGCGCTGTAAATTATAGTATAATCCGGTTTGCAGATGTACTACTTTGGGCCGCCGAGTGCGAAGTGGAGATTGGAGATTTAAATAAGGCAAGAAGCTTTGTGAACTTTATTAGAGACAGAGCACTTACAGGTAGGCAAGTGGAGGTATCCTATGATTATATTGGCAACTACTACCCATCTGCCAACTATTACATTGGACTCTATAATGATTCTTGGTCTAGTCAATCCTATGCACGAAGTGCAGTACGTCTTGAAAGAAGATTGGAATTAGCTCTGGAAGGACATCGTTTTTTTGATTTGGTACGATGGAATATTGCAGGAACTTACCTCAAGAATTACCTAACGGCTGAACAGCCCAGATTGCCTGCCAACTTAACAGGTGTGAATTTCACCACGAATAAGAATGAATATTTCCCAATACCTCAATTGGAAATTGATTTAAACCCAAATTTGAAGCAAAATCCAGGATATTAATTTAAACTTATCTTACTATGGACCGGCATAAATCCCGGTTCATGGTTTTATTATCAAGGGGAAGTTGCCCTAATTAGTCCTGATTTATTACAAAAATATGATTTCAACACAATTTAGATTCAATATAAAAGAAGTCTCACTTTTATTAGTTTTGATCCTTTTTTCATCGATTGTATTGCATGCATATGGTTTTTCGGGACAAAGGGCATATTATTTATCAACCGGGGGTAACGATAAGAATGAAGGTACCAAAACCATGCCCTGGAGAACAATTGAAAAAGTCAATTCAAGTCGTATAAAACCTGGAGATTCAATTTTATTTGAAGGTGGTAAGACTTTTCTTGGATCAATAATAATCGATTCGACTCAATTTGGGACAGTCAAAGAACCAATACTGATTTCTTCTTTTAAAAATGGCTGGGCAACAATTGATGCAGGTCAGGGTTCGGCGTTGGCTTTATCCAATACCAGTCATATTGTTGTTAAACGACTTATTCTTAAAGGAAACGGGAGAAAAACAGGAAATCATGAATGTGGATTAATCGCTAATAATTGCAAATATACTTATCTAGATAGTATCGATATATCGGGATTTCAGAAATCCGGACTATTTGTTTATAGATCACAATATATGGAGATTACACATCTCTTCTCACACGAAAATGGGGCTGCTGGTATTTCGGTTGAAGCCCCATACAACACACGCAATTCCTTTCAAATTCATATTGCTTATTGCAGAGCAGAAAATAATCCGGGAGATCCGATTAATCTGGTCAATCACAGTGGTAATGGAATTGTAGTGGGTCATAGCTCAAACGTATTAATCGAATATTGCATGGCAACCAACAATGGCTGGGACATGCCACGAAAGGGTAACGGACCGGTCGGAATATGGTGTTATGAGGCCGACAGCGTTATTATACAGCATTGCATATCTTATCGTAATAAAACATCTGTCGGGAGCGACGATGGTGGAGGATTTGATCTCGATGGCGGCGTAAAGCATTCCGTTATCCAATATTGTCTCTCCTATGAGAATCAGGGAAGTGCTTTTGGAATTTTCCAGTACGATGGAGCTAGTCCTTGGAGTGATAACACAATCCGCTACAACATAAGTGAGAATGACGGAGCCATCTCTGCTGCCCATTCCGCAATTTATATTTGGAATAATTCGAAAGATAGCGTTCAATTTGCAAACTGTCTTTTCCACAATAATATCATTTACAATACTAAAGGGGTTGCAATACACTATGCCAACGAAAGTGATCGAAGAAGCTTTAAATTCTATAATAATATTTTTGTTGCACAGGACAGCTTAATAATTGGTAAAATGGGAAATGACTGCTTTGGTGGAAATGATTGGTGGAGTATTTCAACTCATTTTAATATGCAAGATACCTGCGACTTTGTTTATTGGGCAATAAAAAGCGGGAAAGAACTAATTAATGGTGGAATTGTCGGGTTTAATATTGATCCGCTATTTTACGATCCTTCACATTCAACAGTTGTTGATCCTCAGGAATTAAAACAATTTAATCACTATAAGATAAGTGAAACTTCCCCCTTGCAAAATGGAGGTCTTAATTTACGAAGAATTTTAGGAATAGATGCAGGGTCTTTCAATTTCAATGGAAACCCTATTTTACAAAACAGTGTAGGAGCATGTTTTTGAAAATATGATAGTCAGAGGAATTAGAAATGCAAAATTTAAGTTCTTACAAGAAGACTATCTATTCAATTCATAACTTAATATTCAGTTGTGTTATACCTAAATTGGATTATTCCATAATACAAAAAATGTAGTAGTCATGCCTAAAAAAATCTTTCGCCTGTCAATTGTTTTATTCATCATTCACACCATTCCCATTAACAATGTAAGTGCTCAGAAAAACTCAGGTTTTGAAGCCGGAATTGATGGCTGGAGCTTGAAAGGTTTGGCGAGTTTGGAGACAGGTGATTGCGCTTATAAGGGTGATCACTGCATAAAACTTGTGTCCCTTGGTGCTGAAGTATTTCAGCGGATCAATGTCAATCCATTATCACTGGTTCAACTAACCGCTTATGGCAAATCGATTCCGGAAGGAATCCAAGGAGCCTCTTTTATCAGGTTCTACGATAATTCTGACAATTTAATTTTGGAGTATAAGGGCAATTCATTCTCGTCGGCAGAATATAGTTATACCGGATATTACACTATGGCTCCGGCAAAATCGAAGTACCTCACCTATGGAATTTATAAAAATTCGCACGAAGGTGTCATCTACGCTGATGAAATCGCTATCCAGGCAAATATTGACAAAAAGGATTCGTTAAAATCCCCCATCATAAATCTCGACCAGTACCTACGACCATTCTGGGAGTGTGATACCACCTATAATGAAACAGTTTTACTCTATTCTGTGAAAGGGAGTATCCCAAGTGGGAAGCTAATGTTTAGCCCAACTGAGATTATTAGCGTAAAAAGCTTTGATTTACAGTCAGTTTATATTCGGAATACCGATTATACAATAGCCGGAAATGTAATATCAAAAGTGAAAGGTTCGGCTATCCCTTCACGAACCGATACCTCATTTTTAAAAAAAGACCTGTCATGGTACGATCTTCAATCTCAGTGGGTGGTTGTAACCTATATTCATAAAGATCAATGGAAGGGAATGATTCCTACTTTCAAAGGTGACGAGATGCCTGAAACCTATAAGAAGTTAAAATCATCGGCGCCTTTGAAAATTGTTGCCTTTGGAATGAGCATTACCAGGGGAATGGATGTAAGTGGATATCACAATTTGCCTCCGTTTATGCCATCCTATGTAGATCTCTTTGTTTACCAGCTGAGAAAAAAATTCGGTTATAAGAATGTTACCCTAAGTAACGCCGGACTGCCGGGAGGAACTATCGAATGGGCCGCACAATATGCTGAGGAATATATTATTCCCTTCAATCCCGATCTTGTAATACTTGATTTTGGAATGAACGACTTTTGGTCATTAACACCCATCCAATTCAAAAATTACATGCAAACCATTATTGGAAAGTGTAAGGCGTATAACAAGAATATAGAATTTGTACTCATCTCAAATATGAATTTTGATCCTGATTATATCTATTCCGAAAATGAAAAGAAAATATGGTATGAATCAAATTTATCCGGATACAATAGGGTACTCCAATCTCTGTGTATGAAAGGAATCATTAATCTGGACATGAAAACTCTTAGTGATGATATTTTTAAAAGCAAAAAAGCAAAGGATTGTATTGTCAATCCTCTTCATCCCAATGATTACATGGCACGCTGGTTTGCCCAGGGTCTTATAGCCTTATTTATCAGGCATTAATTCATAAAAAACAATTATTAATAAATACTGATAAATAATTAATCAGGCAGTCTAAAGTATGAACAATAAAATTTTGACAATTGGTTTACTTTTAATTTTAGATAGTATTTCTAGTTTAGGATGCCAACCACAGGCGATCGACAAAGTGAATGAGCTTGATTTTTCGAACAAAGGTCGTTTAGAAATTCTTCTTGATGCTGGGTGGCATTTCCATCGGGGTGATACGATAGGCGCTAATAGGCCAGAATTTAATGATTCACAATGGCGCCTGCTCGATCTTCCGCACGATTGGAGCATAGAAAATATTCCTGGCACACAATCTCCTTTCAACCCAGATGCTATTAGCCAGGTTGGCGGCGGTTTCACCATTGGAGGAACAGGATGGTATCGTAAATCATTTGTCGTTTCTGAGCAAGATCGGAGAAAAAGGATTGTTGTTCAATTTGATGGTATTTACATGAATCCGGAAATATGGATCAATGGGATTTCGCTAGGAAGTCACCCCTATGGATACACTTCATTTTGGTTCGATCTTACCGATAAATTGAAATATGGGAAAACGAATATTCTTGCAGTAAAGGTAAGGAATGAAGGTGTCAACAGCCGATGGTATTCAGGCTCAGGTATTAATCGCCACGTATGGTTAAAAATACTTGAACCCGTACATATTGCGCAATGGGGTACTAGAATTACCACAATTGTATTGAAAAAGGAGTTAGCTGAATTACTTGTAAAAACGAATGTAAGCAATCAATCAGATAAAGTGCTAACAGTTAAAGTTGTTACGAGGATAATAAATTCAAAACAGAAGGAAATGAAAAGTGTTCAAAATGAACAAATTATAAAAAAGGATAGCATTTGTGAATTTAATCAGAATATTCTTATCCGGAATCCTGAACTTTGGTCAACAGTGGAACCAACACTCTATCAGGCAATAAATGAAGTGTACGTTGCCAATAAATTGGTTGACCGGACAGAGACCAATTTCGGAATCCGAATAATCAAATTTAATTCAGTTAATGGATTTTTATTAAATGGCAAACCGATTAAATTAAAAGGAGGTTGCTTACATATTGATAATGGACCTTTAGGTGCGAAGTCCTATGACCGGGCTGAGGAGCGGAGGATTGAATTGCTGAAGGCTAGTGGTTTTAATGCCATCCGTTGCTCCCACAATCCTCCTGCACCTGCTTTTTTGGATGCATGCGATCGAATGGGAATGCTGGTCATCGACGAAGCTTTTGATATGTGGAAAGATCAGAAGAATTCTAATGATTACCATTTATATTTCGACGATTGGTGGCAAAAGGATTTAGAAAGTATGGTATTCCGTGATCGAAATCATCCTTCTGTAATTATGTGGAGCATCGGGAATGAAATTCCAAACAGAGACAATCCTGAAGTTGTCAACCTTGCCAGAATGTTGGGTGACTTTATCCGACTGATTGATCCTTCGCGTCCTATAACTTCGGCAGTTAATGACCTTAAACCCGATAAAGATCCCTATTTCTCGACAATCGATGTTGCGGGGTATAATTATGGTCATGCAGGATACAATCTTAAAAATAATATTTACGAACCAGATCATCAAAGAATTCCACGCAGGGTTATGTATGGTTCAGAATCATATCCTTTAGAGGCTTATGGTGCCTGGATGAATGCGACTGATTACCCTTATGTAATTGGTGATTTTGTTTGGACAGCATTCGATTACATCGGGGAGGCGAGTATTGGCTGGAGAGGTTATCCTCAGGAGAAAAATTTCTACCCCTGGAATCTGGCTTATTGCGGGGATATTGATATATGCGGATGGAAACGGCCCCAATCATACTATCGGGATGCTCTTTGGATGTCGAATCAGCTTTCAATCTTTGTAAAATCACCCAAACCTTCCTTTGAGCCAAATCCCAAACGGGAAATATGGAGCAAATGGCACTGGTTTGATGTCGTTGCTGATTGGAATTGGGAGCATTATAAAAATTCTCCTTTGGAGGTTATTGCATACTCTTCTTGTGAGGAAGTGGAATTATTTTTGGATAACAAATCGTATGGTAAAAAGAAAACTGACCGACCAACCAGGTATCAGGCAAGCTGGATGGTTCCTTATGAGGCAGGAGAACTCAAGGCTATCGGTTATTGGGGAAACAAACAGGTCAATATTAAGATATTGCGTACTGCAGAAGAACCAACTCAATTCAGGTTGACAGTTGACAGAACAGGACTAAGAGCGAATGGTGAAGATTTAGCTTATATAACTGTAGAGCTGACTGATGATAAAGGAGTTAGAAACCCAAAATCTGAGAATCTTGTAAAATTTGAACTGGAAGGACACGGTAAAATTATTGGAGTGGGGAATGCCAATCCAACAAGTACCGAGAGTTTTCAATTGTCTGAACGAAAAGCCTGGCAAGGGAAATGTCTTGTAATCATTAAATCAGACAATTATCCGGGCCCTGTTAATTTGACTGTAACGTCTGATGGATTAAAAACTAAAACTATATCGTTAGCTGTTAAGTAAAAAATCGAAAACTGTGTAAATATCTTTTTATATTGTCTTGATTACTTTGTCCCTGGTGTTTTGTAATGAGATATTCTCAATATCTTTATAAAATCGCTTTGAAAATTCAATTTTTCATACTGCTCCCCCTGATATAGCTAGCATCCAAGGGTAAATAACAGGGAATTTGCAATTCCTTGTTCAAGATTTATTTTTCGGTTCATTCTTTCAAAAACTGCCCAAAGCCTCCACTGCTTTTCAGAAAAGAGAACCTTTAGATTATGCAAATCAACCATTAGGATTTTGTGTGGTAGTCAAAAATATGTTAGCTTGCTATCAACATCCTGTTTTTGTGATCTGAAACTTTTTAGGCTGCAATCATTATCCAGTTTCACGATCAAAAATATTTTAGGCTGCCATCAACATCCTGTTTTGCGATCTGAAATTTTTTAGGCAGCCAACAGGATTCAGTTTTTTGAGCTGAAACTTTTTAACCTACGCGCAGGATTCATTTTTGCAAACTGGAATTTTTTAGACAGCCAACAGGATTCTATTTGGTAACCTAAATTTTTTCAGGCTGCCGATGAGATTCAAATTGGCAACCTATATTTTTTTAGGCTGCCGGTGAGATTCAAATTGGTTCCTTTAAAAGATTTAGGGTGGGAACAAGATACTGTTTAATGATCTAAAATTTATTAGGCCGGGTGCCATATATCCTTTGGCGAACTGATATTTTTCAGGCTTCCAATCACATCCAATTTAGATGTAAATTTATTTTTTAGGGAATAAACGGTAAATTTTTATTTTTTCTGGCATGTTTAAGGAATTTGCGAAGGTATTTTGCGTAATAAATTCGAAAAAGGCCAAAAAAGTCGTGAATTTTTCGTATTATTGATTATTTAGTTTATTTAAAGTTTAATTTATTATTTACCCTTAAATTACATTTTATGAAAAAACTACCTTTTAGTCTGTTAAGTTCGAATGAACTTTTCACCACCTCCAGCCGTATCAATGAGGCATGCAAACTTTCTCTCAGCAGCGATGTTTACATTTCTAATTTGTACTCTTCTATCGATCAGGGTAACAACGATCTTTCCAAAGGATTGGGTAAGTCGTTGAACAGTGATTTCACACCTTTACTGCTTGTCCAGGATCAATTAAGAGACAATGCATTTATTGGTTTACGCGATTTCGCGAGTTCATTTAGTCATAGCAATGACGAAGCAAAAGCTACTGCCGGCAAAAATCTCACAGGAATTTTTGAAACCACAGGCAACAGCGCCTACTCATTAGGGTATTCCGTGGAAACCGCTAAACTAAACTCGCTGATAATGAATCTAAGTACTCCGGCTTCACTCAAGGATATGGAAAGTATCGGAGCCACTGAATGGTTTGAACAATTAAAAACCAGTCAGGCAGAATTTGAAAGAGTCTATAATTCCAAGATTGATACTGAATCTGCTATAGATTTACCGCTTATTAAAGATGCCAGAGACCGGATTACAAAATACCTGAAGGCATTACTTAGCTACATCGATATCAATGCAGAACTTGATCCTGTGAAATACAGCGCTATCGCAGATAAAATAGATGAGATAATTACTGAGATTGTCGCTATCGCCCGTGCCCGTGAGACCCGAAAAGGGAATGTGCCCAAAAAACCAGAAGAAGCCCCTGTGTAATATCGCCAATCAACCAACTATATACCTCCGGATATGCCATTCGGGGGAAATTGGCTCAGAATTTGCAACTCCAGTTTCAAAACCATTATTAATTAATTCCCGAAGATATAAGCAATTATTCCAATCTATGCTTAATTCGCTTTTTGATTATTATTAACAACCTAAATTGTTTTAGAAAACGGGTTAAAGTTGCATATTATGAAATACTTTCTTATTTTTGCAAGTATTAAGAAGAATTTACGGCAATGGAAATAACGCAAAGATACAAATTGCGCGAATTTGTAAATAAACACCCGGATGTTCTCAACTCATTAAACAATTGGATTGAACGTATTGCAAATGCCGAATGGAAAAATCACAATGAACTGAAAGCTGATTTTCCAAGTGCAAACTATATAACACGTAGCCGATATGTGTTCAACATAAAAGGTAACAATTACCGCATAGTTGTAGTTCTCATATTCTTTGCAGGTGACTTAAATATACGTTTTGCCGGAACACATGCAGAATATGACAAAATTGATGCAAAAACGATTTAATTTAAAAGAACATGGAAGTTAAAAGAATTACAACAGAAAAAGAATATCGGACCATTTGCAACGCAATGGACTTTCTTATAAATAAAGGCACTCAGTTAGGCGATATGGAACTGTTGCCAGATGAGGACAAAAATGTATATTTGCGATTATCATCAATGGTGCGCATCTGGGAAAAAGTACACTACCAGCACCCTATACCTTCAAATCCACTCATAGCGCGAATACAGGAGCGCATGGCAGAACGGAACCTCAAACAGAAGGAGGCCGCCGTTTTGCTAGGTATAGACGAAGCTCGCATGAGCGAAATTCTACGAGGGAAAAGAGCTATTAATATGCGGTTGGCAAAAAGCCTGCGTAAGAACCTACAAATTGAGGCGGATATTCTACTCGACTTTGCATAAATTTACATTTGCAATTCCTGTTCCCAAAATCATTTGCGATTATTCTAAAATTTCAATTACCTGTTCAGATAGTCCGGTTAGTTTTGAAATATCAGAAACAGAGAGACCCATTTTTTTTGCCTGAATGGCAATAGCGGACTTTTCTTCCCTGATTTTTTGATCAGAATTTATTTTCTCCTGTTCAATTCCTTTTTCAATTCCTTTTTCAATTCCATCTTTAATACCTTGTTCCAGACCTTTATCGAATGAATCAGCTTTCAACGTTTTTTCTGTACTGATATAATCCCAGTATCTGTCATATGTCTCAAGCTCCCCTTTTGTTAGACCACTTTCAAGAATCAGTTCAGAGGCCTCCCTGAGTTCGGGAACCTCCAGAAAATCAGGGGAGATGCCCTCCTGCAAATCGTTGATTTCGGACAAAAACCGCAACCACAATACCTGTAATTTCTTATCTGTGAATTTCTTAGCTTTAAATTTAGGAAGTTCAATAAAAACGAATTCCAACCCCTCCATCACATCATCGCTATCCTGGGTATGGATAATCTGATAATGATGGATGTAAATATCCGGCTTGTCGTCAAAATTCTCGTTGATAATATTCAGGGAGTAAACAGGCTGTAATCCTTTGTATTGAAACCCGCGGCCCACCTGCTTGATATAAGCTTTGGAAGCATTAAATAACACCCTGCTCTTGAAACTATCCGTCCAGATCATCTGCATTTCGACGATAAACTGCTGCCCTTTCTCATCGATACACCTCACGTCAACAATTGAATTTGCAAACATAGGGATCTCGGGCACCAATTCTGCTGGCAAATATTCGAGCGAGACAATTTTCTTTCCCTCCGCAAGGGGCATTACGGCATTAAGAAAGCTCTTTAAAATATGCGGATGTTCACCAAAAACTTTCTTAAAAGTCAAATCATTTTTTGGGTCAAGATAACGCATGTTCCTTTCAAATTTTAATACAAATATACAACAAAAATTCACTCGCACTCATATGCTATTCGCGGGTAAATGCCAGAAAATTTGCAATCCCAGCTTAAACCCAATTATTGATTTTGTGAATTGCCAAATGAGTCTTAATTGACTATCGTCATTTTTTCAAATACAATTCAGATTCAGATGACTTTATCTTTATGGAGACTTTTATATACTTATAGCGGTAATGAGCGGATTCTTGACAATATGAAATTTATTGCAGATTATTATTTGTAATCCAGGCAATCCAATAATATCTTCTCTCTTTAATAATGTTAAATCACTACCATCAGCCTGACTTATTGATTGGGCCAAGCGATTCTTAATTGTCGGTTCTTCAACAAAACGATCCAGATCAGAAATGGCGGTTAACCGGTAGGCTTTATTTTTTCCCCTTTGAACTATAACCAGTTCGTTTTTATCAACCAGAATTCGTATATTTATCTGAAAAGTGATTTGCATTTATACCATGTTCCTCCTAAATGAAGGTAATGTTGATCTGAAAATTGACTTTCGCGAACAACGAAGCGGAATCGCGGAAGAATTGAAAAAAAATACCGATAAATTTACCTTTCGGTTTGAACAACTGCTGACCGGAGATCATTGCATCAATGATCGTATAATTATTGAGAGAAAGACCCTTAACGATTTTCTGGCCTCTATCAAAACCGGCAGAATCTTTCAGCAGGGTTACCGGATGGCCCAATCTGGTAAAAATGCTCTGATCATACTGGAAGGGGATAAGTCGGATATCATGGCCGGTT
>Ga0364866_10201_pt2 | contig 43076 bp, 42 predicted proteins | sample ExccelAu500001D3_3_FD_206913 | JGI IMG/M metagenome (GOLD analysis project Ga0364866, IMG submission 206913) | Enriched cells from Trout Bog Lake Hypolimnion, Wisconsin, USA - BchlTB.Aug13.5000.01.D3 | ecosystem: Environmental > Aquatic > Freshwater > Lake > Hypolimnion/Profundal zone | place...
GACGCTGGCTGGCGTTTATTTCGCGCGTCACTGGGGCCTTCAAATTGTTTGTGATGGAACTTGCAACGGGCAATGCCAGTGCCATTACGGATACCGATGCAGATGAAAAGCCCAGTTTTTCGCCCAACGGACGCCTGCTGATCTACGCCACGGAAACGCAGGGCAAGGAAGTGCTTATGACCACCACCCTCGATGGCAGGATCAAAGCCCGACTGGCGGGTCAGACAGGCGATATTCGGGAGCCCAACTGGGGTCCCTTCCAGAAATAGTGGGTGCTGAACAAGGAGTATGGAATGAAGCGTTTGTTGCTGGTGGTGGGTGTGGTCGTTTTGCTGGGCGGCTGTGGGACCACGGTTCCGCTGGCGGGCAACGGTGCGCCGGTGGAGAACCGATCAACGTCCGACGCAGCTGATACTGCGGGCACACGCGGCGCCGGTGGCGCGGATGCGAAGGGTGTTGGTCAGGGTAGCGTTACGCAAGTGCAGTTGTCGTCGAATGGGGCGAGTGGGTCGGATGCGGCGCTGGCGTCGGCTCAGACACGCACCATTTATTTTGATTACGACAGCTATACGATCCGGGCCGAATTTCAATCGGTGCTCGAAGCGCATGCGCGTGCGCTGAAGGCGGACAGCACGCGCAAAGTGCAGATTGAGGGCCATACCGACAGTCGCGGTGGGCGCGAATACAACCTGTCGTTGGGACAGCGGCGGGCCGAGGCTGTGCGTCGTGCGTTGGCGGTGCTGGGCGTGCGTGATACGCAAATGGAAGCCGTTAGCTTTGGCAAGGAAAAGCCAGCCGTCGTAGAAGACAGTGAAGAAGCCATGCAGAAAAACCGTCGAGTGGAGTTGAATTACCAATGATGCAGCACTTTCTTTTTTCTTCGTCCGCACGCGCGCGTTGCGCGAGCGGGCGTTCGGATTGGCGTACAGCGCTGTGCCGTGTGGCGTGTGCCAGCGTGATGCTGGGTGCGGTCAGTGTGGCGCAGGCGGGTCTGTTTGACGACGATGAGGCACGCCGGGCCATTGTTGATCTGCGCCAAAAAGTTGACGCTAGCAAAGAAGACTGCACGCAGCAGGTTTCCGATGAAACCAAACGCGCTGGTGCCGAGGCCGGGCAATTGCGCTTGAGCGTGCTCGACCTGCAGAACCAGTTGCAGGCGGCGCTCGATGATGTGGCCAAATTGCGTGGTGAGAATGAACAACTGGCCAAAGATTTGTCGGACACGCAGCGCAAGCAGAAAGACCAATTCCAGTCGCTGGACGACCGACTGCGTGCATTGGAGCCGACCAAGGTCACTGTGGACGGGAACGAATTCCGGGTTGAGCCGGCGGAGCGGCGTGATTTTGAGGCGGCGCTGGCGACCTTTCGCAAAGGTGAATTTGCCAACGCTGCCAACAGTTTTGTCGATTTCCTGAGCCGCAATCCCCAGTCTGGTTATCGGCCATCGGCGTTGTTCTGGCTGGGTAACGCACAGTACGCCACCAAAGACTGCAAGAGCGCCACAACCAACTTCCGTAACCTGATTAATTCGGCGCCCGACCATATGCGCGTGCCTGAGGCGTTGTTGTCCATTGCCAACTGTCAGCTGGAAGCCAAGGACATCAGGTCCGCGCGCAAAACGCTGGAAGATCTGGTGGTGGGCTATCCGCAGACTGATGCTGCCGTGGCTGCCAAAGACCGTTTGTCCCGCTTTAAATAAGCGCACCGTTCCTTTGGCCCTGTTGTCCTGACATGATAAATGCCGAGCCTGCGGCTGACCTGGAGCGCCGCTTTGGCGGTCTGGCACGCCTCTACGGTGATGCCGGGGCCCAGCGTATTCGCAGTGCACATGTGGCGGTGGTGGGTATTGGTGGCGTTGGTTCGTGGGTCGCTGAGGCGCTGGTGCGCAGTGGTGTCGGAGAAATCACGCTGTTTGACATGGACCACATTGCGGAGTCCAACGTCAATCGGCAGGTCCATGCCCTGAGCAGCACGCTGGGAATGGCCAAGATCGACGCCATGCGCGAACGCATGCTGCAAATCAACCCTGGCTGTCGTGTGCACACGGTGGACGCGTTTGTTGAAGCCGACACCTGGCCTTCCCTTTTGCCGGGGGCCAGCGAAGGCCGCGTGCAGGCGGTGGTTGATGCCTGTGACCAGGTGCGTGCCAAGACCGCCATGGCGGACTGGGCTCGACGCACGCGTAGCGTGCTGATCAGCGTGGGCGCCGCCGGCGGCAAGCGGCTGGCCCATGCGGTGGATGTAGCGGATCTGGCGCTGGTGACGCACGACCCGCTGCTGGCCCAGGTGCGCTACCAATTGCGTCGCAACCACGGAGCACCCAGGGACGGCAAGTCCTTGGGGGTGTGCTGTGTTTTTAGCCGTGAGCCAGTTAAACCCAGCAGCGCGGTCTGCGATGCGCAAACGGACGGTACACTCAACTGCCACGGCTATGGGTCGGTGGTCAGCGTGACGGCGACGTTTGGTTTTTGTGCCGCTGGCTGGGTTTTAGATAAAATTTCAGAAAGTTAGAAATCAGGTAAAAAACAAGGCTATAATCTGAGGCTTCGCAAACGGTGAAACTGCTGAATGCGGGACGTCTGGGACGTTAGCTCAGTTGGTAGAGCAGCGGACTTTTAATCCGTTTGTCGTGGGTTCGACTCCCGCACGTCCCACCAAAGTTATTTGGGTTCTTAGCTCAGTTGGTAGAGCAGCGGACTCTTAATCCGTAGGTCGACAGTTCGAGCCTGTCAGAACCCACCAAATTCCCTTAGGGGAAATAAGAAAGCACGCTACATTTTTGTAGCGTGCTTTTTTTTATTTCGATTAATGATCGAGCAGACAGCATTTCGACAGGCTGGCCTTTAATTCTTATGGGCAGCCTTCTATTCGAAAGTTGTTTTAATCTGTTGCACTGCAGCAGCGGATGGATGTGGCCTATTTTGTGCCCGCTTGCGTGCGATGCACGCGGTGTTGGGTATGACCGCGCATGACAATCATGCAGTCGAATGGAAATACCCCCTCGTGGCGAAGGTAATAAAAAACCCACTCGAAAGTGGGTTTTTTAGAGGGGTTACTTGTGCTTACGCGATCAAGTAATCGGCCTTGTTTTTGCCTGCGAGCCACTTGGGTGCGAGGCCGCGGCCAGACCAGGTGTTGCCCGTAATGGGGTCACGGTACTTGGCGGCAACTTTGTTGGTTGGCTTCTTGGGCGCATCACCGCGCACCTTGCGGGTGGTGCCCGGGAATATGTCGGCGACAGTCAGCTGATGCGCAGTAACCAGTGCTTTGACCTGGGCAACTGCACTTGCCAATTCGCGTTCACGCGTTTCTGCAATTTGTTTTTCTAGCGCTTCTTTTTGCGCAATGAGTTGTTCTAGTGTTGTCATATCGTTCCTTATTTAACCAACGGAATCCGGATTATATTGCGTTCCATGAAAGACCGCATTTTTTTTCTAGGAATCTGGGTGGCGCATCAGCAACCGCATCAAATTCACACTAATTGATCAACAAGTTTTAGCAATGTTCTCTTTGTGGCAATTGCGGCCGTGGAAATAGTGGCGTATGGATAGAGAAACTGATGTCGAGAATGATCGCCCAGGGCGGTATAAAAGAAGGCCGTTCAGGATTCAGTATAAAAGTAAGGAATTGAGCCGTGTGTAAAGGACCCATCTGCATAACTCCCTGCGGTGCGGTCTGTGATTAGCCCGTCCCGATCCGAATGCCACGGCCTCGCCGGAGTTCGTTATGCAGAGGGGTCCTTGTTTTTTGTAAAGGTCGGGATGGTGGACGGCACAGGACCGGAAACGCCGCGCCGCCCGGGTGTGGGCGGCGCGCATCGTCAGGCGGTGGTGTTGATCACGTTGCCGCTGGTGGAAAACTGCGACATGTCGGTGTTCAGGTTGTTGAGGAAACTCGACAGCGAGGCGGTGCTGCTGCCGCCGAGGGCGGTAACCAAACTCTGAAAGCTCGATTCCAGCGATGCCAGTGTGCCGCTGCCGGATGATGTGGTGGTGCTTGATGTGCTTGATGCACTGGAGGTGGTTGACGTACCCGATGTACTGGCCGTCACTGCAGAGGCCAGGCTTTGCAGGGCTGATGTCATGGCTGCCGGACCACCCATGGGCGGCGGCGGTGGTGGGTTGCCGCTCACACCATCGACGCTGCTGCTGCTGCTGGAGCTGGTGCTGCTGCCGGTGCTGGAGCCTGTGCTGGAGCCTGTGCCGGTGGCGCTGCTCTGGGCGGCCAGGGCGGCCATGAGCGTTTGCATGAAGTTGGCCATGGCAGCTTGTGCGGTATTGTCGGTGGCTGCGCTGGAGGTCCCGGACGTGCCCGAGGTGCTGGAAGTTCCCGAAGTGCAACTGGTTGTACTGTCGGCACTGGTGGCTGATGTTGCGTTACTGGTGGTGGTGGCCGAGCCCAGGCTGATGCCCAGGCTTGACAGGGCTTGCGCGATGCCCTGCATGAGTGGGCTGCCGCCGCTGGGAGGTGGTCCGGACGGTGGGCTCATGCCGGACCCGTTCTGGGTTTGGGTTTGGTTGTTGGTTCCGGTCTGACTGATTTGGGTAAACCAGTTGTTGCTACCCGATATGCTGCTGATGGACATGGTGCGCTCCTGTGGTTGGATGGGTGCCCGTGTATCGCGTCGGGCCTGCGGAAATTTTAGAAAGATGGCAAATTTTCTACAGCGCGATGAAAGCATGCTTTCGTGTAAATCGGTGTAAACACGACCCCGCTGGGGGCGGAGTAGACTCATTCCGCATGAGTCACGCAATTTTGCTGGTGGATGACGATGTGGAATTCGCCGAGTTGCTGCGCGCGTATTTATCGCGAGACGATTTTCGTGTGACGCTGGCACATACGGGGATTCAGGGCGTCGCGGAGGCCCTGAGCGGGCAGCACCAGTTGGTGGTTCTGGATGTCATGATGCCGGGTTTGGATGGCCTGCAGGCATTAAAGCAGATTCGTACTTTCAGCACTGTGCCGGTATTGATGTTGACAGCACGTGGCGACGATGGCGATCGCATTACCGGTCTGGAATTGGGTGCTGATGACTATGTGCCCAAGCCCTGTACGCCCCGCGAGTTGTGCGCGCGCATCCGTGCGATTTTGCGGCGCACCGTGATTGCCAGTCAGGTGGCGCGTGCGCCCGTTATTGCCGGGCCTCTGACGCTGTGGCCAGGCAGCCGCCGGGCTGAGATTCACGGTAAAGCGCTGGGTTTGACGCATACCGAGTTCAGTCTGCTGGAGGTGTTGGCACGGCAATGTGGGCAGCTGGTCAGTAAGACGGAGTTGTCGCGCGAGGCACTGGACAGTCCGGCCGGTCGGTTTGATCGCCGCATTGATGTGCATATCAGTCGGATTCGCCAGAAAATGGGCGTGCTTGCGGATGGGCGGGAGTGTATTCAAACCGTCATTCGCAAAGGTTATCAACTCATACTCGAATAGCACTATGGGCCGCTTGTTCTGGAAATTTTTCGTGGTTTTCTGGCTGGCGCAGCTGGTGACGGTGCTGTGCGTTGGTGTGGCTTCAGGGCTGTTGCATGCGGGGCATGTCGGGCATGTCGGGGTGGAGCCGGGTATGCATGCAGCTGAACTAGCTGCCGGGTTGGGGCCACCGCCCGGTGATCCGAGATTCCATGGGGAGCCAGCGCTACAACCGCCGCCGCCGCCGCCGGATCACGAACATGCAGATCTGTCGTTGCCGGTGCTTCCGATCGCGGTTGGAAGTGTGGTGAGTTTGGTGTTTGCTGTGATGATGGCCTTGCATTTTTCTCGCCCGATTCGTGCCTTGCACGCCGCGCTAGCGGCTTTTACCGGTGGCAAACTCGCGACGCGTGTGGGTCGGCAGCCTGGGCGCTATGCCGACGAAATCGATGATCTGGGTCAGGACTTCAACCGCATGGCGGCACATATTCAGGCGTTGGTGACGGCGCAGCGGCGCTTGCTGCACGACGTGTCGCACGAACTGCGCTCGCCGCTGGCGCGTTTGCAGGTGGCTGCCGATCTGATGCACCAACAGCCAGAGCGGAGTGTCGAGTTTGCCGATCGCATGCTGCGCGACACGGAGCGCATGGATATTCTGATCGGTGAATTGTTGACGCTGGCGCGGCTGGAAGAGGGCGGTGCACAAGCCGCAGCGGAGCCGTTGGAGCCCATACATCTGAGGGAGGTTGCGAGCGAAATTGTGGAGTGCGCTGTGTTGGAAACGCAAGCCGGGCATTGCCAGGTGCACAACCGCGTTCCGTCCGACGCCGTCATTACGGGGCGTGTGGGTGAAATTTATCGCGCTCTGGAAAATATTTTGCGCAATGGGTTGCGCTACTCGCCGCCAGGCGGTGTGGTGCTGTTTAGCGCAGAGCGCGTGGGTAGTTGCTGGTGCATCGTGATTGAAGACCAGGGCCCAGGCGTCTTTGCGGACGATTTGCCGCACATCTTCGACCCCTTTTTTCGCAGTGGTTCAGCTGCGGAGTCTTCCGGCTGTGGCAATGGCAATGGCCATGGCCATGGCCATGGTCTGGGGCTTGCAATCACGCGCAGGATTATCGAGGCGCATGGCGGCACGGTCAGTGCGCACAACCGGGTTGATGGTGGGTTGCAGGTGCGGGTATTGTTACCGGCCTGACGGCAACGGTGCGTGTGTCAGTGATGCGAGCACATCGGCGTGCATGTGCTGCGCCAAAAAGTCAGCGAGACCGTCAAACACGGTGTCTAGCGTAGGCACCGGGGCGTGCAACTGGTGTGCAAACAGCGCTTGCAGTACGGCGGCGTCTTCAAACAGTCCGTGCAGATAAATGCCCAGCACGTTGCCGGTGGCGTTTTGCCAGCCCAGGGCCGATGGCAGCACCGGGTGGGCCAGGTCGCCGGCCTGCTCCATGGCGGCGTGTGGCTGGGTCTGACCGTGGTGAATTTCGTAGCCGCTGACGGGCGTTGCGGCCAGCGTGCGCCAGGGGCCGTGCATCGTGTTAGCAAACTGCGTGCGGGTATGGCGGACGGTTTTGTTTGATGCAAACACGGTGACCAAGGGAAGCAGGCCCAGACCGGCGGCATTGCCGTCGATGCCGTGTGGATCGATCAGGGCTTCGCCCAGCATTTGCAGCCCGCCGCAGATGCCCAGGACGCTGCCCTGTTGGGCGGCGTGGCGGCATACGGCGGCATCCAGGCCTTGGCTGCGCAGCCAGGCCAGGTCGCTGCTGGTCTGTTTGGAGCCGGGCAGAATGACCCAGTCGGTGGGTTGCAATGACTGCAGTTCGGCGGGGCTGCGCGCCCACAACAGGCGCAGGCCTGGAATATTTTTGAGCGGCTGGAATTCGTCCAGATTGCTGATATGCGGGTAGGCAATAACGGCTACCGTGGTGGTGACGGCGCCTGGCAGGCCATGGCTCACGGTGCGTTCGTCGAACACGCCGTCTTCTTCGGGCAGGCCATGCTGGCGCCACAGGGGCAGTGTGGCGACGACGGGGATGCCGGTCAGGTCTTGCAGCATGCGTGGCGCGGGCGCCAGCAGGCTGGCGTCGCCGCGAAACTTGTTGAGCACGAAGCCTTTGATCAGGCTGCGTTCGTCGGGTGGCAACAGCGCCCAGGTGCCGTACAGGTGGGCGAAGGCGCCGCCGCGGTCGATGTCGGTCACCAGCAGGCAGGCGGCGTTGCAATACGTGGCTACCCGCATGTTGACGATGTCGCTCTGGGATAGATTGATTTCGGCGGGCGAACCGGCGCCTTCGATCACGACGATGTCGTTCTCGGCGCGCAGGGCGTCGAGCGCTGCAACGATGTGCGGCCACACGTGCAGGCTGCGCTCACGCCAGGGCATGGCGGTCAGTGCGGCGTTCACCTGACCGAGCAACACGACCTGGCTGTGGGTGTCGCGCTCGGGCTTGAGTAGCAGCGGATTCATGCGCACATCGGGTATGGCCCGTGCCGCAAGCGCTTGAAAGTACTGGGCACTGCCAATTTCCCCGGCGTTAGGGTGGTTGTGGGGTGGGGGCGTGCCGGGCGTGTTGGTCGCCGCCACCACACGCGCGTTGTTACTCATGTTTTGCGCTTTGAAGGGCGCGACCCGCAGTCCCTGTCGGGCGTAGTGTCGGCACAGCGCCGTGGTGAGCCAGCTTTTGCCGGCCCCGCTGGTGGTGCCAAGCACCATGATGCAGTGAGCAGTCATTGAAAGGAGCAGTGAGGGGATGGGTCGCAGTGGGAGGATCGGTAGCGGTGGCAGTAGCAGTAGCAGTAGCAGTAGCAGTAGCGCCCACAGCCACAGCAGTAACGCCTGGCGGGTCTACTTGCGTATCACCCACAAATAGGCGCGCAGGATCCGGTTCGATAGTTTCAGTGGCAGATAGCGCAGGATCGGTGGCAGCCATTGTGGTGTTGCAATAGCGAACCGCGCCGCCCAGCGTGTATAGGGCCGTAGCCACGCCGTTTTGCGGATGAATCGCTGGTGATCCAGCCCATGCGAGGGCTTGGCACCGCAGTGGTGTGGGTTTGGCATGGGGTGGCGAGTGCGGCAGGTGGCGGGCCAGTATAGCAATCTGCGAACCTATTCGAACCTATTCGAACCTATTCGAACCCATGTGAACTCTTAGAATGGGCGCATGCGCGGTGTTACCCGCCGCTTCAACCGCCAGGGCTCCACCATGACTACTATTTGCGATGCCGAGGCCGAGGCCGAAGCGCTGTTTCAGCTGGGCAACCGGCAATTGGAGTCGCGTGCGTTTGTGGCCGCAGAAGCCAATTTGCGCCAAGCCATTGAACGCAATCCCCGCTCTGCGCAGGCCAACGCGGCGTTGGGTTATTTGCTGCACCATGTCGATGCACGTCTGACCGAGGCCGAGCGTTTTTATCGAACGGCGCTGGAATTGGCGCCGGGACTGGTCCGTGCACATATGAACCTGGGGGCGTTGCTGCTGCAGCAAACCCGTTTTTCTGAGGCTGAAGCGGCGTACGCCAATGCATTGCAATTGGAGCCCGGCAGGAGTGACCATTGGTGCAATTTGGGGTCGCTGTATGTGCGTGCCCAGCGCGAAAAAGACGCCGAGACCTGTCTGCGCAAGGCGATTGAGCTGGACCCTGATAGCCGCACCGCACGGTTTAATTTGTCCTATTTGCGCTTGCGCCATGGACTGTTGGATGAAGGCTGGGCCTTGTTTGAATCACGCGATTGGTATTTGCGTTTCGAGCGGCAGTTCCCGTGTCCGCGCTGGCAAGGAGAGCCGCTCCAGGGCAAGTCGCTGCTGCTGTGTCCGGAAGCCGGCTATGGTGACGTGCTTCAGTTTGTGCGCTACGCCACGCTCTTCAAGGCGCGCGGTGTGCGCCATTTGGCGCTCGCGTGCCATGCGCCACTGGAGCGTTTGTTGCGCGCTATGCCTGAATTGGATGCGGTGGTTGGCTATAGCGCGCAGATGGTGACCACCGGCTATGACTACTGGATGCCGCTGTTGAGCGCGCCGTTCTACTTTGACACGACGCGTGCTCGCGCTAGCGGGCAGGGCAGCGCGGCCGGGGCTCCTTGTCAGGCGGTCATTCCTTATTTGCATGCTGACCCGGCCTTGTGCGCCCAGTGGGCGCCGCGCTTGCCAACGCAAGGCAAGCGGGTCGGACTGGTCTGGCGTGGCAACCCGGAATTTGAATTCGACAACTTCCGCTCGTTGCCAGCGCTGCAGACGCTGCTGCCGCTGTGGGAGGTGGACGGCGTCTCTTTTGTCAGCCTGCAAAAAGGCGTCGCTGAAGACCAGGCATTGGACCTGGCGCAGCAGCGCCCACTGCTGTGTCTGGGTCACCAGATGCAGGACTTTGCAGATGCCGCCGCCATTGTGTCGCAACTGGATCTGGTGATTACGGTGGATTCGGCCATTGCCCATCTGGCGGGTGCGTTGGGAACGCCGTGCTGGTTGCTGCTGCCCGACTACATGACCGACTGGCGTTGGGGGGTGCAAGGCGCGCAGACGCACTGGTATGTGCACGTTTTGCGGCTGTTCCGCCAGGGGGCGGATCGGCGCTGGGAGCCGGTGGTGGATGCGGTGCGTGCGGCGTTGCTGGACGTTGTACAGGACAGCCGCCGCGCGACTTACTGAGGAGGGCGTGGATCGATGTCCGTCGGATGCGCAGGACGATGGTCTGGATGGGGTGCACGCTGAGTCAGCGCATGGAGCGTGGAAAAATCCAGCTGATGCGCTGCTTGTAGCAACTGGCGCGCAAACCGCGCTGCGGCTGGTTCACGCGCTTGCAGACTCTGGGCCCAGTCCATGACGTCCGTCATTCGTCCGCTATCGATCATGTCGATTAACAGCAGTCGGTCCGCTTCCGGGGTCAGCACATATGCTGCAAGGGTGTCGGGCGGTTCGCTTTGGGTTGCCAGCGCTTGCGAACGGGTGGGCACGCCGAAGAAAAAGCGGGCCCCCGCACCGGGCTGGCTGACAACGCCCAGCTGTCCGCCCATGGCTTGCACGAGTTTGCGCGCAATGGCCAGGCCCATGCCGATGCCCTGGTTTGCCTGGCGCGTGCTCTTTTCGCCCCGCTCAAAGGGACGGAAGATCCGCTCCTGATCGGCGCTGGCAATGCCTTCGCCGGTATCGCAAACGGCGAAGTCCAGTTGCACCGCGTTGTCAGCCAATACGGTGAGCGTGCATTCGAGCCGAATGTGTCCGTTCTGCGTGTGACGTGCCGCATTTGCCAGGAGGTTGTGCAGGACCTGCCGCAGCCGGTCTGCGTCCAACACCGCGCCGAGGTTGTTCGGGAGCGTTGCATCCAGGGTGAATTGGTTGTTGTTCTGTTCGGCAAGCAAGCGGGCATGGTGTTCACATTCCCGTAAAAAGGCAGGCAAGTCGACGACATCGGGGTGCAGCGCAGGTGCCCGCACCTCGCCCCGAATATGGTCGAGCAGGTTGTCAATGATGCCGAGCAGATGGGTGGCGTTGCTGCGCACGCTGTCCAGTATTTCTGCGCGGAGCGGTTGGCGGGCGGGCCGTTCCAGTAACCGGACATTGCCCAGGATGAGGCTCAGCGGGGTGCGCAATTCATGGCTCATTTCTGTGAGGAATTGAAACCGGTTCGCGCTTTCGGTCGTCGCCAGTGCCAGTGCCTGGTCGGTTTTGCGTTGCTTGGCCGCGATTTGGGAAAGAAGGATGGGCGTGACAAGCAAAAATCCCCACGCATCGCCCATGGATGGGACATCGACATAGTTGCCCCACCCGAGCGCCACGAATAGACCATACAGCAGCAGGGCCGAATACATACCGACCATGGAAATGCTGGGGCGTGGCCCGGACCGCCAGGCAGATAGAACAAGCCCGCTGGCACTTAGCAAAATCCAGATGGCGGACAAGGACAGTGCCTGCATGCCGGTTCCATAATTAACCAGGCAGGACCATGCCAAGGCCAGCGTCATGCTGGCGCCACCACCGAGCATCGCCACGTAGCAGACAGGGTGTCGCGCGGACTGGCCCATCCACTGGCGCACGCTGGCCATGAGGAACGCCAGCGTTGTTGCCGTTCCAACTGCCAGCATGCGCACATCAAATGGAAGCCACGCTGGCCAGAAATGGGCCTCCGCCAGGCCCGTGTATTCGGCGTCTACCAGAGACAGAAATAGCAGTGCAGTTCCGATATAGAAGTAACGGCGTTCCCGCCATTGAAGACTGATCAGCCCTGCCACCAGGGCTGTCAGGAGCAAGCCGCCAACAGCCACAGCCTGGCCTATATCCGTGTTCTCTGCGGCCGCCAGGTAGGTCGAGGGACTCCACAGCGAGGACGCAAGGTTAATCGGTGTTTCTGACGCCACCCGCACCAGAATGTGGCGTTGTTCTCCGGGTTCCAACACCACCGGCAGCATCGGATAGGCGAAGGGGAGCGGGCGCATGGTGGCTGGCACGCGCCCACCGGCATCGCTTCGCGTCCATTGTGTTGGGGCCGTCCACACAAAAAAGGCAACTTGCTGCAAACGCGGGTCGCCCACGCGCAGCCAGCGCTCTATAACCAGGCGGCCTGGATTGGTGAGGGTTATCTGTAACCAGAATGCCTTGTTAGACAGGCCTTTGTTCAAGTCAGCTTGGCGCACCGGCAGAAAGTCACAGCCGCCCGCGCCGACGCTGGTAACGTCCCGTGTGGGTTCGCTCGCACACCATTGCGTTTGCGCTGACAGGTCGATGTGGGACGCCTGTGTCACATCGATCGGTTTCGGTGGCGCCGCCAGTGTGAAGGACGGCAGACAAACCGCCGCCACGGCCAGCACGCCCAGTACGCGGTGGCGCATGGAGGTTGGGTGTGTGGCGCCGTTATGGTGTGGCGGCATGCGGTTCGTTCTGCGTTGCGTTGGGGCTGAACCCGGCTTGGCGCATCGCGCGCAGGCTGCGCGGGGAGCAGCGGAAGCGCTCGCGGAATGCCTTGGCGAAATTGGTGGGGGTGGAGTAGCCGAGGTGGTCTGCAATGTGGGCAATCGGCGTATCGGTGCCGACCAGCAGTTCATGCGCCTTGCGCAGTCGCTCCTCCCGCAACCAACCAAATACGGTCATGGCACAACGGTTCTGAAATGCATCATTCAATTTGCGGCGATTGGTGCCAATCAGCCGGGCGAGGTTTTCCAGAGAAGGCGGACTCACCATGGCGTCGCGCAGAATATTCTGGGCACTGGTGACCAGCACCGCATCCAGCGATCCGCTTTCCGCCTGTGGCGATGCTGCGGCAAGCATGACCACCGACTTGGGTCCCAGTTGCAAGTGCACGCCGACACGCGCCAGAACCTCCCGCTCGTCAAAAGGTTTGCAAATGTAATCTACGGCGCCCAGGGCGAAGCCCTCCAGACGCGCGTCCAGATCGGTGGCTGCTGTTAGGAAAATGACAGGAATGTGCGCTGTTTCGGGGTTGGCTTTGAGACGCCGGCAAACAGCAAAGCCGTCCGGGCGCGGCATGCGCAGGTCGAGCAAGATGAGTTCCGGTTGCTGTAGCACGGCCTGCTGGTAACCCTTGTCTCCATCCAGGGAGACGCTCACCCGCAGGCGGTGCAACGCCAGAAAATCCATGAGTAAGCGCAGATCGGTGCGTGAGTCATCGATCAACAAAACAGTCGGGCGGCGCTCGGCGATGGGGTGAGATAACGGAACCGGCATGGATAAGAACGAGGACGGCGACCGGGAGTGCCCCAAACGTCGACGACAAAAAGTGTTGTTAGGAGCGGAAATTGTACTTGTATGAACATTTCAAGTTGGTGAATTGACTTTAAATTAAATCCAGATCAATAAATCAAAAAAACGCTCGGTGAGAATAGATCGTCCCCCACGTATTTGCGCCGTACTGCTGCTAAGCGCATTGGCAACGACCCCGGTTGTTGCGCAATCGTTGCAAAGCACTCCGAGCACCACAGCACCGGCAGCCAATGTGTCATTGGCCGCATCTCCGAGTAATGCGGTGACTCAGGCGGCTGTTCAACAGGGTGTTCTGACGTGCGCCAGCCGCATTAACCAGGTTACCAATTACCTCGGCTTTAATTCTGATTCCGGTGCTGTTTTGTTGGCACCACCCAATGTGCCGGATCAGCGGGTATTGCCAGTGAGCCTGGAGTCTCCGGTTGAAGGCCGGTCTGCTTATGTCTCCGTGACGTTCGCGCCGAATCAAGCCAATGGCTGCGGCGCGACTTTTGATGCGGTCGTTTATTGGCCGCAGAGCTGCGTGACCGTTATGGAAAAGCAGTTCTCCGCGTTCAAGAGAACGGGGTTCATTAAAAAGAATATCGCTGTTCTCGATGGTGGTATCTCTTCCAAAGTTTTCTTGATGCCAGCCGGCAACGGCTGCATATCAATAAAAAAAGAAGTAGTTCTTTAATCCGCTGACACCCTTTTCCCTCACCACTTAACCAAAAGGAATATTCCTATGAACGTTCAAAAGTTCCGTCTTTCCGCGCTGGCCGTCTCCCTGCTGGCCCTGACTGCAGCGTCCAGCGCGTTTGCGGCCGATGCCGTGGATGGCAGCTCTAATACCGCCACAAGTTTGAATAGCGGTGGCTCTACTAGTACGACGGTGGGCAACGGCACGGGTACTACGACCATCAACGGCGCATCCATCGACCTGACCGGTGCGACGACGTCTGCCGGCTTGGCCAACACCGGTACTTTGAGCAATACGGGAACCACGACACTGGTCGGCAACACCAACATCAATGCTGGCGCTGCTGATAGCGCTTCGGTCAATATTCTTACGGGCTCGACCAGCTCTGGTAACTTCACGGTTGGTGGTGTCAATGCCACCGGCACCATGAGTTTGACAGGTGGACTCAACAGCATTTCTGTGAACTCCACGGCTAACACCATCACTGGTGTCACCAATATCAACACCACAGGTACTGCAGCAACGGCTATTGGTAATAGCTCCGCACTGTCCACGACAACTGCGACCGCTGGTAACAGTGTTATGAGTTTGACCAATACCAATGCTTCCTTGCAAAATGGTGCTAACGGCATTGTGGCTCAACCCACCAAGACGACTGTAACGGGCGGTACGACGAATGCCACCGCCATGACGCTGACCGACAATGGCGCACGCTTTAGCAATGTCAACAATGGCGGCCCTGTGACCGTGACTGGCGTGGCGGATGGTCAAAGCGATTTCGACGCAGTCAACGTGCGTCAATTTGCTGGTGCTATTGCATCGGTGACGGCCATGGCCAATATCCCAATGGCTGATCAGGGCAGCTCGTTCTCTGCTGGCGTGGGCGTGGGTGATTTCATGGGCAAGCAGGCAATTGCACTGGGTGCCAGCTATCGTGTGAATAACTCTTTGGCGATTAAAGGCAGTATCGCTGCAAATACGTCTAACTCGTCCGGCAGCACTGCGACGGGTGTTGGCGCGGCTTGGTCGTTCTAATAGAGACCTCACCGGTTCTGTTGTAGGAACGGTACACTGGATCACTGCGATGCAACGCGCGTGATCCGGGATTGACTATTGGCAAGGGGCAGTCAGGTTTGACTGCCCCTTGTCACGTCACACTGTCTGCGGCTGCACCCACTCTGGGCATCGTGCTTGCCACCGCACAGGGCGTGCCGCATTTGTTTTCCAATCCCAGGGTGCACCCCTTAGAATGGTTTTCGCCGGTGTCCATTCTGATGACCTCCCGGCAGTTGCCCCGTTTGTCTGGTTCCTGACGCTGCCCCCCGCACACTGTTTGTGGAGCTGGCGGAAAAATACAATGCCATCGCTGCCAAGGGTGCCCGGCTTGGCCTGATTGACAACAGCCAGGCCAAAATTGAAGTCTATGTCACCGAAAAGGCACTGGACGGGTTGTTTTATATGATGGCGGAGCAGGAAAAAGCCATTCGCAAGCATCCTGCAGCGGCAGTCACTGGACTTGCCAAACGGGTTTTTGGCTTGTTGTGATTTCGGGAAATTCCCAGCGGTTCCTAGAGGGTCCTAGAACCTTCGACAGTCATCGGAGTTGGTCTGCGATTTTCGGGTTGATCGGGCCAAACCGACCGAGCAGGAAATCTTTCACGCCATACCGGATGGCTTTGGCCGTGGCGTTGCGCGAGCATATCCAGCGCAGGTTGGACGCCAGCGTGGCATGGCTGTGCCCGCTTGGTCCGCTTTCCCTGGTAATCATCTGGGACACCGTCCAGTACAGTTTGCGCAGTCCCGTAGGCCAGCCACCCATGGCTGCGGCATGCTTGGACAGCAGCAGCAGGGAGTTGCGCACAATGTAGTAACTTTTGACAGGTGTGAAACGGGCGCCAAAGGAGCGCGATTCTTTGTGCAGCACCCGTGCCTGGGGAATGACGTAGGACTTAAAGCCGTATGTTTGGGCGCGGTGAAAAAAGTCGGCTTCTTCCATTTGCAGGAAGAAACGTGCGTCAATCAGTCCCACCTGCCTTATCAGGTCGGCGGACAGCAAAATGGCAGCGCCATAGGCATAATCAATCGCCACAATCCGGGTTCGGTCTGCCTGTGGCAGATGCTCCACCGGGTCCAGTTGTGCCACCGTAGGCTCGTCGTAGTAATAGATGCTTGGATGCAGCAGGTTCGATCCGGTTTGGGTGGTGGTGTTTATCAGTATTTCTATGCAGTCCGGTGAAAGCGTGGTGTCGTTGTTGAGCAGAAAAACATAAGCGCATCCGATGTCCAGTGCATGCTGAATGCCAACATTGTTGCCACCGGCCCAGCCCAGGTTTTCTCCGGTTGCAATCAGCGTTACGCCAGGATATTGCGCGGGTACGGCGGTCAGCGTGTCGTCGGCCGATCCGTTGTCAACCACAATGACCGTCATTCGCTGGTAGGTCGAACCGGTAACGGACGCGAGGCACTCGATTAAGTCGCTCAAACCATTCCAGTTCAGAATAACGACGCCGACGTGGGGATGGTCGGTCGCGGTATCTTTATCTGGCGGTGTGCTTTGTTCGTTCATGGAATATGGGCAGATTCGTCCACGGCGGACGTTCAGATTATGCCGAATCGCCCGCATCGACGGATGCTTGCGCCAGGCGTGCAATGTCCCTGGATTTCAATACGACACGGCCAGATCTGCGTCGGGCTGGGTTCAGTCTCTGTACTCACCACACCAGGTGGAGGCGTAAACAACCGGGAACGTCCATGCATTGGCATCCCGTTTGGCGCTCGGCCCTTCGTGGCCCGTGACGACTTGAACGGGCGGATGTCTGTGGCAGTGGCCTGGTGCCGGGTCATGCACCGCTTGGGCTTCCAAGGCACGCCAATAGTGGCATTTGTCACATTTTGCCGGTGCAGGTTTTTCAATCGTATTGATGTTGTTCTCCTGGCTGTCGATGTTGCTGAACGGGGTTTTATACCGCAAATGGGTGATGTGGGTGTCTGAACGACAATGTACCTACCGACTATGACTATGACTATTTCTCCCACACTTACGTGCCAAGTCCGTTTGCTACTTCGTGTCTGCCTGAGCTATTACGTGCGCAATGGCATGGCGGCCGCGTTCGGCCTGTTCCTGATCTCCGGTCTGGTGCACTTGCTGTTGGGTGCCACGGCGGCGGGCGCTGCGACGATCGGGGTCATCGTCTGCATTCCGCCGGACCAGGCGGCGCCGATCAAGGGTAAGTTTTGGCACCTGTTGCCGGCAGCGGTGCTGGGTGTGCCGCTGTTCTTTGCTGTGCAGGTGTTGCACAGCCAACCGGCGTGGCTGGGTTTGCTGCTGGTGCCGGCCACTTTTCTGGCTTTTTTGGCCGGGGCCTGGGGCAAGCGCGGTCTGCCCATTGTGGTTTCGGTGATGTTTGCCATGGTGTTCTCGATGGCCGTACCGGCGTCGGCTGGTCTGGTGGGCGCGCTGGACCGTACCCTGTATTTCGGGCTGGGCGCGGGCCTGTATCTGGTCTACGCCACCGCAGCCAACGCCTTGCTCAACAGTCGCTATCGCAGCCAGATGCTGGCCGACACGCTGCTGGCGCTGGCACAGCTGATGCGTACCCAGGCCGAGCAGTTCGTGCTCAACGCCGCAGCCGACCGCCGTGCGCAGGCACCGCTGTTTGGCGTGCTGCTGCGCCAGCAGGCGGCGCTGACCGACATGCTGCAGAGCACGCGCGACCTGTTGCTGGAGTCGCCCAACTCCGATGCGCGCCAGCGCCTTGCCGCCAGCTTGACGCTGGTGCTGGAAATGCGGGACCACCTGATGGCGTGCGGCCTCGATCTGGATGCGCTCAACGCCGCGCTGGGTGATTTCGAGGCCATGCAAGGCTTGAATGCCATTCTTTGCGCACTGGCACAGGACATCGAGGTGCTGGCAGACGCTTATCTGTGGCGCCACGTTGCGCCCCCAGTGGCCAACCGGCACCCACAACTGGCGGCGTTGCGCTGGGACGCCGCCGACGGTGACCTGTCGGCAGCCAGCCGCCTGCTGGCGCGCGACCTGTCCAACCGCATCGGCAACCTCAGTGACGAGGTGGTCCGTTTGACGGCGCTGGCCCGTGGTGAGGCCGAGCCCGACATCGTCCTGATTCGCAGCAACTGGCACATGTTTGTCAGCACCACGACCTGGTCGTGGCGGCCCTTTGTGTCTATCTGGCGCTGGGATGCGCCGCCCCTGCGCCATGCGGTGCGCGCGGCCCTGGCCATCGGCTTTGCTTACGGCACGAGTCTGGTGCTGCCCTGGGGCACCCACGACTACTGGATTTTGCTGACCATCGTGGTGGTGTTGCGCGGCAGCCTGGCGCAAACGCTGGAGCGGCGTAACAGCCGCGTGGCCGGCACCCTGATCGGCTGTCTGCTGGCGGGGCTGATTCTTGCGTCCCATGCGCCAGTGCTGGTGATGCTGTTGTTGCTGACGTTGGCGCAAGCCATTGCCCATGCGCTGGCGGTGCGGCGCTATCTGGTGACGGCAATTGCAGCCACGGTGCTGGGTTTGGTGCAGGCGCATTTGGTTAACGTCGGGGCCAGTCCGGTGTTTGCGGTGCTGGAGCGCGTGGCAGACACGTTGTTGGGCGTGTCCATTGCCTGGGCCTTCAGCTATGTTTTGCCTTCTTGGGAGCGCAACCAGATTGCGGGGCTGGTGGCGCGGGCGCTGGCGGCGCAGGCGCGCTATGCGCAGCTTTCGCTGTCGCTGGGTCCGGTCGGGCAAATGGAAATCGCCCCTGAGCTGGCTTGGCGCCTGGCGCGCCGCGAAAGCTACGACAGTTTGTCCGCCTTGGTGCAGGCAACCCAGCGCGCACTGGCTGAGCCGCGCGCCGTGCAGCCGCCGCTGGAAGTGCTGGGCCGTATCCTGGCGCGCAGTTACCAATTGCTGACGCAGCTCACCGCCATCAAGACCACGCTGACCGTGCGCCGTGACCGCCTGCAACTGGAGCGCATCGCGCCCGCGCTGTCGCAGAGCGCGCGGGTCATTGATGCGACCTTGCGCGCGTCCGCTGGGTTGACACAGCCTGCGCCACCGCGCGTTGTGCGCGGGGCGGGAGCACCTGAAGCGGGTGCTGGCGATGGGGCGAAGTCCTGGCCGGGGTCGGCAGAGGAGCGGTCGGGTCCGGCTGGTCCGTTCCAGAGCGACCTGACGCCTTGGCTGCTGCAGCGCCTGCACGTGCTGAGCGACATTGCCCGTCAACTGTGCGCCGAGGTGGGCGCGTTTGCCAGCGAGTCCCTGCCTCGGTAGGCATTCATAAACGCATTATTGGCCGGTAACTGCTGCGGTAACCGCCGCGGTTTGCGCAGTGGCTTCGGGCTTCCAGCCACCGCCCATCGCCTTGATTAATTGAACCGTGGTGAGCAGTTGCTGGCCCTGGTTTTGTACCCTTTGGCGCTCGAATCCGAGTAGCGTTTGTTCGGCTTGCAGACGCTCTAATACATTGGCGGCGCCCGCTTGATAGCGGACCTCGGACAGTGATTGCGCGTGGGCGGAACTCTGCACGGCACGGTTGAGCGATGCAGCGGCCGACTGCAGCGCTGCCTGGGTGGACAAGCGGTCCTGCACGTCCTGAAAGGCCACCAAAACCGCTTGCCGATAGTTGGCTGTAGCTTGGGCATAGCTGGCCTTGGCTGCATTCACGGCGGCGCTGGTGTAGCCGGCATCGAACAGTGTTTGTGTGGCACCGACGCCCAGCGACCACAAGAGGCTGGGCAGGCTAAACAGATTGGACAGCGTGTTGGTGTCGTTTCCGTACAAGCTGCTGAGCATGAGGGTGGGGTAGCCAGCGCTGGCGGCAATGCCAATTTGGGCATTGGTCGCGGCCATCGCCCGCTCCGCGCTGGCGATGTCGGGGCGCCGCTCCAGCAGGGAGGCGGGTTGCAGCAAAGGCAAGGCCGGCGCCGTCGGTAACGTGGGTTCTGCTGCCAGCGAGAAGCCAGGCGCAGCGTCGCCGGTGAGGGTTGCAATGGCGTGCTCGAAGCGCGCACGGGCGTCAATCAGGGTTTGCAACTGTGCTTCACTGCCAGCTACCACGCTTTGTTGCTGGTCCACGTCGAGCGCAGAGGCGTTGCCCAGCGCATGGCGGTTGTTGAAAAATTCCAGCGTTTGGCGTTGCACATCCAGGATTTTTTGCACTACAGCGGTCTCGGCGTCGAGTTCGCGCAGCGAAAAATAGTTGCTGGCTAACTGCGCCATCAACACCAGCCGGGTGTTTTCAAAATCAGCCCCGGACTGGGCTTCGCTGGCTCGGGCATTTTCCAGTTCCCGGTGCACACGTCCGGACAGATCGACCTCGTAACTGGCGGCCAGACCGGCGTTGAAGTCGCTCTGTACGACGGAAGCGTTGGGCGTGTTGTAGGCCGCCAAGGGGCGGTCGGCGGAGGTTTGGAAGCGCGCACTTCCTGCTTGCAGGCTCACATGCGGCAACAGCGCGCTGCTGACCTGCGCTGTTTGTGCGCGTGCCTGATCCAGGCGCGACTGCGCCGCCGCCAAGGTGTTGTTGCGGGCCAGTGCGCGGGTGGCTAATGCATTGAGTTGCGCATCACCGAACACGGTCCACCAGTCGCCCTTGCGTTCGCTGTCGCGTGGCTGGCCTTGCTGCCAGCCGGGTTCGGTATGCCAGTTTGCTGGCACCGGGGTGTCGGGGCGGGCATAGTCGGGGCCCACCGCGCCACAGCCGGTCAGCGCTAGCGCCAGCGCCAGACCGCCACTGTGCAGGGCCCAGGCGGCGGGTCTGCGGGATGCGCCGCGCACACGCGCTGCGTTGGTCACGACTTGCCTCCGGTTTGGGTGGTCGTGTTGGCGGCGGGCGCGGGTGTGGCCTGGGGCGCCGCCTGTTCGGTGGCAATCACCTGGTCGTTGTCTGCCAGTGAATCCGATGGATTAACAATCACCCGATCGGTGGGTGTGACCCCACTCAGCAATTCGATGCGGGCCCCGAGATCACGCCCGAGGCTGACTTTCTGCAAATGCACGGTGCCATTGGGGGTGACGGTGGCCACCAGCGTGCCTTCGGCGCGAAACAGCAGGCTGTTGTTGGGCACCGTCAGGACGGATTGCTTGGCGGCATCCACCTGCAGGGAAACTTGGACGTAGGAGCCGGGCAATAGCCGCCTATCGTGGTTGGGCACATTAATTTCCACTTGCAGGGTGCGGGTGGCGGTGTCAATCGCACCCGCCGTGCGCACCACTTTGCCGGTGAAGCTTTCACCAGGCAATTCTGACAGTGTGATGTGCGCCGCAATGCCGGCCTTGAGGTGCGGCGAGTCGCTTTGGGGAACCGAGACATAGACGCGCAGTGGATCGGTTTGGGAGATCGCGTAGAGCAGCTTGGGTGCACCGCCATTGCCAGCATCGACCAGGGTGCCGACATCGACATTGCGCTTGGTGATAATCCCGGCAAAGGGCGCCACGACGCGGTTATAGGCGACCAGTTGTGTCAGCCGCTGGACTTCAGCCTCGCTGGCTTGAAGGTTGGCCTGCGCCGCGTTGAAGGCGCTTTGGCGCTCGTCGAGTTCTTGCTGGGACACGGCGTCGCGCTGGCGCATGGCTTGCCAGCGCTCGAAGGACGAGCGTGCCAGTTGCAGCGTCGCCTGGTTTTGCTGGCGTGTGGCGCGTGCGCCAGCCAGTTGCTGCTCCACCTCGACGGTGGAAATATCGGCCAGCAATTCGCCCGCTTTGACGGGCTCGCCAATGTCCTTGTACCAATGGCTCACATAACCGCTGGTGCGGGCATAGATGGGTGTTTCCATGTAGCCCTGCAACGTTCCCGGTAGTTGCAGTTGTTGCTGCCCCTTGCCGAACACCGGATGCGTGAAGCTGACGTGCAGCGCACTGCTTTCCTGCGTCTGTGCCGCCAGTTCCTGGGCGTGCACGCTTCGCTGAAACAGCACCAGGGCGGCGCCGATGCCCAGCAGGGCAATGATGCCAAGCACCAGCCACTTAGCGCGCCGGAACAGCGCCAGCCGGTGCAGGTCGTGCGCCGATGACTGGGTGTGCAAGCCGTGGATGCCCAGCGTGTTGTGGCGTTGTGCGTGAGAGTCAGGCATATCAGGAATTTCCTAGCAAGGCGGTGGATGCGGCTGTATCGCGTGCAGTGCGTTGTGCTGCACGGCGTCCCAGCCAGCGGTGCATGCCGGCAAAGACGACGGGCACAAAGAACAGGGTTGAGACCGTTGCGAGGAGCAGGCCACCAATGGTGGCACGCCCCAGCGGCGCGTTCTGTTCGCCGCCTTCGCCCAGGCCCAGTGCCATGGGCAACATGCCGATGATCATGGCCAGCGCGGTCATCAAAACGGGCCGGATCCGCGTGGCCCCGGCTTCCAGTGCGGCTGACAACGGCGCCACGCCGTCCTGCAGCCGCTGACGGGCAAAGGCAATCACCAAAATGCTGTTGGCCGTGGCCACGCCCATGGTCATGATGGCACCAGTCAGCGCGGGTACGCTCAGTGGCGTACCGGTCAGGAACAGCATCCAGGCAATCCCGGCGAGCGCGGCCGGCAGCGCAGAAATAATAATGAGCGGATCGACCCAGGACTGAAAGTTGACAACGATCAGCAGGTACACCAGCACAATCGCACCGACCAGGCCCACGGCCAGACCGAGATAGGACGATTGCATGGTCTCGACCTGACCATGCAGGTCAACCGTGGTGCCACGTGGTAGTTGATCGCGCAAACGGTCGATGGCGTGCTCCACCTCCTTGGCCACACTGCCCAGATCGCGTCCGGCCACACTCACATAAATGTCCACTGCGGACTGGATGTTGTAGTGGGTCACCACGGCCTGTTCGCGTGCTGGGTGCACCGTCACCAAATTGCCCAACAACTGATTCTGCGCGCCACCGGTGGCGGCGTTGGCCAGACCGGGAACGCTCACCGGCGTGCGCATCAGTGCATCGAGGGAGTCCACCTGGTACTGCGGCGTTTGCACGGCAATGTTGTAGACCACGCCGTTGGACGGATTGAGCCAAAACGCGGGGGCCGTCTGGAAGCTGCCCGAAAGCGACACCAGCATGTCCTGCGCCACGTTGGTCGGATTCAGTCCGAGCTGCTGCAACTGGGCGCGGTCCATGTCCAGACGTTTGGTGGGCTGGTCGATGCGCTGCTGAATATGCACGTCCACCGCACCATCGATTTGTTTGAGCCGGGTCTGCAACACGCTGGCAAGGTGGTAGTTGTCCTGGATGTTGGCACCCCTGAACTGCACGTCAATGGCGGCGGGCTGACCAAAGTTCAGGATTTGCGTGATGATGTCGGCGGGCTGGAAAAAGATCTCCACGCCCGGAAACTGGGCTGGCAACGCTGCGCGCAGTTTCTTGACATAGTCAGCTGTGGGTGCGTGGTCTTTTTTTAGCGCAATCTGTATTTCACCGTCGAACGTGCCGATGGTGCCGGCGTTGCTGTACGACAGGTTAATGCCGCTGTAGGGGAGCCCCAGATTGTCGAGCACGGTGTCGAGTTCCGCCGCAGGAACCGTGCGTCGGATGGCGCTCTCGATGTGGTCCGCCAGACGCGCAGTTTCTTCAATGCGCGTGCCCGTCGGGGCGCGAAAGTGCAGGCGGATCAGGCCGGCATCGACCGACGGGAAAAAGTCCCGGCCCAGCACCGTAAACAGGCCACAGGACGCTACGCAGAACAGCAGGAAGCCCAGAATGAACGGCGTGCGCCGCGCCAGGATGGTGCTCAGCACTACCACATAGCCGCCGCGCAGGCGCTCAAAGCCGGCGTCAAAACGCAGATAAATGCGGCGGAAGAAATGGGGCTTTTCCTGCGGATCGGTCGGCGCCAGGGGGTCCACATTGCGCATCAGCAGCTTTACCAGCGTGGGCACCAGCGTGCGCGACAAAACGTAGGACGCCAGCATCGCAAACACCACCGCTTCAGCCAGCGGCACGAACAGGAAACGCGCCACGCCCGTCAGGAAAAACATCGGCACGAACACGATACAGATACACAACGTGGAGACCAAGGCGGGAATGGCAATTTCACCCGCCCCTTCCAGAATCGATGGTTCCAGCGGCTTGCCCAGGTGCAGGTGCCGTTCGATGTTTTCAATCGTCACCGTGGCATCGTCCACCAAAATGCCAACCGCCAGCGCCAGTCCGCCCAGCGTCATCAGATTGATGGTTTCGCCCAGCGCGTACAGCGCCAAAATGGACGCCAGCACCGACAACGGGATGGATACGGCAATGATGCAGGTACTGCGCCAGTTGCCCAGAAACAGCAGAATCATGGCCGCCGTCAGGCAGGCCGCAATCAGCGCTTCGCGCAAGACGCCGTTAATGGCCGCCTTGACGAACAGAGACTGGTCAAACAGGGGCGTGATGCGGATGTCCGGTGGCAGCGTTTTGGCCACTGCCGGCAGCATGTCGCGCAGCTTGTGCACGATCTCCAGCGTTGACGCGTTGCCGTTCTTCAGGATCGACAGCAGCACGCCGCGGTGGCCATCCTGGCGTGCAATATTGGTCTGTGGCGTAAAGCCGTCGCGCACGCTGGCGACATCGCCAATGGTGACGGTGGCACCGTTGAGGGTGCGAATGGGCAGGGAACCCAGGTCTTGCAACAACTCGGGCGAGCCGTTGGTCTTGACCGTGTATTCGGTCTCCTCAATCTTGGTGGTGCCGCCGGGCAGAATCAGGTTTTGCACATTGAGCGCATTCACCACGTCGGTCGGACTCAGCCCTTTGGCTAGCATCGCATCACTGTTCAAGTCGACCGATACGACCCGGCTTTTGCCGCCGTATGGATAAGGAATGGCCGCACCGGGCACCGTGATCAGGCGTGGGCGTAAAAAGTTGACGGCGACGTCAAACAAACTTTGTTCCGACATCGACGCACTCGACAAGCCCAGTTGCATAACCGGAATACTCGACGCCGAATATTTGATTACCAACGGCGGGGTAATGCCCGGCGGCAACTGGCGCAGCACCGCCTGTTCCACACTTGCCACCTGCGCCATGGCGGTCTGAATATTGGCGTTGGGCTGGAAAAACACCTTGATGATGGAGATGCCGGCTAGCGACTGTGACTCGATGTGCTCGATGTCGTTGACCGTGGTGGTCAGGATCCGTTCGTTATTACCCGCAATGCGAAAGCCCATCTCCTGGGCGGACAGGCCACCGTAGTTCCAGATGATGCTGATCACCGGAATATTGATGTCTGGAAAAATGTCGGTAGCCATGCGCATCAGCACCAGTGGCGTAGCCAAAACGATCAATAGCGCCATCACGATGAACGTGTAGGGTCGGCGCAGGGCAATGTTGACGATCCACATTTTTTTGGGGTACGCAGTAGGGGGTGTTTGCAAGCTTGTAAGTTTGCAATTTGCATGACCAAAAAATTGGCCTGGCGCCTGGCGCGGCTAAGGGCCGCATGATCAAGCCTAAAAACAGCAGGGATTCTGCCGGATTTATGTGTCTCTTGCGTAAACGCGCCAACGTGTCCCTGTCGGCCACTGCGACACCGTGGACCCTGCACCGCGCACCGCGCACCGCGCTTCAAGATTACTTTTACACTCCTCAGTGTGTGTATTTAAAGGTGATCAGCCATGTTCAATCGACGTGTATTCATGTGGCAAACGTGCATCGGCGGCGTCGCAATGATCGCGGGTCAGGCAGTCGCCAAGGCGGTCATGCTTGATGAGTCCGACCCCCAGGCGCTGGCATTGGGCTACCACGCCGACGGCACCAAAACCGACCGCGTGCGATTTCCCAACTATGCGCGTGGTGACCAGTGCAGCGGTTGCACACAGTTTCAAACCCTGGTTGGAGAAAGCGTTGGCGCGTGCAAATTGTTTCCAGACAAGCGAGTGGCGGCCACTGGCTGGTGCAGCGCGTATGAAGTGGCTATCTGATGTGCGGACCGACATAGCGGCAGCGTGGTGTGACCGGCGATGTTGCTGGTTTGCAGGAATTTGGTGCGGTGCGGCGAAAGGCACGAGACCTGCTTTTGTGGTTAATCCTGTGGGTAAATCCGGCCTATAGGTAAATACCAGACGGTCACACAACTGCGTTAGACTCGGCGACTTTATCGATTCCAATCGAGAGGTCATGATGAGAAGATCACTTCCCCCAGAAGAATTAGTCAAGTTGATTCCGGATGGCGCGATTCTGATGATCGGTGGCTTTATGGGGGTTGGATCGCCGCATCGCATGATTGAGGCCTTGCTTGAAAGCGGCCAAAGCAACCTTACTGTTATTGCAAACGATACTGCCAAGCCGGGTTTTGGGATTGGCAAGCTGATTCGCAGCGGTCAGGTTTCCCATGTGATTGCCAGTCATATTGGGCTCAACCCGGAGACCCAGCAAAAAATGATCGCCGGCACGCTGAAGGTGGATCTGGTTCCGCAGGGAACGCTGGTTGAGCGCATTCGTTCTGCAGGCTTCGGGCTGGGCGGGGTGCTGGTTAAAACCGGGATTGGCACACTGGTGGAAGAAGGCAAGCAAGTGGTTGAAATTGACGGTGAAAAGTGGCTGCTGGAAAAGCCACTGCGCGCTGATTTCGCCTTGATTCATGCGCATCAGTCGGATTATCTTGGTAATTTGAGATATCAGTTGACTTCGACGAATTTCAACCCGGTCATGGCCATGGCGGGTAAATACGTGATTGCCGAAGCGAACGAGATTCTGCCGGTAGGCATGATTCCCCCGGATAGCGTTGACACGCCGGGCGTATTGGTCGATCAATTGGTTTCGGTCAAATTGAATTACTAAGGAAGGACTGAATCATGATGCAGCCACAAGAACTAATCGCGCGTCGCGTTGCGCAGGAATTGCGTGACGGAATGCTGGTGAATCTCGGCATTGGTATGCCAACCATGGTTGCCAATTTTCTGCCCGCTGGTTTAACCGTTTTTCTGCAATCAGAAAATGGGCTGATCGGTTTGGATCAGCGTCCGCCAGAAGGTATGGAGGATATGGATTTAACCGATGCGGGCGGCGGCTTTGTTACCGCCATACCGGGTGCGGTTCGCATTGACAGCGTGATGTCTTTTGGGCTTATCCGGGGTGGACATTTGGACATGACGGTTTTGGGCGGACTGCAAGTCGACTCCAAAGGCTTGCTGGCAAACTGGATGATTCCCGGAAAGATGGTTCCGGGTATGGGCGGGGCGATGGACTTGGTAACCGGCGCCAAAAAGGTGGTGGTCGCCATGATTCATACGGCAAAAGGCGCACACAAGATCATTGCGAAGTGTGACTGGCCTTTAACGTCGGCCCGACCTGTCGACATGATCGTGACTGATATGGCCGTGATCGTAAACTCGCCGGCTGGCCTGGTATTAACCGAGACAGCACCTGGTGTTTCTGTTGAAGATGTGCTTGCGGCGACTGGCACGCCGCTGATTGTGTCGGACGATGTGAAGCCAATGAATGTGGGTGGACCTGTTTAAAGGCAATTTGCGTGTTGTGCTGTTGTGCCAAGTGCATGGTTCAGCTCGCGGGGGCGTTTTCCTCCATAAGGCGTTCATCAGGACGCTTTGGGGGTGATTAAGCGGGAATGTCGAGCCAAAGTAAGCCGAATGCATGCAGCGGGTCGGTCCACACCGGGCCCGGCACCAGGCCGCAATCCCGGGCCATGCGGTGCATGCTGTCGATGGTGTACTTGTGGGAGTTTTCCGTGTGTAAGGTTTCACCCTCTTCGAAGCAGAACAAAGCGTCGCCAACACGGACATTCTGGTGGCAGGCGCTGACCAGGTGCATTTCGATGCGCTGCTGCGGCGCGTTATAAAAAGCGCTGTGTGCAAATTGATGCAGTTTGAAGTTCGCACCCAGCTCCCGGTTGGCGCGCTCCAGCAGATTCAGGTTGAATGCGGCGGTCACGCCTTGCGCATCGTTGTAGGCGGAGTGAAGAATGTCCGGGTGCTTGATGCGGTCGACGCCAAGCAACAAGGCGCCCGCGCCCAGTGCGCGCGCGCATCGGATCAGAAATTGCCGCGCCTCTGGCGGTGTGAAATTGCCGATGGTGGAACCAGGAAAGAACGCGACCCTTCTGCGGGTGCTGGTTGATGTTGCGGGCAGCGCCCACTCTTGCGTGTAGTCGGCCACCAGCGGCGCTATGTCAAGACCTGCAAATTCCGCGTGCAGTGCGTCAGCGGAGCTTCGAAGGTGTTCCCCCGAAATATCAATGGGGACATAACGTTCTGGCGCATCCAGGGCAGCCAGCAGAATTCGCACCTTGCGCAAAGAGCCAGCACCGAACTCTATGATCTCTGCATGGGGGCCAATGCGCTGTGCGATGTCGCCCGCATGACTTTGCAAAATACTGACCTCGGTGCGCGTAGGGTAGTACTCAGGGAGCTCGCAGATACGGTCAAACAGCGCCGAGCCGCGGGCATCGTAAAAGTGCTTTGGCGAAATGGATTTCACCGGTTGCGCCAGCGCGGCCTGCATGTCAGCCAGGAACGGTAGCGCATCGTGCGCTATCGAAAATGCAGCAACTTGCACTGGTTCGATATAACCTGCAGAGGATTTGATTTCTTCAACGCGTGTCATGCGATGTCCCTGGCGAGTCGCATCCCGGCAAACTGCCAACGGGCTGCAGGTGGGAAAAAGTTGCGGTAACTTGCACGCGCGTGGCCAACAGGCGTGGCATGGCTGGAGCCGCGCAGCACTTGCTGGCCCACCATGAACTTGCCGTTGTACTCGCGTGTGGCACCCGCTCGGGGGCGAAAGCCCGGGTAGGGCTCGTAGGAGGAGCGCGTCCATTGCCACACATTCCCCTGCATGCCGGACAGCCCTGGCATACCGAATGCGGCCTCCCACTCATGCTCGGTAGGCAGCCGCGCCCCGGCCCACGCTGCATAGGCGGCCGCTTCGAAAAAACTGATGTGAGCAACCGGGGCGTTGAAGCATAAGGGCTGGACGCCCTCCAGACCGAATACTTGCCACGTTTCATGTGGATGGCGCGGGTCGTTTGGGGCGCGCCAATACGCGGGCGCGTGCCAGCTATGGGTCTGTACGTGTGCCCAGCCCTCGGAAAGCCACCATTGCGGGTCGCTGTAGCCTCCGTCCTCGATAAAGGCCAGAAAATCACCGCAGGACACGGGCTGGCTGGCGATCTCGAAAGGCGTTAGCAGGTGCTGGTGGCGGGGCGTTTCGTTGTCAAAGGCAAAGCCCGTTCCCTCATGGCCGATGGAGACAACGCCGCCTGGGTGCCGCAACCACTGGACATCCTGCTTTGGGTGCAAATCAGCCGTCAGGAGCCTGGACCTTCGGTAGGCCGGAAGCAAGGGGTTGCAGGAAAATAAGTGCAGCACGTCGGTCAGCAGCAGTTCCTGGTGCTGTTGTTCATGGTGCAAGCCAAGTTCCAGCAGTGAGAGAATCGCTTCCAGCTTCACCGCATTCTGTGCAACCTCCATGCGCGCCAGCGCGCCAATAGCCGCATCGACATGATCGCGGTAGGCGTGAATGTCCGCCAAGGCGGGTCGCGTCAATAGCCCGCGTTGCGGCCGTGGGTGGCGAGGACCCAGCGCTTCGTAGTAAGAATTGAAGAGGTAGGCATAGTCGCTGTCAAATGGCTGATAGCCTGCGACCAAGGACTGCAGCACCAGTGTTTCAAAGAACCAGGTGGTGTGCGCCAGATGCCACTTGGTCGGGCTCGCATCGGGCATGGACTGAACGCATTGGTCCTCCGCGCTCAGCGGCGCCGCCAGCGCCATGCTGTGCGCACGCACGGCGACAAATTGATTCAGCAGCGCATGGAGTTTGTCAACGCCTGACTGGGTGAAAAGCGGGTCGCGGTGGGGCATGGGTGCGAGTTTACCGCTGTGACCAGACTGCAACGGTCCCCCGGTCGTGAATCCTACCCACGCATTAAAAGCCTCACGGCAGCCCAGCGCACGCAGCGCCACGTCCCATCGTCCATCACGAGTTGCGGCTGCGTATCGCCTCAGCCTTGACTGAAACGCTGCCCAGGTGTCCGTGCTGCCTGCGCGAATACGCGGGGCTTTGTTAGTGAAGATGCGCAGGCCAAGGCCAGAGAGTTCCAGCGCCAGATTGATGAGGGGCGCGACCCGAGGGAAATCAAGGCGGAGATGACCGCTGCGGATGTTGCAAAGCGTGAATCGGCCCGGGTTGACAGCGTGACACTCGGTGAAATCTGGCCACTCTATTTGGCGGAGCGCCAGCCACACTGGGGTGAGCGCCATTATTGTGGCCACATCAGCATGGCCGCCGCTACACTACACCGTGCGTCCGTTGGACCTGCTGCGGGTGCACCACGAGAAGATTGAGGCGTGGATTTTGCTGGAGGCTGGCGTTGTGTTTGACGCGAAGGCGCAGCCAGGTGTATTGCGTGTTGTGGGCGCTTGATCCATCTTCATTCTGTAACGCATAATGCACACATCGACCATTAAAACCATTGTTTACCAAGACGCCAACGGCAAGCAGCCGTACGTTGAGTGGCTGGAAAATGTGACGGATAAGCGCGCCAAGGCTCGGATTCAGGTGCGCGTTGGCCGCATGGTTGCTGGCAATTTCGGCGATTGCAAGGCTTTGCGTGATGGCGTGCAGGAGTTGAAAATTGACGTTGGCGCAGGCTACCGGGTGTACCTGAGCAGACAGGGATCGGTCTTGGTGCTGCTGCTTTGCGGCGGCGACAAGGGCGACCAGCGTCGCGACATTGAACGTGCCATAGCGTATTTGAAAGACTGGAAGCAAAGGGGTAAGCCATGACTGCAGCGCGCGACATCAGCTATGACGACACCGTTGTCAAAATGCTCAAAGCGGATCCGGATTTTGCGAATGAATATTTGGCGGCCGCGTTAGATGAAGCCGGATTGCCTGGCGGTTCGGCAGCGCTGTTGATGGCCATGCGACACATTGCTGAGGCCCAAGGCATGAGCGCCGTTGCTGCGCGTGCCGGCATACCGCGCGAGAGCCTGTACCGCGCCTTGAGTCCCAAGGGCAACCCCACGATCAAAACATTTTTGGCTGTTGTCCGTGGCGCCGGTCTGCATTTGGAAGTGAGCCGGGATCCGGTGTCCGCTTAGCATCGTATTTCCTGCTGGGTATACCGGAAACGGCTTGCGGCTGCGGCACTATGACGATGTACGCGCCAGCGCAGACTGGCGAACGGCTGGTTTGACGAGTTTGACCTGCGAGTGACAGTCTTCGCCGACCCTATTGGCATTGGCTGCGTGGTGCGGTCGCGTGTGTTGAACGGTCGCTCCGTCCCGTCCTGTCGGCTGACATGGACGTAAGGTTGACGGAGGCGCTTGGCACGTCGCCTGGTTGTTGGCTTGCGCTGCAGGTGCAACGTGACTTGTGAGCGGACGGGCAGAGCGCCAAAGTGCTAGAGCCACCGACGAAATCATGGAAAATCACCCAGATGGGGGATGGTCGCCGCAAGCAATGGCTGTCAAGGTTGCCTCGGTTGTCGCGGTTGCCGACTTTGGCGGCCGGCGGTCATACCCACGCTAAGCAGCTACGCACAGTCGTTAGCCCTGCCGAAAAACAGGGTCGGTCGGGACCGACAGCCAAGGCAGAGCCGCGAGCATCGGCATGCGACACGCTTCTTCCAGTTTCAGATTGGTAGGGCGCGGGTGGCGAACACCAGCCCCTCGCTCATGCAGCGGATGGTGCTTGGCTCTGGTTCGAGGCCGTGTTCATAGCTTGTCATGAGACCATAAAAAGACTATATTAAGTCCTAATTAAGTCTGGAGCACGGCCATGCGCTACTCAACGCAAGTCAAACCAATCAGTTATCTCAAGGCCAACGCTGCCGAGGTTCTGGCGCGCCTCGCGGAGCAGCGTGAACCAATGGTCATCACCCAAAACGGTGAGGCGAAGGCGGTTCTGCAGGACGTCGCCTCGTTCGAAGAAACGCAAGAAACGCTAGCCTTGCTGAAAATCCTTGCGCTGGGCAATCAGGAAGTGGCTGCTGGCAAGCTTAAACCTGTGGCCGATGTCGTTGCTCGCCTGCGCGACAAGCGAGCCCCAGCCTGATGGCTGACGCACCTGTCAAGTTCGAGGTTCTGCTCACTGAAGGTGCTGAGCAGGACTTGGAGGCCATCTACGACTACATCGCGGAATTCGACTGTTTGGCCCAGGCCAACGATGTGTTGGAGGGGGTGATGGGTGTTGCGGAGGGGCTGTCGAGATTCCCTGAACGCGGTAGCTATCCGAAGGAACTGGTCTGCCTTGGCATCAAAGAATACCGCCAGACCTTCTTCAAGCCTTACCGCGTGATCTACCGTGTCACTGGCAGCCAAGTCATCATTTACCTGGTTGCGGACGGACGCCGTGACATGCAATCCGTGCTTGCTCGTCGCCTGTTGAGCGCTTGAACCACGGCAGCCCACACCAGTACTTATAAGCTCAATAAGCTCAGGAGGCCAGTCAGTGCTTGGTCAACCTTCGACCATTCGGTGTTGCTGACCGGGGCTTCGGCTAGGAGTCCGGGCGGCAGAAGTTTTTCGCGAGGCGCGGGTGTGATTTTTAGCGTATTGCCGTCGCTCGGTTTGCGAGGAGCACGCCGTTCAACACCGGAGTCGGCGGTGGCGGAGTGATCGCCACGTCCGGTTCTGATTGGAATTCGGGATTTCCTCGATTTCACTTCCTCAACAGGCCTGCATGGTTGCCATTCGGCGCAAATTGAGCGCCATGCAGACGAGCTTGAACTCGGCCTTTGTCTTCTGCAGGCCCCGCATACTGAATTGTCGGAACCCCAGTACATTTTTGATCCAGCCGTTGGGTGGCTCGGCAATCCACTTGCGTTTTCGGTAATCAATCTTTCCTTGTGCTGTTTCAAACTTGGCGACCATCGCCACCGTTTGTGGGTAGCGCTGTGCATCCCTGGGCCTGGCCAGCACCTTGCCCTCGCGACCCAAGGCGATCACCAGTTCGGTATCGGGCTGTGTAGTCGCCAATTCGGCCATCACCACTTCACTTCGGTAGCCCGCGTCGGCCAACACCTGCGCGGCAGTTGCTGGTACACGACGGCTTTGGACTGTGGTGCGCCGCCCGGCGCTTGCATGCGGGCAGTTTCGATTGGCCCCGCGCCGTATAGGCGATGGTGAAACTCACTCTCATGGGGGATGCAAACCACCTTGGCGGCGTGCTATCTTTGCAGCTGTCAGGGTTCTGCGCCCCACATCGACAGGTAAAAACACCTACACATGTTGCGCCTTTCTTACATGCCTTGTAACTGAATGGTAGTTACAATAGACACTTGTTCGGAGTTTCCAGATGTCAAAACATGAGAAATTCCTCATTCGACTGTGTATCAAGCCAACGCCATGCGACATCTCATGGAGCGAACTCAAAAGCTACCTCACACACCTTGGGTACAAGGAAAAAACGGGCGGTGGATCGCGGCGCAAGTTCATTCACGCGGAGCGCAAGTTGGTGATCAGCTTGCACGAACCGCACCCCGCTTCAGTGATCAAGGCCTATGCCGTGGTTGAAGTTATTACGCATCTGAAGCAAGCAGGATTCATCAAATGAGCAAAGATTTACTTAAACACAAGGGCTACGCGGGCACCGTGGAATACTCCCTGGACGACGCGGTACTGCATGGAAAGGTGCTGTTTGTGGCTGACCTCGTCACCTACGAAGCTGAGTCGCTTCCTGCACTCAAAAGCGCTTTTGAAGAAGCCGTTGACGACTACCTGGTTACCTGCCTCGACATTGGCAAGGAGCCCGACCGCCCTGCCAGCGGCGTATTCAATGTGCGTACTGGTGAAAAACGGCACCAGGCGCTAATTTTGCGTAGCCTACGTGAGGGTATGCCGCTCAACTCCATGGTGAACCAGGCCATTGACCTGTTCCTGAACAGTGTATCGGTGGAGCACAACCACCACCATGAACACGCCGTGACCGTTACCCTGCAGGCTCCTGACGTTCAGTTGACCGCTGCGGGATACGGGACCCCTACTTTCGTGAGCCAATGGAGCGCCCCAAATGAGCAACGTAAACACTGAGACCAAAGTGGCGCAAAACATCAATCTGCGCACGTTGGCAGAGATATTGGTGCGGCATTTAGGGTTACACACCGGGCGATACCAGGTAGCTATCAACTTTCAAATCGGGGTCGGTCAGTTTCCCAGCGGCCTACCTGAGCCCACATCTATGCTGGGCGCTTTGATGGGTGTATCTGGCATCAGGCTCGACGCCGTGCCAGACCATATTGATGGCAACGACATTGTGGATGCCGCCATTGTGAACCCGGCTAAGTCGGCCAACACACCTAGAAAAAGAGCGGCTCAAAAGGCATGATGCGGAAGCGATTCACTATGCAAGTTACGGCGCCAGGCTACCCCATTCCCAGCAATCCAACGCCTGAACCAGAGCGCAGAGGCGACGTGCCCCTAAATCCGAAACGTTAAATCGGACGCAACCAATAGACCAGAACCAGTGCCAACAGCACAGCGACTGGCGAAGATGCGGCGCATAGATGCACAAAGATCGACACGCTTTTCGGGGGTACGATCAATTGGGTGGGCACTGATCCGGGAACACTATCCCCAGTTCATGCAACTCGCGCTGGCAATCCAAAGCGGGGCACTGGCGCCCTCCGCAGTTTTGGCCAGGGGCAATAGCTACAGCACCAGAAATCGCTTCGCTCTGTATCCAATGGGATGGACGCTCCCACCTATAGCGGCATCGTAGTGTGCCAAAGTGGAGGTGCAAATCAACCACTTGAACAGAAGGAGCGTCCGATATGAAGGTTACTACCGTAGGCATCGATCTGGCAAAGAATCTCTTCCACAGAAAGGCATCACCATTCGCGACAAGGTCGAAGGCGAGCGCGTCATTCCGCTGACGCCTTACATTGCGCAAATGCTGGCTGTCCTTCCGCGCCGCGTTACGGTAGACAACAAAATGACGGGCGAAAAAACTGCCAATCCCTGGGTGTTCTCTAGCCCGACCGCCAAGGGTGGCGCATTGTCGATTCCGCGCAGTCACCACGTTACCTCCTGCAAAGTGGCGCGCCTGGAGGGTTTGACACTGCACGACCTGCGCCGGTCATTCAAGAGCCTGACCGAATGGCTGGAAATACCTGCCGGCGTGGTGGCGTAAATCATGGGCCACAAGCCCAGCGCCACCGCTGAAAAGCATTACACCGTGCGCCCGCTGGACTTGCTGCGCGTTCACCATGAGCGCATCGAGGCTTGGATACTGGCGCAGGCCGGGATTGAGTTTGATGCCAAGGCCGAGCCGGGAAAGCTGCAGCTTGTCAGTGGGTAAAGGGCGCACCAACGGGTGAATTAAGAAAAATTTTCGTAACTACAAATAAATCTTGTAATTTAATTAAACGTAACTACAATAATAAGCAATGAAACTGACATTCGACCCAAAGAAAGACGCTGCAAATGTGGCAAAGCATGGCGCGTCGCGGCTGGTCGGTGCGGGTCTACGACCAGGCCGAACACCCTGCAGCGGGCGCTTCGGGCCTGCCTGCCGGACTGGTGGTGCCCCATTTTTCGCAGGACGATTGTTCCCGTTCACGCCTGTCGCGCGCCGGTGTGCGCCTGATGCTGGACCATGCGCAGCGTCTGTTGCACAGCGGCCAGGACTGGGCGCGGTGCGGCGCACTGGAACTGCAACTCGACGTGCCCGCAGCCCTGCCGCCCCACGACAACGACTGGAGCGCAGCGGCCAGCACCGAACAGCTGCAGCAGGACTGGGCCCTGGGCGTGACGCAACCGCAAGCCAGCCTGTGGCACACCCAGGCCGGCTGGATCAAACCAGCGCAACTGGTGGCGGCCTGGATGGCGCACCCCGACATCGAATTCAAGCCGTTGTCGCCCGTGCACACACTGCGCCAGGACAGTAGCCACAACGACGGGCGCTGGAACCTGTGTGACGCTCAGGGCGACTCGCTGGGCCGCGCCGACCAGGTGGTCTTTGCCAATGCCCGTGGGTGCATCGCGCTGATTCAATCCATGGCGCAGGACGCCGGACCATCGCTGCAACTGGTGGACGACTTATTGGAAAAACTCCAGGCCATGCAAATTCTGCACGGCACGTTGAGCTGCGGCGTTTCCCAGGACACCGATGCGTTTCCCGCCTTTGCGGTCAACGGGAACGGCAGTTTCCTGTCCGGCATTCCTCAAGGCGACGAGCGCCATTGGTACGCTGGCTCCACGTTCGAAACGGATGTGCTGCGCGCCATCGACGTTGTGGCCGCCCACGCCAGCAATTTCGACAAGTTGTCAGCGCTGCTTCCGCAGGTGGCGCAGACCCTGGCACCGCAATTTGCGAGCGGCAAAGCCGAAGGATGGGCCGCCACGCGCTGCGTAAGCCACGACCGTATGCCGCTGGTCGGCCCGGTCGAGGACAGCGCCACACCGTCGCTCTGGATCTGCACCGGCATGGGTGCGCGTGGTCTGAGTTTCTCCGCGCTGTGCGCTGAGTTGCTGGCGGCGCAGATCGCAAACGAACCGCTGCCGTTGTCCACCGCCATGGCCAAAGGTCTGCACAGCCAGCGCTTGCGCCGCAGCACACGCATGGCCGAGGCTAGCCACGTCGATACCGGCCCCGACAGCGCCCAGGTTATTGCATAGCAGCGGCTGGACGCCGCGTGCGCACGTAGGCGTCCGTCGGCTGGTAGTCTTTACCGTTAGCGTAGCGCCAATGGGTCATGCTGCCCTTGCCTGCGCGCAACTCCAGTCGGCCAACAAAGGCACCCATCGTGGACTGCTGATCGATGGCACGGAACTCGGCCGGACCAAACGGCGTCTGGAACTGCAGTCCGCGCATGGCCTGCACCAGCTTCTCGTTGTCCACGCTGCGGGCCTTGCGAATGGCAGCAAAAATAGCCTGCATGGTGGAATAACCAACCACCGATCCCATTTTCGGATTTTCGCCAAATCGCTTGTAGTATTCCGCGACGAAGGCGGCATGCGGCTTGCTGTCAATCTGGTCCCACGGATAGCCCGTCACGATCCAGCCTGTCGGCGTTTCGTCTTTGAGCACATCCAGGTACTCCGGCTCACCGGACAACAGCGACACCACCGGCGTGTTGGGAAACACGGCGCGCTGGTTGCCTTCCCGTACCAGTTTCGCCAGGTCCGCTCCAAAGGTGGCGTTAAAAATGGCGTCGGGCCTGGACTGCAGGATGGCCTGCAGCGTGCTGCCAGCGTCCAACTTGCCCAGCACCGGCCACTGTTCACCGACAAACTCGACATCCGGACGCCGCGCCTTCAGCTGCGCCTTGAAGGTGGCCACTGCGCTCTGACCGTATTCGTAATTGGGTGCGATGGTGGCCCAGCGTTTGGCAGGCAATTTGGCCGCTTCTTCGACCAGCATGGCGGCCTGCATGAAGGTGCTGGGCCGCAAGCGGAAGGTGTAGCGGTTGCCCTTGTCCCAGACCAATGCATCGGTCAGCGGTTCGCTGGCAACAAACAGGCGCTTGTTCTTGGCCGCGTGGTCTGCCAGCGCCAGGCCCACGTTGGACAAGTAGCCACCGGCCAGCACATCCACTTTCTCGCTGCTGGTGAGTTCAATTGCCAGGCGCGGCGCTTCATCGGGCTTGCCCGCATCATCACGCGAAATCACCTGCACCGGACGACCCAGCAGGCCACCCGACGCATTCACCTGTTCCACCGCCAGTTGCCAGCCCTGCCGGTAGGGGCCGGTGAACTGCGGAATAGTGGAATAACTGTTGATTTCGCCGATTTTGATGGGCGCCGGCTGTGCCGACTGCGCACCACAGACACCCCACACACCACCCAGAACACCCAACGCCACCACCAGATAACCAACACGCAATTTATTCATACGACCTCCAGGGCGAGCACCTTACCAGTTTTTTCGCCCGCACTCGGGCACTCCACACCGCCACATTGTTCCCCACCACCGGCAAAACAGCGACGGCTGTCACGGCCACCGAGTTCAGTACTTGCACGCGTTGTCGGCCACATAGTCCGACACCGCGATCTTGCCGCGAATAATGTCTGCTTTGATAGCGTCCACCTTGCGGCGGATATCAGGTGTTACCAATTTGGCGTTGTATTCGTCAAGCGCGTAATCGACACCGCCCTCCTTCAGGCCCAGTACCAACATACCCGGCTGAAACGCTTTGGAGACGTTGTACACCGCAACGTCAACGCGCTTGAGCATGGACGTCAGCATGGTTCCTGGCTGCAGATAGTTCTGGTTGCTGTCAACACCAATGGCCAACTTGCCATGGTTTTTGGCTGTCTGATACACCCCGATACCGGTTCCGCCCGCTGCGGCAAACACCACATCGGCCCCTTTGGCAAACTGCGCCATCGCCAACTCGCCGCCACGTGTCGGGTCGTGCCAGGCCGCACTGGTGGTGCCGGTCATACTGGAGAACACTTCGTCCCGTGCGTTGATGAACTTGACGCCTTGCTCATAGCCACAGCTGAAGCGACGGATCACCGGGTTGTCCATGCCGCCGACGAAGCCAACCTTGCCGGTCTTGCTGACCATGGCGGCCATGGCTCCCACCAGAAAACTGCCCTCCTGCTCCTTGAACACCACCGACTGCACGTTGGGCGCCTCGACCACCATGTCAACAATGACAAAGTTCAATCTGGGGAACTCCCGCGCCACCTTTTCGACCGCCAGCGCCTGATCGAAACCGACGCTGATAATGGGACTGGCGCCTTTTTCCGCCATACGCCGCACCGCTTGCACGCGCTGCGACTCGTCGGTGATTTCAAACGCCAGGTATTTTTTACCGAATTCTTTTTTCCACCGCTCCATGCCACGGTACGCGGCCTCGTTGAACGACTTGTCGAACTTTCCGCCCAGATCAAAAATAATGGCGGGCTCGGCACCCGCACGCACCATGAACAACAGCGACAGCAGCGCGACACCCACCGATCGTCCGAATTTGATATTCACGCAACACAACCTTTTATGCACGTTGTAAAGCCGCATCGTAACGATATTCAGACCCGAATTCCGACTGGCACGCAACCACGCGCGCAGCATTGTGCGTATTGATTGGCACAATGCAGCTTGTGTCCTACGCTTCCCACCACACCATGCCCATGCTGCTCGTAGCAGGCTCAGCCAACCTCGATTTTGTCGTGCGCGCTCCGCACATTCCGGCCCCTGGCGAAACGGTGGCTGGCAGCAGCGTGCACCAGTACCCAGGCGGCAAAGGGGCCAACCAGGCGGTGGCGTGCGCGCGTGCTGGCGGTGTGACCACTCATATGCTGCTCGCACTCGGCGCTGACGCCCAGGCCATTCCACTCGAAACTTCATTGCGCGACGCCGGCGTGGTGTTGCACATCGTGCGCCAACCCGATGTCACTACCGGCGCGGCTTTCATCTGCGTATCCGATACCGGAGAAAACGCCATCACCGTCGCTGCAGGGGCCAACGCCCGGTTGGCGCCCGAACACCTGAACGAACTGGCGCAGTCGGTTGCGCTGCACCACTTCAGTCACCTGCTGCTGCAACTGGAAACGCCGCTGGCAACGGTCACGGCCTATGCACAGGTCGCCCGCGCCGCTGGCTTGCAGGTGATATTGAATGCGGCGCCGGCCCAGCCATTGACGCCGGAACTGTTGCGCACCATTGACATCCTGGTCGTGAACGAAACCGAGCTCGCCTGTGTGGCGCAGCACCAGGGAAGCATGGAGGAATGCCTGGAGCGCATTCCGGTGCCCTGCGTTGTGCTCACGCTCGGTCGGCGTGGCGGTTGTGTACGGAAGCGCAACGCCACCCAGGATCACTGTCTTTGGTTTGCGGCATTCGACGTCGATGTCTGCGACACCACCGGCGCTGGCGACACCTTTTGCGGCAGCCTGTGCGCCGCACTGAGTCTGGGCCAGGCGATGCCCGAAGCAGTACGCTTTGCCAGTGCCGCCGCCGCACTGGCCTGTACCCGCCCCGGCGCCCAAACCAGCATTCCTACCCGCCAGCAGGTCGAGACCTTCTTGCTGAAACAAACGTAAGCACAACGGCCACCGCCACCGCCACCGCCACCGCCACCGCCACAGCCACCGCCACCGCCATCACCATCGCAACGCCATGCATCTGACAAATCCACGCAAAATTATTTTTGACACAGACCCCGGTGTAGACGATGCCATGGCGCTGTATTACGCGCTGGCGCATCCCGCGCTCGACGTTATCGGCATCACCACCACCTTCGGCAATGTCAGCGTGGAACAGGCCACCGCCAACGCGCTGTACCTGAGCGCACTGGCCGGACGTACGGTGCCCATTGGCAGCGGAGCCCACCGCCCGCAGCAAAAGCCGTCCCAGGCCCCGCCCGTCACCATCCATGGTTTCGATGGACTAGGCAACCTGCCACACCGTATTGCTGTTTCACAACACGCGGACCCGCGCCCAGCGGCGCAACTCATCGTTGACCTGGCGCGTGCGCAACCGGGGCAAATCACGCTGGTCGCCGTTGGACCACTGGGCAACCTGGCCGCCGCCCTCGACCTGGAGCCCGCGCTGCCGCAACTGCTGCGCGAAGTGGTGCTGATGGGCGGCACCGTGCTGGAGCCGGGCAATGTGTCGCCGGTGGCCGAAGCCAATATCTGGAACGACCCGCACAGCGCCGATCGCGTCTTTGGCGCTGGCTGGAAGTTGACCATGGTGGGCCTGGACGTCACGCACCAGGTCATCCTGCCGGTAGCGCTATTTGAAAAAATAGCCGCCCATCAGCGCCACGCTGCCACCGACACGCTGCTACACGCCGTGCGTTTCTACGCCAACTTCTACAGCGGCCTCTATCCGCACGTGGCGCGTATTCATGGCTGCTTTGGCCACGACGTACTGGCATTTCTATACCTCAGCAACCCCGAACTGTTCCACCTGGAATGTGGCTGTGTCCGGGTCGCCGTAGACGGCCTGGCGCAAGGGCAGACCATGCTCCGCCGCAAGTCCATCCCCTATTCGCAACCGGGTTGGGAACACGACCTGCCAGTCACCGAAGTGTGTATGCAGGTGCGTGCGGATGACTGCGTGCGGATCATCGAAGACACCTTGATGGGACCCTGGCTGTCACCCATCACTTGATACAGGTCAAGCCATCCGACGCCGCACGGACGCAAATTCCGCATATCTATAGATTGTTTAGGTATATCGACATAGCAAAAATGTAGTTTTTAATCTATCAAATAAAATCTACAGTTCATCCCATGCATGAACTAGCCTATATTTTTGCCGGCTTCCTGGTCGGAAGCGTGGTCGGCCTCACCGGCGTTGGCGGGGGCTCGCTGATGACACCGCTGCTGATTTTTTTCTTCGGCGTCAAGCCCTACCTGGCGGTTGGCACCGATCTGCTGTTCGCTGCCGTCACCAAGCTCGGCGGCACCGTCAAGCTCGCTCGTTCGCGCCACATTGACTGGCCAGTGGTGGCCCGCTTGTGCGCTGGTAGCCTGCCTGCTGCCCTGATCACACTCTCGGTATTGCACCACTTTGGCACCACCAATGCCGAAGTACAAGGCGTCATGACCTCTACGCTGGGCTGCGCATTGCTACTGACCGCTGCCGCCTCGTTGTACAAAGTGGTGCGCGGCAAAAACGCGCCCCGCAGCGTAGCGGCAGGGCAGGAACATGCGGCCATTACACCGCGCCACTGGAGCCTGCCGGTGCTGCTGGGCGCCATCATTGGCAGCCTGGTGACGCTGACTTCGGTCGGGGCTGGCGCCATCGGTGTGACCGTGCTGATGCTGCTCTATCCCAAACTGCCGCTGTCCCGCATTGTTGCGGCGGACATCGCCTATGCCGTGCCACTGACGCTGCTGGCCGGCATTGGCCACGCCACACTTGGCTCGGTTGACTGGCGCATGCTGGCGCTGCTGCTGACCGGCTCGGTGCCCGGAATCCTGATTGGTTCGCACCTGATGACGCGCACCCCGGAGCGCCTGATCCGCTCCCTACTGTCCCTTCTGCTCGCTTACGCTGGCGTGAAGCTGATTGCCTTGTAAAACCTGTTTTCCCCAGCCCCGTTCACGCGTTCGACTGTCCTCCATCCATGTACCAATACACAGAATTTGACCGACAATTCATCGCTGCCCGTGCCGCGCAATACCGCAACCAGTTGCAGCGCAATCTGGACGGCACCCTGAGCGACGACGCTTTCCGTCCCTTGCGCCTGCAAAACGGCTGGTATGTGCAGCGCTACGCACCCATGCTGCGTGTGGCTGTTCCCTACGGTGAAATTTCCAGCCGCCAGATGCGCGTATTGGCCCGCATCGCACGCCAATACGACCAGCCCAGCAAAGCCGTGTTTGACCGCGCCATCGGCATCCAGGCCAACTGGGGCACCACCCACCTGCCGGTCGGCTATGGCCACTTCACCACGCGCCAGAACGTGCAATTCAACTGGATTGCGCTCGACAAAAGCGCCGACGTGATGGAACTGCTGGCCAGCGTGGACATGCACGGCATCCAGACCAGCGGCAATTGCATCCGAAACATCACCAGTGACGAACTGGCCGGTGTGGCGTCCGACGAAATCGCGGACCCGCGACCCTACGCCGAACTGCTGCGCCAATGGAGCACGCTGCATCCCGAATTTGCTTTTCTGCCACGCAAGTTCAAGATTGCCATCATCGGTGCGCGCGACGACCGTGCCGCCACCTTGTGGCATGACGTCGGCCTGCATTTGCTGCGCGACGCCCAGGGCCAGATTGGTTTTCGGGTGCTGGTGGGCGGCGGCATGGGCCGCACTCCCGTCATTGGCACGGTGCTGCGTGAATTTCTGCCATGGAACCAGATCCTCAATTATCTGGAAGCCGTGGTGCGCGTCTATAACAACTGGGGCCGCCGCGACAACCTGTACAAGGCGCGCATCAAGATCTTGGTGAAGGCACAAGGCCAACGCTTCTTTGACGAAGTGGAAGCCGAATACGCCCAGATTCTGGAACACGACGGCGCCAGCCATACGCTGTCCGACGCCGAACTAGCGCGCGTCAGCGCGTGCTTCGTGGCCCCCACCGTGTCCGACGCGCCAGCGCTGGCCCCCACCAGCGTGCCGGCAGAACGCCAGGTCGCCTACGCGCGCTGGCTGCAACAGAATGTGGCCGCGCACAAGAACCCGGCGCTGCGCGCCGTCACCCTGTCGTACAAGCGCCTGGGCCAGGCCCCCGGCGATGCCGACGCCGACCAGTTGGATACGGCCGCCGATCTGGCCGACACCTTCAGCGCCGGCGAACTGCGCGTAACGCACGACCAGAATCTGGTGCTGCCGTGGGTGCGCGAACAAGACCTGCCCGCGCTCTGGGTGGCCGCCACCCACGCGGGTCTGGCACGCTCCAATATCCGCCTGCTGACCGACATGATTGCCTGCCCGGGCGGCGACTTCTGCGCCCTCGC
>Ga0364866_10208_pt1 | contig 43018 bp, 29 predicted proteins | sample ExccelAu500001D3_3_FD_206913 | JGI IMG/M metagenome (GOLD analysis project Ga0364866, IMG submission 206913) | Enriched cells from Trout Bog Lake Hypolimnion, Wisconsin, USA - BchlTB.Aug13.5000.01.D3 | ecosystem: Environmental > Aquatic > Freshwater > Lake > Hypolimnion/Profundal zone | place...
TCCTGACCAGGAATGACAACCGGGAGGAGGGAGGCAACCGGTTAAGTTCGTGCTTCCTCCAACGTTGGAATCATCCCAATAAACAAGGGGTGCTGCCCCAGGGGGATTGACAAGAGAGATGATAAACCCATTTGGATTGCCTTCGACATCATAAAAAGGCAAATTGGTCAGTCCGTTCAGATATTTAACTGTAAAAGTAACAACGATCCCATTGGGAACGGGAACCCCAACGGGTAAAGTACCATCGAGCCCATCCCAAATTATTGTATTGAGGCCGGTTGCCACTGTTTGGGTCAGCGTTCTTGCGACGTAAGGTCCTCCAAAAGTAAGATCAATTTCTACAGATCCCGGTTTATCAACATTGACATAGTAAGTAATATGTCCGGTATTGCAATCTTGTATTCCTGTTGGCTGAGGGGGTACAATTTGACCCAGGGTGGTAGCTGGCGGATAAAGTGTTACATCCGGATTGTTCAAAAAAATATTATATTCAGGAAGAAGAGATTGGGTGTTCGTGGATTTCCTGTCGACAGGAAAGTTATTTGTATTCTGACAACCCCATTGGTTACAAAACTGAACCCATATTCCTCCCTGCATATTATTACATAAGCATGAGGTGATTATGCTGTCGATAGAATAGATATATGTTGTCCCTGAATAATGAGTCCCGTTTTCATAAAATTGCCATGATTTTGAAAATAACCTTCCAGGCTTGACCACATTTGCTATCGTATCCTGAACAGTGATATCGATAAGATTCATATCAAGGCTTCCTGAATAAAAGTTACCTGTTGAATTGTTCTTCATCGCAAACTCGACATAATAAGTGCCGGGAGCAGAAGGATGGAAATCAATGGCCGTATATCCACCACCCCCATAAATCTGAGACGGACCGACCCTGGCCTGTCCGATGTTAGAGATAAAGCCGGTGCCTGAAGTCGGGAGATTTTCTTCCGTGAACACGATGTTGCCCAGGAAATCCCTGATTTCAAAAACAACATGATTCTGGGTGTTTCCCGGAGCTTCAATTGATCCGTTGAAACCCATAAATACAGTTTCCTGATTTGTCAACGTGGAAAAGTACAAACGGTCCTGATCCAAACAACCATAAGTAGCAAAAGGCGTTCTGACCCCACCATTATTGCAGTGGCCAACATTATCAGTACACATAAATAACCATGTATTGTAGGTACCGATATAAATTTCTTTCGATCCTTCTGAAAATAAATTGTTCTGGAAAAAGAGCAATCCAAATATCAAATTGATCAGAAGGTAAGCCCATTGCTTCATAAAAGGGAATTATATATTGATATGTACATAGCTGTCTATAGAAGGGATAAAGGTACTACAAGTTATACGGTTTTTGCGACTTAAGGTTTCTTCTTATACCTCAAACGCCACTCTACCATCAGAAATACGTTCTCTGACCTCATTCCTCTGACCTCTTCTCAAGAAGACTACAATTCATCAATATGGTTGCCTACTAATTTTTAACACATCGAACGACGAATGCATTCGATTTCGAGGCAGGGTAATAAGAAACACTGGGGTCTGGCCTGTTCATACCATGAGCCCAGGCTTTGTCGGGGCCATATGAGGTAGAGGACCATATAAGGGTAGCGAAATTATCCATTCCCCAGACTGAGAATTTGAATCTTGATCCATCGAGCAATGCATTGAATCCAGAATAGCCGGTGTACTTAAGGGGACTGCCGGCAAAACCATTACTGATGAAGAGGTTGAACAGTGTAGTCCATTCGTTTTCAACCGGGATATGCCATTCGGGTGGACAGAGGCCCTGAATGGCAGGAATGTCTTCATATTGCATCATCTCGTCCCAGGTATAAAGACCCCCATAAGATGAGCAGTTCAGAGGATTATCATTATAGCAATATTTTTCAGGCAAACAGTTATCCCATGGGAACGCTGTTGATGGGATTTCTGATCCATAATCGAGATTGGCAGCCATCCAGCATTGGGTTCCTAATTTCACCGTAAGATAAGTTTGATTGTCTCTGGGATCGGTCAGGATGTCACCGCAGTTGAAAGCTCCTGCTGAAATCACGGTTATTGAGTGGTTTGCAGTGGCAATACAGCCCCAGGTATTGGTATAGGAATAGTTCAGCGTAAATGTTCCTGTTCCGGCGAGGTTGGGATAGAAGGTGCCTGAAATAATACCTGTTCCAGAATAAGTTCCTCCTGAAGGCAGACCTCCTTTCAAGTCAAAGGGTGTTGCAGAAGTTGTAGTTACGGGGTCATTACAGGTAGTAAAGCTCACAGAAGGAAGAGGGTTCACCGTAACCATGACAGAACCGGGGATTCCGGCGCATTGATTGGCTGATGGTGTAACTGTATAGCTAACATTTTCAATGGCAGTTCCTGTGTTATTTATGACTTGTGCAATGGATGATCCACTTCCGGGGCCAAATCCATTGACATTACCGGAGCTTCCTGAAGCGGTCCAGGAATAGGTAGCGCCTGCGACATGTGAGTTTAAGGCAATATTTGTTGATATCCCGGAACAAACAGCTTGACTAACAGGATTAAAAAGAACATCGGGGACAGGGAAGACTGAGACCTGGTAATCAGAAGGAGTTCCGATACATCCACTGAGTGTGGGGGTTACCGTATATGTGACAGTTTCGGTTGCAAAACCAGAATTCGAGAGTGTCTGGATAATAATTGGTCCTACAGAGCCACTGTATCCGGTTACTTTGGGTGAGCTGCCGGTAGCAGTCCAGGCAAAGAGTGAACCTGCGGGAGTGGATTGAAGAATGATATCCGTTGTTCCATTAGAACATACGGAAGAGTTTCCTGCATTGGCGATAACAGGACTTGGTTTTATTGTAATGGGAAGAACAGTGGGAGAACCTGCTGTGCAACCTGTTCCAGCAGTATAATTAACCTTTACGGTATCGGTTCCCTGGTTGTTCCAAGTAACCATAACCGTTGAATCTGTAGCAGTACCACCGGAAACAATGGTTCCTCCGGAGGATATGATCCAGGAATAGTTGCTCATGCCTGAATTTGTGGTATAGGTTGTTGGGATCCCTTTACAAATATTGGTAATTCCATTGAGAGAGGGGACTGGCAAGGTAATCACATTTACATTATAAACAGAAGGCAGCGTTGCAGTGCAGTTATGTAGATTTGTATAGTTTACGGAGATGGTTTTTAGCCCTATTGAGGACCAGAGAACAGTGATTGTATTTGTTCCGGCACCCGATTGGATGGTTCCACCGGCAGGAATGCTCCAAATATAGCCGTTCATTCCTGATTCTGTAGAATAAGTGCCAGTTGAATTGAGGCAAACTGTTGCCGGGCCAGTGATGGTTGGCACGGGCAGGGGGTCGATGGTAAGTGGAAAAGATGAAGAAGTACCAATGCCACAAGCATTGTTCCCGGTAACGGTAATATTGCCGGAGACCGCAGCGAGAGAGGCATTCACGGTAACGGTATTGGTTCCAATCCCCGAGACAATTGTGATCCCGGCAGGAAACGACCAGATATATGATGTTGCGTTGGTAATCGGGGGAGCAGTGTAGACCGATCCTGCCTGGCCTGAGCAGATGTCGGCAGGGCCTGAGATTTGTGTTGCAGGCCCGGGCAGAGGATTTACGAGAATAGGTTTCTTCAGTTCGGGTCCAAAACCACAACCATTGTGACCTTTTACGCGAATGGTGTCAGAAAGCGCTGATGTGGAATAGTTGAGCGTGATCGTATTTGTCGTGCTGGTTCCGGTAGCGCCTGCAGGGATAGTCCAGGAGTAGGTACCTGCAAAGGGAAAAGGATTTATAGAGTAGGTAACATTGTTTTGACCCTGGCAAACGGGAGAGGGTCCACTGATGACCCCATTGGTTTTTGGCAGAGAATCGACAGAAATAACAATGGAATCCGTTGTGTTGCAGCCATTGTTATTGGTGACGCGCACCCAGTAAAGACCAGGCTGATTGGTTGTAAACAGCCTTCCTATGAACCCATTTTGCCAGTGATAACTGACGAAAGAGCCAGGGTCAAGGGTGATTGAGGCTTCCTGACATATGGTGGTATCAGGACCAAGGGTAGATATCGGACGAGGGTACAATCCAATATGTATGGTGTCGCTAAGTTCACAGAAGTCTCCATTGGTGACAACGGCATAGTAGCCGGAATCATGAACCACCAGGAAGCGGGTGGTATCTATTATCACCCATGATCCCTGGACAAGTTTTGTCCATTCATAGCTACTACGGTCCATTCCGCCGTCGAGTGTCAGGCTATCGCCGGGGCATAATGATCTGTCTGCACCAAGGTAGAGACTGCTGAAATCAGAAAAATATCCATATTCAGAACTTCCGTTTGAGATCATGTTCAGGATACCGAGGTGAAATTTACCGGAAGTATTAACAATGAGGTTTGCTCCGACTGGCACCTGGCTGATCGGAATTGGATTGTTGCGATAGTAGACCCAGGCATTCCCCGTACCAGGCACAACATTGAAATCTGCTGCCGTTATGATAGAATTGTTACCGTTAACGAGGAATGATCCCTGGTTTCCGTTCCGTGTGAGGATCATCATGCCAAAATTATAGCTGCTGGTTCTGGCAAAACCGATCTGACGGGAGCCTGTGCATGAGTCCTGTGGGATTATTGCTGAACCGGCTTCACCAGGGTCTCCGGAAAGATGATAAACATAAACCGGGTTCGTGGCTTTGATCCAAACTGTATTGTTTGCGGGAGGGATGGAATAATCATATTGTGTTCCCTGGCTTAATGTTGTTATCGGGATTGTATTTCCGTCGAGGTAGATGCTGGTATTGTCTTTTATGGCAAGAATAAAAACATGTTCATCATTGTTTCCTATGCTATTGTCAGCATATCCTTTGATCACAATATAATCATTTCCAAGAAGGTTAACAGGAATGGTCTGGTCTGCAATTTCATCCCATCCACCCGTAACGATCGAATCATCCATCAGCGTTATGGCAATGGGTTTATCCGACACAACATGTGATCCTGCAAGGGAGGCGGATGCTGAAATATCGAGTGTTCTTGCCGCGTATGTTTGCCCTTTGTTCAGGATGATCTGGAAGGTGACCCCCTTGGGATGGCCGACAATATCCAGGGTAGGAGTAATAGAAACGTGGGTATTGTCTTCGGTGGCAACAATGTCGAAGACTTCACTGCCATCATTGGTTTGGTTGGGATAATCGGTTTGACCGGATATGTAGAATTCTGTTCCTAAGGCATTCTTCCCCTTGAAAGAAGATACTGCAGGGTTGTTGAGGTCGGCCACTTCATAATAGGCGGTCACGTCGTTATCTGAAGTGAGTTGTAAGCCATAATTGAGGACTTTATTGGCGGGTTTATCTTCGATGCTGTCAATCCAAGGTGTGAGGTTGATGGTGAAAGTTGAATTGGGGTTTATTTTTTGGGTGATGGGGGTGAACCAGAGGCTGGCGGGCATTCGCATGACGATGTTGGCGGTATCGGCCATGGTTGAGATCCGCATGTAGATTGGGCGGTCGCCATGGTTGGAGGATACCTCGGGGGCTACGAACCAGAAGTTGTTGTCGATTTGAGACTGAACCCGGGTTGTGATGCTCAAAAGGAAAAGAAGGTAAAATATTCTTTTCAATATTAACGTTTTATTAAAAGATTTCGTAAAATTACAAAAAAAAATTAATGATGAATTAAGAATGAGGGAAATTAGAATGAAGGAAGATAGAATGCAGGCATGCAGGAATGCAACGCTCAAAAAAAAAAGATATTGCCATGATGATTTTTAGGGTTGAACAGGATTTAGTTGGGAGCAGGGATGTTCCTGTGGATGCACTTTATGGTATTCATGCTTTGCGGGCGCGGGAGAATTTTCCTGATGAGACAAGGTTTCCTGTGGAGTGGTATCAAGCTGTTGGAATTGTGAAGCAGGCTTGCTATGAGACGGTTTCTTCCTATCATAAAGCGATTGCAATAAAATATCCAAGGAAGGAATTTCCTTTCAGGATGATACCGGATGAGATTGTGGCTGTTATGATTGAAACGGCAAAGGAAGTTTCAGAGGGAAAGTATTTTGATTCGTTTATTGTACCTGCTATTTCGGGCGGGGCGGGCACCAGCATCAATATGAATATCAATGAGATCATCGCCAATGCAGCTTTGGTTAAGCTTGGTCATCATGCGGGAAGCTATATGATCGTTGATCCTGTTGAAGATGCTAATGTATTTCAGTCGACCAATGATGTGATCCCTACTGCTTTGAAGATTGCTTTGATGAGGTTGTTGACACAGTTAGAGACGGCCATCAATGAGATGAGGGGCAAGGTTGAAGCGCTGGAGGTTGTCCATCATCATTCCCTGAGGATCGGATATACACAGATGCAGGAGGCTGTTCCTTCTTCTTTTGGAAAATTATTCAGTACTTACAGTGAAGCCTTTTCGCGCGACTGGTGGCGTGTTTCCAAATGCTTTGAGCGGATCAAGCTGGTAAATCTGGGAGGGGGGGCGACAGGTACAGGGCTTGGTATTCCACGGTATTTCATCATGGAAGCCATCGGACATTTGCAATCGTTGACCGGATTGGCAGTTGCCAGAAGTGAAAACATGGCAGATGCCACATCCAACCTCGATTCATATGTGGAGATCCATGCAACTTTAAAGGCCCATGCTGTGAACCTCGAGAAGATGGTTTCTGATCTCCGTTTGTTGGCTTCGGACTTGTCGGATAAAGAGATCGGATTGCCAAAGATGCAGAGCGGGAGTTCCATTATGCCCGGGAAGATCAATCCGGTGATCCCCGAGTTTGTGATCAGCGCTGTTCACCGTGTTTATGCCAACGACCAGTTGATCACTTCGCTCTGTGGACAAGGATGTCTGGAGCTGAATGCTTATCTTCCGATCATCGGGTGTTCGATGATTGAGAGCCTGAAGCTGTTGATCGCGGCAGATACGACAATCAAAGCAAACCTTATGGAAGGGTTGGAGATCAGCGTAAAGGCCGGGGAAGAGAAGCTGTTTATGAGTTCTGCTATCACTACAGCTCTTGTGCCGTTTATTGGTTATAATAAGGCTTCGGAGCTTGCCAAGACGATGAAAATGAAAGGAATTGATATCTTTGCCGCGAATGATGAGTTGGGGTTGATCGGCAAGGAAAAGCTTAAAGATCTGCTGAAGGCTGAGAATCTGCTTAAGCTTGGGTATTCTGTTGAGGACTTTGATATACCAGGAAAGGAATAATTCCGACATTTTATGAATGAAATATTTCTTTGTTTCGTAAAGTTTCTCACAGAGTTACACAGAGGGTCTCGCTGGGTTTCACAGGATAAAAATGAACGATAAGAAATCCCGAAAAATATATGGCTGGTCGCGATTTAAAACCCCACATTGGAATTTTTGGCCGAAGGAATATTGGCAAGAGTTCGCTTATTAATGCCTTGACAGGGCAGGAGAGTGCGATTGTTTCGGATGTTGCGGGAACAACGACGGACCCGGTAAGGAAGTCGATTGAGATTGCAGGGATAGGACCGGCGATTGTGATTGATACGGCGGGGATTGACGATACGGGGGAACTTGGGCAGAAAAGGATTGCCCGTTCGAAGGAGATGCTGAAGCTTATTGATATGGCGATTCTTGTGATTGCAGGAAATGCCTTTGATGAGCCTGAGAAAGAATTGATAAAGGAATTCCGGAAAAACGATGTTCCTTTTATTGTTGTTCATAACAAATCGGATCTGGAAGTGCCGGAGCCAGAACTTCTCAAGTTGATCAATGATCGTTATTCGGCACCAGTGATTGAGTTCAGTGCTAAGTACCCTGTGAACCTTGATGTGGTGATCCGTTCGTTGCAGGAAGGCATGCCGGAATCGGCTTACCGGAAGAGACCATTGGTGGGCGACCTGATTTCATACGGAGATGTGGTACTTCTTATCACGCCCATTGATATTGAAGCTCCGGAGGGAAGGATGATCCTTCCGCAGGTGCAGGTGATGAGGGATGTTCTTGATCATGACGGGGTGGTGGTACTCTGCAAGGAACGGGAAGTGGATGGTTATCTCCGGAAGATGGAGCCCAAGCCGGCGTTGGTGATTACCGACAGCCAGGTGTTTCCCAAGGCAGATGCGGCGGTTCCAAGGAACATTCCATTGACCAGTTTCAGTATTGTTTTGGCCAGGCAGAAGGGGGCATTTGATGAGTACCTTAAGGGAACGCCATTTATTTCAAAGTTGAAAGACGGCGATCGTGTTCTTATATTAGAATCCTGTTCTCATCATGTTTCGTGTGACGATATCGGGAGGGTGAAGATTCCGCGGTGGCTGAGTAATTTTACCGGTAAGAAGCTGGAGTTTACGGTTGTTGCGGGGCTTGACACTCTTCCGGGAAAAATAACTGATTATTCTATGGTGATTCAATGTGGCGGCTGCATGATCACGAGGAAGCAGTTGATCAACCGGCTTAGGCCTGCTATTGAGGCCAATATTCCGGTTACGAATTATGGTATGGCGATTGCCTATGTTCACGGGATTTATAATCGGGCTATTGAGCCTTTTAAGCTTGAGGAGGGGGCGGTTGATTATCTTTAGGTTGGTTTACTAACCACACCTCATCCCTGTTTACTAACCACACCTCATCCCCCGGCCCCTTCTCCTAAAGGAGAAGGGGAGAAGATACACCTCATCCCTGTTTACTAACTACACCTCATCCCCCGGTCCCTTCTCCTAAAGGAGAAGGGGAGAAGATACACCTCATCCCTGTTTACTAACTACACCTCATCCCCAGGCCCCTTCTCCTAAAGAAGAAGGGGAGAAGATACACCTCATCCCTGTTTACTAACCACACCTCATCCCCCGGCCCCTTCTCCTAAAGGAGAAGGGGAGAGGATACACCTCATCCCTGTTTACTAACTACACCTCATCCCTGTTAACTAACCACACCTCATCCCCCGGCCCCTTCTCCTGAAGGAGAAGGGGGGGGAAATACACCTCATCCCCCAGTGAAGTACTTACCACACCTCATCCCTGTTTACTAACTGCACCTCATCCCCCGACCCCTTCTCCTAAAGGAGAAGGGGAGAAGAAGAGACGGAATAATCGAATATAGGAAAAGGATTTTTGAAGTTCGATTTAAAAAAAACCAGGGTGCTGAGTATGTCTAAAGTATAGGTGAACAATGTCTTAATAAAAGAAACCATAAGAAAAAACTATTGTCGGAGTATAGTTTGAGTATAGCGGGAGTATAGCGGGAGTATAGGATGAGTATAGGAAAAAATTGGCGAGTTGCCAAGTTAACGAGTCTTATAAATACCCAAAGATTACACTCGTCATTTTGCTATTTGTTCACAATTACCTTCTTCACCATTTGGTTCTGGCTGCATTTAAAGATCATAGTATAAACGCCATTCGGATTTGACCTCAGATCTATCTCCTTGACAAGTGTAGTATTGACTTCCACATTCGCTTCTTCATAGATCTTTAACCCCAGGTTGTTAATTACACTGATGGTGAAAAATTCATCGGAGGGTGTATTAAAGGAAACATAAAAACGTCCGTCATTTGGAACCGGGTACATGTGTATTGTAACAGGCGAATGTGATTTAGTGCCAGTCGTAAATATCTGCAGATGATTCGATTCTGAGGAAGAACAACCATTTTTGGTTACAATGGTCCAGTATAGTCCATCCTGAGTTACAACATAGGTTTGACCTGTAGCCCCTGGAATGAGGGTTCCTGCGAAATACCATTGGTTCCTGCACAAATAGAGCCAGTTCCTGTGATTGATCCGGCCTGATCAGGTAGTACATTGACAGTTACATTTAGTACAGTTGGTGCGGCTGCATTACAACCTATGCTATTTCTATAGGTGACACTTACAGACTGAGAACCTGCCACTATCCATGAAACCTGGATCTGGTTTCCTGATCCAAAGTTAATTATGCCACCGGATGAAACATTCCAAACATAATTTGTCATACCGGATTCTGTAGTATAATTGTAGTAGCCTGAATTGACACACAAACTGGTTTGCCCGGTAATGGTTGGTACCGGATTTGGAGTAACTATTACCGTCAGGATATTTGATACTACTGCCACTGACCAAGTCACTCATGCAAATAACCCTTGCAAGGCGCTGGAATTCTGTAGTAACTGATAACGGCCATGAAGCGTACGTATTTGAATTGCTGTTGGCGATGTCGATCCAGGTTGTGAATGGCGACACTGAATATTGCCATTTGTATTCGAGTATACCGGTATAGCCACTGGGATCTATACTAATAAAGGCTGAAGGAGTGGCACCTTGACAGATGGTCTGGGAGGATGCTATTGTGCCACCGTTTGTTGGATTAGCACATGTTTGTGAAACAAATATACAGGCGGCTCCCAGTTGAGAATTGTCATAAGATCCTCCCTCGATGGCGGTATTGCCATAGGCTGAAACAGCTACAGAAGAGCCTTGCCCGGCAAGTCCCGTATTTCCGGTGCCTACCAGTTTATTGCCCTGCTGAACGGCCGGATAAGGGGTAGGAGTAACCGTAAAATTAGTGGAGCTGGTAGCAGTACCTCCCGCGGTAGTGATGGTTGGAGCTGATGAAACCGTTGGTGCATTGCACAAGCCATTCATTGCTATTCCACCTAAAAGGATCGATAATGTGGTAAAGAATAGAAATTTCATATATCTGTTGTTTAGAACATTCTGAGTATCTTAAAATTCAGTTTCAGGATGTGTTCTATAGGTTGTTCAAGTTTTTTTGCTACAGTACTTCAATTAACTACAGCAGATTGATTGACAAATATAATAAAATTTTACCCCATGGGTTTCACCCATGGTTATTTAACTTTAGCCACTTCGTGACATGTTTAAGCTATAAGTTTCACCCAAAAATGGTCAGTTGTAAGTGGTAATTACAATAGTCGTTCCATTGTTTGGCCTTTCTTCAATAAAACCAATAAATTTGCGTTTAAATAGTTCGATAAGAGAACGGTACATGCATTCTTTCTTCATGACTCTTTTTTACATAGGGATTTGCAAAGGCTGGTTTAATGGCTATATTAAATAATATGGATTAACTCTACCTGAGATTAAGATTTTCTAATGTTGTTAAAACAATTTTAAAAGGTGAATGTATTAGTTATTGAGGATGAGCCTAAGGTTGCAGGCTTTATTAAAAAGGGGCTTGAGGAGCAGGCGTATGTTGTTACTTTAGCATTTGATGGAAGAACCGGTATCAACCTTGGCATTGAAACTGATTTTGATTTGATTATTTTAGATGTTATGCTACCAAATTTCAATGGATTTGAAGTTTGCAAATACATCAGAAGATATAAAAAAGAGGTGCCCATTTTAATACTTACTGCTTTGGGGACAGTGAATGACAAAGTGGAAGGGCTGGAGAGCGGAGCTGACGATTATCTGACCAAGCCATTTCATTTTGAAGAGCTCCTGGCAAGGATTAAAGCTCTTTTAAGAAGACAATCGGCAGCAAAGCCAGGTAAGACTTATACTGCGGGGGACCTTGTGATAGATTGTTATCAAAAGACGGTATTCAGAGGGGGAAAGGAAATTATTCTTACAGCTAAAGAGTTTACATTGCTTGAAGTGCTTATGGCAAATAAAGGGAGGGTGCTTTCGAGAATATTTATTGCTGAATCGGTATGGGGTATTAATTTCGACAGGGGGACGAATGTTATTGATGTTTATATCAACTATCTGAGAAGCAAAATTGATAAAGGCTTTTCAAAGAAGCATATTCATACTGTCATCGGCATGGGGTATGTTTTGAAAGATTAATGTCATGAAACTAAAAAACAAGCTTTCGCTTCAATTTACTTTTTTATTTGCTGTAGTTCTGTTTGTTGTGCTATTTGGTATTTATATGCTTGAAGACAGCACGAGGAAGGTAAGCTTTTATGATAAGTTAGAGGACAGGGCTTTTGTTGTCGGCGAATTTTATTTTCGGGAGGACAACATGACGAAAGAAAACTTCAAAGAAGTAATTAAAAAATTTCCACAAACATTATCCAATGAAATAGCAAGCATTTATAATGATCAATATCAGCCTGTTTTTATCAAAGAAAATACGGCGCGCTGGCCTAAAGAAATTATACAGGAGGTTATTGCCAATAAAAAGATCCGATTTACAAAGGATGACCAGCAGGTTGTTGGTATTTATTTTGTTGATAATTCGGGCAATTTTATTGTCATCGCTTCAGCTACCGATGATACGGGCAAAGAGAACATGAAAACATTGTCAATCATCATGCTTTTCTCTTTTCTTATTTCTCTTGTTATTACTTTTTTTCTGGGGAGACTGTTTGCAACGATGGCTGTTAACCCCATCAATAAAATTATTGACAAAGTAAAGATTATTCGGGCTACGAGTTTAAATAAACGCTTGCCTGTTGGTAAAATCAGTCATGATGAAATTAATCAATTATCCATCACCATCAACAACCTTCTGGAGCATTTGGAGCAATCGTTCCAGGCACAGCAGTCGTTTATCATGAATGCTTCTCACGAGCTCAGGACCCCAATCACTTCCATCATTGCTGATGCTGAAATCACATTAAGGAACACGAGAGAGGTTGATGAATATAAAAGCACGTTGGTGAGTATTACAAAAGATGCAGAAAGGCTGAATGAGATTATTGGTACACTGCTGGAGCTTGCGCAGATTAACCTTGACAGGAGTGAGCTTCAGGTGATCCAATTGGATGAGGTTCTTTGGGAAGTAGCTGATGAATGGGGAAAATCGGAGAGCAGGATCCATGTTGATTATGGTTTGGCGGTCAACGCAGGAAGGTATTCAATAATGGGGAACAGGCGTCTTTTGTTCATTGCATTGAGTAATATTTTGAAGAATGCGATTAAATTTTCTAATCATAAAGACGTTTATTGCAAAATAACCTTGAATGCAGAGTCAATTATTATTTCAATTAAAGACGAAGGCATTGGAATAGCTTCCAGTGAGTTTCAGAAAATATTTCAACCATTTTACAGGGTAGCCAATTCGCAGAAATTCCCAGGTTCGGGCATTGGGCTTGCGCTGACAGAAAGGATCATTCGTTTACACAATGGAAAGATTGAGATCTCATCAAAACTTGATGAAGGGTCGGAGTTTAGGATCCTCTTTCCGAGGTAAACAGATTAAATGATTCTAATATCAATCTAATCCTTCCTTAATTTCTTAAGAATTATCAGCTGTTAAGTTTGCAGCGGAATTCTTATACCAGAAACGGTATAAATCTCGACATTTATGAACGAAATATTTCTTTATTATGGGCTAAAGCCCATGTTAACTGTTTGTTATCTGCCCCCCGACCTAAAGGTCGGGGTAATTCATGATGTTTAAAGTTATTTCTTAGATAGACAAATATAGCCCATGAAGAAGAGATTGTCGATTGTAATAAGCACAATTCTGGTTGGAATGTTTGTGTCGAATGTGAGTCTTGGGCAAAATTTCAATAATGATACTCTCAGGTTGGATGTTCATAAGGCTGAAAAGCTGTTTCTTGAAAACAACCTTCAAATAATAGCCCAGAAATATAATGTTGAAGCCACCAAGGCCTTAATCATCCAGGCAAGGCTTTATCCTAATCCCAATTTTAATATTGTTCAGGGCGCTTACAATACAGAAACAGGGAAGTGGTTTGAGCAGGATTTTGAAAATGGAGAGCAGGCATATCAGGTTTCACAATTGATTGTTTTATCAAGGAAAATCCACAAACAAGTTAAAATTGCCGAGACGAATTATAAGCTTGAGGAAGACAACTTTTACGACTTGTTAAGAACATTAAAATTGGCCTTGCGCAGTAGTTTCTTTAATATTTACTTTCTGCAGCAAACTGCAAAGGTTTATGATGAGGAGATTAAATCGTTAAAAGCAATAGTTGCCGCTTATGACCAGGTACAAGGAAAGGGATATGTATCTGAAGCTGACGACATCCGTGTAAAGGCTCAACTCTATTCATTGCAAAGTGAATACCAAAACCTGATTGACAACATCAATGATTTGGAAAGCCAGTTAAGGTTGTTGTTGCAGGTCTCACCAAACACATATGTGCAACCCAATGTGGACATGGACATCGTAAAAGCCGATCCCGCTGTTTATAGCTTAAGATCTTTACTTGATTCGGCTTATGCAAACAGAACAGATCTGATGATTGCCAAGGATAATTTGACCTTAAGCAAACAGAACTGGTCTTACCAGAAAGCATTGGCAATTCCTGATTTTACCCTCCAAGCAGGTCTTGACAGACATGGTAGTTACATTACAAATTTCAATGCATTAAGCATCGGGTTCGATATTCCGATTTTTAACCGCAACCAGGGAAATATTAAAAATGCACGGATCCTTATTGATTATAGTAATACACAAGTATATTTTACACAAAAGACCCTGGAAGAAGAGGTGAGCAGGGGAGTGCAAAAAGCGATTGATGCCGATAAATTGTATCGAGGTGTTGACCCTGCCTTTGCGGGCGCATTTGATCAACTGGCGAAAGAGATGATGGAGCATTACATGAAAAGGAGTGTCAGTTTGCTGAACTTTCTCACCTTTTACGATTCATATAAACAAAATATTGTTCAGTTGAACACCATTCTTTTCAACAAGGTGAATGCCCTGGAAGATATCAATTTTCTGACAGGAACCAATTTCTACAATAAATAATAGCTGAATAGATGATCACCAAAATTAAGAGAAGTATAAACAGGATGAATTACAGGATAAGAATAGCTGGATTTTTAATTCTTGTTACTTTGATCGCGCAGAGTTGCGTAGAAAATGCCATTAATCAGGATAAAAAAGAGAAATATGTTATTCCGGAGAAATTATTAAACACACTGGTAATAGATACCGTAAAGAGATGTCCCCTGGTTAACGCTATAAATTTGACCGGGATTGTTGATTTTAACCAGGACAAACAGGTAAATATCTTTTCATTGGTTAGCGGCAATGTTCAAGATATTAAGGTTCAATTGGGGGATCATGTCACAGCAGGCCAGGTATTGGCAGTTGTAAAGAGCAGTGAGATGGCCGGGTATGGCAATAACCTGGTGATTGCAGAAACCAATGTTACTGCTACAAAAAAACAGTTGGATGCCACCACTGATTTATATAAGAGCGGGCTCGCTTCCATCCTGGATGTAACCAATGCACAGGTAAATTATGACCAGGCTGTGTCGCAATTGGAGATGGCAAAAAGGATACTGGAAATTAATGGCAATAGCAGCAAAGGGGATTACATTATCAAATCGCCGATCAGCGGTTTTATTGTTCAGAAAAATATCACCAACAACACCTCTGTCAGAGCTGATAATGGCACAAATCTCTTTACCATATCTGATCTTAATGATGTATGGGTGCAGGGAAATATTTATGAAGCTGATATCAATAAGGTCCATATTGGCGATAAAGTGGAAGTGAGAATTTTATCAGAACCAGACAGGGTTTTTATTGGGAAAGTTGATCAAAAGCTTAACATGCTTGACCCGACCAGTAAAGTAATCAAGGTAAGGGTGGTTTTGCAGAATCCTGATTATGTACTAAAGCCACAAATGTTTGCAAGTCTCACCATAATCAATTCCGAAGGGAAAGAATCTCTGTGCATATCAAGTAAGGCATTGGTTTATGATTTTAGCCAGTATTATGTGCTTGTTTACAAGGGTAATGGGAATGTTGGTATTGCACCCGTCGAAGTATTGAATACCCTCGGTGATAAAACCTACCTTCTTTCGGGTGTTCTCGAAGGAGACCGGGTTATTGCTTCGAAGACACTACAGATTTATAGTGAGTTGAATTAATTCTTAAAATCAATCAAATGACCAAGTTGTTAAGACTTATTATAGCGGTTTCCCTTAAAAACAAATATTTCATCCTATTTGCTGCTGCAGCACTAATCATAACCGGTATTATTACTTTTAATGAAATGCCCATTGAAGCATTTCCCGATATCACCAATACAGAGATAGATATTATCACGCAATGGCCAGGCAGGAGCGCTGAAGAGGTGGAGAAATTCATAACGATCCCTATTGAAATTGCCATGAACCCTGTTCAGCGAAAAATAAGTCTTCGTTCTACGAGTATCTTCGGCTTATCCTATATAAAACTCATCTTTGAGGATAATGTCAAAGATCCTGAAGCGAGGCAACAAGTGATGAACCTGATGCCCAATGCCAACCTACCCCCCAATGTCACGCCGGCTGTTCAGCCACCAACGGGGCCAACCGGGGAGATATACCGTTATACATTACAAAGCACTTTTCGGAATGTCAGAGAGTTAAAAACCATACAGGATTGGGTTATAGACAGGAAGCTCAGGGCAGTGCCAGGAATAGGCGACCTTAACAGTTTTGGAGGAAAGTCGAAAGCTTATGAGATACAGGTAAATCCAAGCAAGCTTGCCTCAATGGGCATCACTCCTTTGGATGTATATACGGCAGTACAAAAGACCAATATCAACATTGGCGGAGATATGATTTTTGAGAATGATGAAGCTTACGCCGTTCGCGGGATTGGGCTTCTGAATGATGTGAATGAAATAAAAAACATCATTATTCAGAATAACAATGGTGTGCCGTTGCTGGTAAAAGATGTTGCAACTGTAGAGATCTCCAATTTACCCCGTCTTGGCTGGATAGGAAGAAGCGATGCTGTGATCGATTCCAAAGGCAAGCGAATTGTCACGGACCAGGATGATGTAGTTGAATGTATTGTTGTGATGAGAAAAGGGGAAAATCCCGCAGAAGTGGTAAAAGGATTAAAGAAGGAGATTGATAAGCTCAACAGGGATGTTCTACCAGCGGATACAAAGATTGTGCCTTATTATGACCGTTCCGATCTTATCTCTTATGCCACACATACGGTGTTGCACAACCTGGTCGAAGGAATATTATTTGTCATTTTGCTTATCACCTTATTTTTATTCAATTGGAGGACGACGTTAATAGTTGGGGTCATTATTCCGATTTCATTATTATTCGCTTTCATTTGCCTGAGAATGATGGGTATGACTGCAAACCTCTTATCCATGGGGGCCATTGACTTCGGGATTATTATTGATGGAGCTGTGGTAATGGTAGAAGGTATGTTTGTAGCCTTAACTGTACGTGTCAAAGAATTGGGGATGGAAAAGTTTAACAAGATCTCCAAGATGGGGTTGTACAAAACAGTTGGAACCAAAATGGGCAAAGCCATATTTTTCTCAAAAGTCATTATCATCACCGGTCTCCTTCCTATTTTCGCCTTCCAGAAAGTAGAAGGAAAAATGTTTTCTCCTTTGGCTTTTACCCTGGGATTTGCATTGCTGGGCGCCATGATCACCACACTTACCCTTGTGCCTGTACTTATTTCCATTCTGCTAAATAAAAATATCCGCGAAAGGCATAATCCTTTCACGCATTTTATTAATAAGATTATGCTAAGTGGGTTTGAGGCGTCGTTCAAACGAAAGAAAATTGTTTTAATCATTTCTGCTATCATCATTGCCATTGGGTTGTTTTGTTTCAAATTTTTAGGTTCCGAGTTTTTGCCTGAACTAAATGAAGGAGCTATCTGGCTCAGAGTCCAGTTGCCCTATAGCGCATCACTTCAAAAGGGAGTAGAGGTTGCACTTCAGACACGAAACATATTGATGACCTTCCCCCAGGTAAAATGTGTCGTATCGCAGACCGGACGACCCGATGACGGGACCGATGTGACAGGATTTTATAACAATGAATTTGATGTGATCATGTATCCTGAGTCGGAATGGAAGCCAAAGATATCTAAAGAGGATTTGATAGAAGAGATGAATAAAGAGCTTTCTGTGATACCGGGTGTAGACCTTAATTTTTCACAACCGATTATGGATAATGTTGAGGAGGCGGTTTCGGGTGTAAAAGGTTCTATCTGCGTGAAAATATTTGGCGACTCTTTAAATTATATGGAGCACAAGCTGAACGAGGTTTACAATATTATGAAAGGAATTCGTGGCATCGATGACCTTGGCGTGATCCATAATATCGGGCAACCGGAGATTGATGTTGACTTAGGTCAGCAGAAGATGGCCATGTATGGCGTAGCAACTGCTGATGCAAATTCTGTAGTTGCTATGGCTATTGGCGGGCAGGAGGCTTCCACACTTTATGAAGGCATTAAGACCTTTCCAATCAGGGTACGTTTGCCGGAAGAATCCCGCAAGACAGAAGAGGATATCGGTAATTTATTGGTGCCGACCCAGAGCGGTTCAAAAGTACCTATTAAATCGCTGGCAGAAATAACTAGGAAGACCGGATCCTGTTTAATATTCAGGGATGACAATGAACGATATTCGGCATTGAAATTCTCTGTTCGAAACCGGGATATGGGAAGCACCGTTGCGGAGGCCCAAAAAAAAGTAGATGGGGTTGTTTCTTTAAAGAGGGGATACAGAATGGTATGGCAGGGAGATTTTGAAAACAAGGAGCGGGCTGAGAAACGCCTGACCCAGGTTGTTCCACTCAGCTTATTTCTTATATTCCTATTGTTGCTCAGCATTTTTGGAAATCTGAAAGATGCAGGACTGGTATTTTTGAATGTGCCATTTGCAATAGTAGGAGGAATTTTTGCCCTGCTTATTACGGGTACCAATTTTAGCATTTCGGCAGGAATAGGATTCATTGCTTTATTCGGCATCTGTATTCAGGATGGCATAATACTGATCACGATATTTAAGGAAAACCTGAATAAAGTGAGAACAGGTACCGACTCATTGTATAATGCAATAAAGCTGGGGGTAAATACGAGGATACGGCCAGTTATGATGACGGCATTAATGGCGGCCATCGGTTTATTACCTGCTGCACTTTCCCACGGGATTGGTTCAGAGAGCTCGAGACCGTTGGCAAGGGTTGTTATTGGAGGTATATTGTGTGCAATGATATTTTCACTATGGGTCTTTCCGTTGATATTCAGCTGGGCTTACAGAAGAATTAACAGGAGGCCTTACGGTAAATTTATGAAATAGAGGACAGAGGAATTGGCGAGTACAAAAAGTAATTATCTGAGGCGCTTTTTCTGCTTTTTCAATCGTCTGATATCTGATTTCCTATACGACCAGCTAAATATGAGTGGGAAGACCCAGAGGGAGAATATCATGGCGAACAGGATGCCACCGATTACCACGCGGGCAAGGGGACGGGCGCTTTCGGAGCCAATGCCATGAGAAAGGGCGGCGGGGCAAAGGCCGATGGCGGCCATTAGGGCAGTCATGACGACAGGCCGGATCATTTTGTTGACGCCTGATTTTATGGCGCTGTAGATAGAGAATGTTTCCTCGTAGCGCAAGTCGTGGAGATTTTCTTTAAATATGGTGATGAGGATGATGCCGCTTTGAATGCAAATGCCACAGAGGGCGATGAAGCCGATGCCAGCAGAGATACTGAAATCGGTACCGGTGATGAGCAGGGAGAAAATTCCTCCCACTATTGCAAACGGCACATTGAGGAATACCAGTCCAGCGTCTCTCAGATTACCGAACATGCTGAACAATAAGAGGAATATAAGTAATAAGCTAAGCGGCACCACCTGAGCCAATCGTTTCTGGGCGCGGACTTTGTTTTCAAAGTCACCCTGCCAGACCATTCTATAGCCTCTTTTTAAGGTGATTTTCTCATTCACCTTTTCCTGAGCTTCGGCAACTGTGCTGCCCATGTCGCGTCCGACGGCAGAAAACTTAAGTGCTGAGTATCTTTCGTTTTCTTCCCTGAAGATGAGGCATGCTCCTGTTTTTCTGGTAATGGTTGCCAATTCTTTAATCGGCACTTTGGAGCCGTTTTGGGTGGGAACCAACAAATTTCCAATGTCCTCCTCAGTCTTGCGGGATTCTTCCGGGAGGCGAACTCTGATATCATAGGTTTCAATTCCTTCATACAGGGTAGAAGCAGCTTGACCTCCTATTGCCATTGCCATAACAGAATTGGCATTGGCGGTGGTTACACCATAGATGGCCATTTTTTCCTGGCTCAGGTCAACATCAATTTCGGGTTGACCGATGTTCTGGATCACGCCAAGGTCGCCAACACCACGTATTTTTTTCATGATGTTATATACCTCATTAAGTTTTTGCGCCATGTAATTTAAGGAGTCGCCAAAAATTTTCACACATATAGATCCTTTCACACCAGAAACGGCCTCTTCGACATTATCCATGATGGGTTGTGAAAAGTTGAGGTCGACGCCGGGAATTAAGGAAAGCTTTTTGTTCATCTGATCTATCAAATCCTCTTTAGATATCTTTGGTTTCCAATCGGCTTCAGGGTACATGATGACATCAAATTCGTTGTTATAGAACCCTGTGACATCGGTACCATCATCGGGCCGGCCGGTTTGGGACACGACACATTTGACCTGAGGAAAGGTCATCAGGATGTTTCGGGTTTGAATGGCTACTTCAACTCCTTTTTGAAGAGATGCACTGTAGGGTAACTGGACTCTGAGCCAGATGGCTCCTTCATTTAATTCAGGTAAAAACTCGGAACCTAAAAATTTGAAACAAAACAACCCGAAAACAATGATGATTGCAGCGAAGATCAATACAATTTTTTTTCTTTTGTAGGAAGTTTCAAAACCTGCAAGCATGATCCTGTTGATAAATGTTGCAAATGGATTGTGCCTTTCACGAACATTTTTATTCAATAGAATGGAAGCCAGCACGGGCACGAGGGTCAGGGTAGTTATCAATGCACCCAATAATGCAAAGCCGAGTGTAAAAGCCAATGGGGAGAACATTTTTCCTTCGACTTTCTGGAAAGCGAAAATGGGGATGAGCCCAGTAATGATAATGACTTTTGAAAAGAAGATGGCTTTGCCCATTTTAGTTCCAACGATTCTGTAAAGCCCCATTTTGGAACTTTTGTTGAACTTCTGCATTCCCAGTTCTTTGACCCTGGCAGTTAGTGCAACAAACATGCCTTCAACCATGACAACAGCGCCATCGATGATAATACCGAAGTCGATGGCACCCATGGATAGGAGGTTTGCAGTCATCCCCATCATTCTGAGGCAAATGAAAGCAAACAACAACGAGATGGGGATAATGATGCCTACAATGAGGGTTGTTCGCCAATCGAAGAGAAACAAGGATACAAGCAATATGACCAAAAGCATCCCTTCAATCAGGTTATGCAGAACGGTATTGGTGGCATAAGAGATAAGATCGGACCGGTCATAATAGGGGATGATTTTCGTATCGGCAGGAAGTACATCCCTATTGAGTTTCTCAATCTCTTTTTTGACCTCTTTCACTACTTCTGCCGGGTTTTCTCCCTTTCTCATCACGACGATGCATTCGACAACATCATCCTCATTTGTGACCACGCGATTGCCTTTGGAATCGAAAGTCGCATCACTTCTGGTGATCCAGCCAAGCCGTGGCAGGTTGGATATCTCCACTGTGGCAACGTCTTTTACCAGAAGAGGCACGCCATTGTTATTCTGAATAACGATGTTATTTATTTCATTCACATCATTGATGAGCCCAATACCACGAACGGCATAGGCTTCATCGTTTTCGATGATCATATCGCCGCCGATGTTAATATTGGTGCTCTGAACGGCAGTAAACACATCGAGGGCAGTAAGTCCCAATGAAGTAAGTTTCCCGGGATTTACTTTTATCTCATAGGTTTTTGTTTTTCCACCGAAGCTATTAAGATCGCCTACTCCCGGCACGGCCCTGAGCCGGCGGTCGACTACCCAGTCTTGAATTCTTTTTAGCTCTCTCACATTCCGAAATGTGCTTCTCAGGGTGTACCTGAAAATTTCCCCAGTAGGGCCTGTAGGGGGTTGAAGAACGGGTGTAATACCAGCTGGAAGTGTTGCATTATTTATGAGGCTCATCACCTGCATCCTTGCCTGGGGATCTTTTACACCGTCATCAAAAATGATTTTTACATAGGACAATCCGAATATACTTGTAGAGCGGAGGCTGGTTTTTTGCTGTACCGGGTTAAGTGCGATTTCTATTGGAATAGTGATGTGTTTTTCAACTTCTTCAGCGCTTCTGCCGGGCCATTGAGTGATGACGTCTATCTCGGTATTGGTCACATCGGGAAATGCTTCAATTGGCATATCCATGAATGTGATGATCCCTGTTGCAATGAGGACACCCAATGCAAACAAGATAAAATATTTATTTTTCAAAGAGAATGCGACAATGTATTTTAAGACCTTCGTCATCAGATTGGCATAAATGATTGGTTAATTGTTCAACTCACTATAAATTTGAAGGGCAATGGTGGCAATGATACGATCGCCTTCATGCACGCCAGAACTAAGGTAAGTTTTATCTCCCAATGTATTCAGAACTTCGACAGAAGTAATGTCGGCTTTGCCATTTCCCTTATAAACAAGCACATAATAGCGGCTACGGTCGAAAACGAGTGCTTTACTCGGGATACAGAGAGCTTCTTTGCCTTCCGGGTTTGAAATCAAGACACTGGCATACATTTGCGGTTTTAGAATATAACCAGGGTTTTGCAAGACCACCCGCACTTTGATAACTTTACTGGTTGGGTCAAGGACGTTGAGTATCTTATCGACTTTACCATTAAAAGCCCTGTCGACCGATAAAATTCTTACTTCAGCATTATCTCCAATATGAACCTTCCCGACATTTGCCTCATAAACATTTGCCTGGACCCAAACATCATTCAGGTCAGAAATTGTGAAGAGGATTGTTCCATTATCGGCACGAACAGAAGTGTTGTTTGTAATGTTCTTTTGAACAATAAATCCACTGATCGGAGATTTGATGATATAATTGCCATTGGTATTGTTGCCATTTATTTCAAGAATCTTCTTTGTGGTTTCCAACTGTGATTTTGCCTGGTCATAATTAACCTGAGCATTGGTTACATCAAGGCTTGAGGCGAGTCCACTCTTATATAAATCAGTGGTGGCATCCAACTGTTTTTTTGTGGCGGTAACATTGGTCTCGGCAATCACAAGATTATTTCCATAGCCTGCCATTTCACTGCTTTTAACAATTGCCAGCACCTGGCCTGCTGTGACATAATCGCCCAGTTGAACTTTTATATCCTGAACATTGCCGCTAACCAATGAGAAGATATTTACCTGTTTATCCTGGTCAAAATCAACAATGCCGGTCAGTTTTAAAGCATCTACAAGTGGGCATCTTTTAACTGTATCAATTACAAGCGTATGTAACAATGAATCGGGGATAACATATTTTTCTCTTTCTTCCGGGTGAGTTGTATTTCCTCCACAACCTTGTATAAATAATGCAATGACAACAATGCAATTTGCCATCCAAATCCGAAAATTCATCTTTTTAATTATTCTGTTACTACTGGTGATCATTTAACTAGAGGTTATTTATTGAAAAAAGTGGTTCCTGTCAGAAAATTGATATTTTCCAGGGCGTTTACTTTGTTGAAAAGAATGGTATTTAGCTGAACAATATTTTGTTTATATGAATCGTAGAAAGTGAGGAAGTTCAACAGACTGACACTTCTTGTCATATAGTGCTCCATCATTTCCTTGGCCAATTTATCGAAGTTGCTGGCAAAGGAAGGGTCAATGGCTTTGTATAGTTTATCGGCATCAATTGCTTTTTGCAATCCCCGGCTTACTTCTTCCTCAAGGGTCTTTTGTGCAAGATGCACCTGGGTATTACTATAATCGATGAGGATCCGTGCATTTTTAATGTTTCCCTGGTTATGGTTAAAGATCGGAATGTCGAGCCCGATGCTTACAGCATTAAAATTTGAGATGTAGCTGCCGTGCCGATCGAATCCTGCTCCCGCTGTAAAATCAGGAATAGCCAATGCTTTCTGATAAGACAAGGTCTGTTTGCTTAAGGTTAAATTATCCTTGGCGATCATCAGATCTGTCCGGTTAACATAGGCTGAATCCAATAATGATTTTAAACTATAAAAATGGGGATCGGCTTTTACTATGTCCATGTCCACAATGGGTTGCACATATGAGTTAGGGGAGACTTGCAGCAATAGCCATAACTGGCTTTGCAAATCATTAATGTTGTCAACCAGATTTTGGTACTCACTTTGCAATGAATAGAGTTGAGCCTTGACACGGATATCATCAGCTTCAGACACATAGCCTTTATCCTGCACCTGGTCATAAGCAGCAACGATTGTTCTTAACGAGTTTATCTCCTCATCATAAACTTTTGCGGTTTGCCGGAGATAGTAAACGTTGAAGAAGCTACTTCGCAATGCCAATTTTAAAGTTCTTAACAAGTCATAAAAGTTGTCTTCCTCAAGCTTATAATTCGTCTCGGCGATTTTGACTTGTTTGTGTATTTTCCTTGATAACACAATCAATTGTGAAACCTGAAATGCTTGTTCACCGTTGTCATAATCCTGTTCAAACCATCTTCCAGTTTCTGTATTGTAAGCACCCTGAACAAAATTTATATTGGGATTGGGATAAAGACGTGCCTGGATGATTAATGCCTTGGTAGCTTCAACATTGTATTTTTGGGCCAGGATTTGCAGGTTATTATTGAGAAAAAGTTGTTCGGCTTTTTCGAGTGTCAAGTGGAGTGTGTCTTGCTTTGGCAGTTGCGCAATGGTTATTTCCTGCAGGCATAAGACAAGAAACAGACTAATTACGCTTATTTTTCTGATTTTAAAATGCATTAAAAATGAAATATTGAAGTTGGTTTCAATAAAATTAAAATTTGTTTTATAACGCAGATCTGCTGAGTTTATTGAAAATAATTCAAGTAAATTCTGATAACAGATTCACCCTGGTTATATAGGAGCAACAAAATGAAGGTATATTCCCGGATCTCCCATTCTGTTCAAAGAGACCTCTAACCTGATTACGATATCATAATATGTTGTAAAATCCAATCCTGCGCCATAACCGATCAGTAAAGTATTTTGAAGAGAGTTGAAATTATTGCTGATTTTACTTTCATTGTACGCATAACCTAAATCAGCAAAAAGATTTAGATACAGAGCATAAGGGAATGTATTAAATTTTGTGCTCCGGATAAAACTCAATTTATTGACGTGTTGCTTAAGAAGGGCAAATTTCAAATTGTTTTTTAACACGAAAAAGTCTTGACCATCAATGACATAATATTCATATCCTCTCACATAGTCACGGCCATAACCGAGGCCCTGCTCCAGAAAATAGGTTGGATCAGAGGTAGTCGATGCTTTTCCCGTGATCCCTGATGCAAAGAACCATCGGGGATAAAGTTGCCAGTATTTCCTGAATAAAGCTGTAATAGAAGATGTATTTATTTTCTCTCCAAAAAAACCATTCTGAAGTAAAATAACATCAAAATAATAACCATTCAACGGGTAGAAGTGAATATCGCGATGATCATCCTTAAACTGATAAAGAAAACTGAAATATTGGACGTTATTAGTTGTATTATCAAATGAGAAACCGGGAACTTTCAGGATCGAATCCGAAAAATGATATTGATAAAAATGGATCTCAAACAATTGCTTTGTGTAAATATTTGGCCTCCAAAATAACTGCAAAAAGCAATCCCATAGTTGTTTTGGGTAATCAACGAAGTTTTTATAATAAACAGGTTTATTATAAAGGCTTTGTTCAATCACGTCATGGTTACGTTCATAAGCAGCGCCAAAGCCAAGGCCAATCGTTTGTTTCTTGTTGATATAAGGAATATTATAAGAAAACCCATATTTCTGATTAAAGCCAAAATGAATGGGGAAAACCAACGTTTCATTTCTCCCCCTTACATTGAAAAAAGTTAAATTAATGCCATAAGTCAGCTTACTAAAATCCGTTGTTTCCAGCCAGGTATTAAAATTACGGTCAGAAACTGCAAAATAAGGCCATGGCCAAATATACCATCTTTCAATTACCTTGAGGATAACATTGATTTTATCTTCTGAACCTTGCAGATGCAGCGTGTCAATTTGAACAAAATTGAATAATGAGGTGTTAAAAACATTTTCACGGCTTGTTTTAAGTAAACCATTAAGAGAGTCTGAACTGATGGTGTCATTTTCGCGAAACCTCAATTCCCTTAGAATTATTGAAGAATGAGTGAGTTTATTGCCCTGTAATAGAATTTTCTGAATTACAAATGATCCTGGATGTTCAGGAAGCTTTTTAGTGATTTGATGCTCGAGTCCGAAACAACTTTTTTCTGTAGTTATCAGAAGAAATAATAGAAGAATGGTTGTCTTGAAGGTACGAGATAGCATGGTAATGTTGCTTAGGTTCTGTTTGAACAAAAATTAAGAGAGTCCATCAATAATATAGAGGGTGCAATTTAAAATTTCCCAAAGTATTGTATTCCAATGCAGGAAATGGAAGTTTTATATAGCCTATTACCGGAAAAAGAAGCTTCAGGGTTTGTGAGTTGGTTGGAATATGATTGATGTCAATATCCCCCGATAATAAGAATTTTCGATAACGTCGAAAATAAGGAACAGGTTGACCATGGTTTTCAGTTATATTTTTGGATGCTCCGGTCATTCCACTGGCGGCATATCCAAAATCAACATTGATCCATTCGGGAAATCCTGAAGATTTTGGAAGGAAGGAATTGATATTGCAAGAAAGCCAATAAGATTGTCCGTTATAATCTTTTAGCATCTGTTGTATAAAGTTCTTCCCGAGTTCGCCTGGATTATAATTTGCAAACCCGGTTGGATGGAAAGAGAATTTTAAGCTGAATCTTTGGTTATTCCAAACGAGTTGCTGGCTAATAAAAAGGGCTGCCCCCACACTATTTGCAGTCAAATCACCTGGAGAAAAGCCCCACTGGGAAGAAAAGCCATCCAGTATTTCAACGTTAAGCATATATAGAAACCCCAATAAGCCTCCATACCATATTGATTGATTTTGACTTAGGCCCGCCCAGCGATAGGATGCGTATCCAATAAGGCTAATATTATATGCTGTAGTGGCATGCCCACATTTATCCATTTGCTGCCATTCATTATTATCATTGAAGAAATGAAATCTGGAATGTGGGTAACCTTTATACCATAAAAAATAAAGCCCGCCAAATGTGCCCAGATAACTGGCTCCTTCGACGGAAAGTAGTCCAATTAATCTTCCTTTATGTATCTGGCTGTATGAGTTATAAGGCAAAAAAGCATGCAGAGTGAGAATAGAAATAGTGAGACAAATAAAGTATTTCATTTTCATCACAATAATAAATATGGTCCTAATCGGGCGTCGTGGTAAGAATATACAAATTTATGATAATAATCCGATCAAACAATAACTCATCTGTCAGGTGAGATGTTAAATAAAACAGAAGTTATCTTTTTCTCAGAAATTTTCGTACTTTTGTACATATAAAGATAAGGACACAAAAAGATGAACTCTAAACTGATTTCAATTTGCACAGTCATCTTTCTGATTTGCACAAGTCAACTTTCATTTGGTCAATATCCACCACCCGCAGGTCATCCCGGGTCTACAGCCATTTATACAGACAGCTCAGTATTTTATGGTTGGGCAAAGCACTGTAAAATAGTCAGGGGATATGTAAACATAGCTGATACGACTATTACATACGATGGCTTAAACCATGCGTCTTATGGTGATAGTACGATGGCATTAGGCAAAGCTGATGGCCAGGTGGTTAGCCTTGGGGATGGTGGAAGCGCCACCCTCACATTTGACACAGTGATCTCAGATCATGATGGCTGGGATTTTGCCGTCTTTGAAAATGGTTTCTCCGACAGTTTCCTGGAATTGGGATTTGTTGAAGTCAGTTCTGATGGTATTCATTTTGTCCGTTTTCCCTCTGTTTCATTAACACAAACGCAAAAACAGGTCGGTGCCTGGGATACACTTGATACGAGAAAACTCTATAATCTTGCGGGGAAGTACCGAGTGCTTTATGGAACCCCTTTTGATCTCTACCAACTTAGAGACAGCGCTGGAATTGATATTCATCACATAACAACTATCCGAGTGATTGACGTTGTTGGCTGCATTCAGGATCCCTACGCACGATACGATTCACAAGGGCATAAAATAAATGATCCCTGGCCAACCCCATTTAATACATGTGGTTTTGACCTGGATGCTGTAGGGCTTGTTCAAAACGCTCCTTCATCTGTCGATGATAATTTGCAAATTCCGCAAGTCAGTATTCTTCCAGATCCCTGTTCACATCAGGTCAGGTTTTACACAGGCACTTCCTCCCGATTGAATTATCAAATAATTGATCCTTTGGGACATGTAGTCATACAATCTTCATTTTCTGGCGGTATCGTTGTCAATATTGATAAACTACCTGATGGTATTTATATGGTTAACTTTTCAAATGAGGCAACGTCATTACGAGTGACAAAAAAATTAGTGAAATATTCATCCTCATTATAAAACAACTTTAATGAAAAGAATTTTGATCGTTCTGGTGTGTTGGGTATTTTTTCAATCTGTCTTTGCCCAGGATACCCCATCAAAGCCTGCAACGGGTGAGAATGATATGAATATTCTTTTTGGCAATAAAGGGAATGCTCCAAAAATACCAATAGGATATTTTCTTGATATTGATGGGGGATTCACAAAGTTTAGCAGGTATGGGGTTTTTCTTCCTGGAATGAGCTTGGGAATTATTCTCAATCACCATTGGACAATTGGGTTAACAGGTAATATTATTGATAATACAAAAGGATTGGTGGTTCACAATATCTATTATGACTCGATTAGTAAAAATATGCGGGGGGCTGATTTAAACGGTGGTTTTGGTGGAATTCTACTGGAATATTCACTTTTCCCAAAATCACGGATCCATTTTACCTTTCCGATTATGATAGGAGATGGATATTTATTCTACACACAGTTGCCTGAATATTATGGTTCTGCACAGCCTTATCATTACAAGCATCATGCCTATATTTCCATTAATAATTGCTTTGTAATTGAACCTGGCGTGAGGTTAGATTTTAATTTTGTCAGGATTTTTCGTCTAGGTTTAGCTATTACCTATCGCTATTCACCGGATCTGGCACTTTTAAACACTTCTACCCACTTTATTGATCAGTTTACCGGGAAGATCATATTGCGTTTTGGGCAGTTTTGAAGTTTCACAATTCTTCACACTAAGGCAATGTAATCGAAACAGGAAGCACTTTTCCATTATAGAAACGGTTTCCTGTAACAGCAAATTCGGCAATGAACTGTGCTATTTGCTGTGGTGTTTGTTGTGCTTTCACTCCTGGAAAGGCCTTTTCAAACATATCTGTGTGAACGCCACCAAGTGCCAGGCAATTCACACTGATTTCTGATTCAAATAACTCTTCTGCAAGCGCTTCTGTAAAAACAGAAACGGCGCCTTTACTCGAACTATAAGCTGTCAAACCAGGAAACTTTTTACTTCCGGTAATTCCTCCAATGCTACTGATATTCACAATGTGCCCCCCTTTTTCCATTAAAGGCAGGATCAATTGAGTGAAGAAAAACAATCCTTTAATATTGACGTTGAAAACATCATCAAAGTCCTGGGGTTCAATTTTACCGAATGGAAGGTTAATGAGTTTTCCGGCATTGTTGACCAGAACATCACAGTGGTGAAAAAGAGTTTCAATTTTCTGAAGGATGAAAGGATAGAAATCGAATTGTGCCAGATCAAATTCAATGGTCAAGATCTTACATGATGGATTTAGTTTTTGGCATTCGGCTGCTAAGCGGCGAAGGCCATCTATACTTCTGGCAAGGGCAACTATCTGGTTGCCTTTATGTCTGCAAAGGGTTTTGACCAACTCAGACCCAATTCCTTTACTCGCTCCGGTAATAATGAAATTCATATTATTTAGATTTAATTCTACAGTAAAAAATTACAAACAAATATAATAATTTTTACAGGAATGGTCCTTTATTCTAGGTTTTGTTTTCGTTGCCGTTGGGGAATAAAATATTCCTCATGAAAAATCAAAAAAAGTGAATATGAGTTTAAAATATCATTAACTTTGCCCCAAACCTCTTAACCAAGTTTCTATGAAAAAGATTATTTTACTTTTAGGAGTTCTCTTTATGGGCATTTCCTCAGGATTTGCTCAAAATGGTGTCTCCAAACCGCTAGTGCAAAAACCTACTTACTTTGATATTTCCCCACCTTTGAGGGACATGGTAAAATATGCCCCTGAAAAAGTTGACAATTCCTGGAAAGACGGCATTGTGAGAAACTACAATAATCCTTATGGTGCTACTGCGAATGAACAGATGAAAGCTGTGGGGGTAGACCCCAATGTTCAGCGTTGGTTTGGGCAGACACTTTCCGATACAAGTATTTTGAATTTTGGAGGGAATAACAATACACAGGGTTATGTCCCCCCGGATACCTATGGTGATGTGGGGCCCAACAATTATTTTCAAGTTGTAAACTGCCATTATACGATTTACGATAAATCCGGCACTTTACTTTTTGGTCCGACAAATAACAGTTCAGTGTGGAATGGAATGCCCAATAATTACAACAGTGGTGATGCAGTTGTTGTTTATGATGAAGTGGCCGACCGTTGGTTGTTTTCACAGTTTTCATTACCTTCCGGTAACTCTGGCCCATTCTATCAAATGATTGCCATTTCCCAGACACCTGATCCTACAGGCTCATGGTATCGTTATCAGTACACCTTTACCGACATGGGCGACTATCCCAAGATTGGGGTTTGGCCGGATGGTTATTATATGACTGTTAACCGGTTTCACAATGCAAGTTCTTATGTTGGAATTGGTACTATGGCATTTAATCGCACCAAAATGCTCGTTGGTGATCCCACTGCTGAAATGGTTGAGTTTACATTAGATCAATCAAATGAAGCTTGGGCAATGCTTCCTTCAGATTGTGATGGAGCTTTCCCACCTTTAGGTACTCCGAACTATATTACATACCAAGCCAACCAACATCTCCAGATTTATGAATTCCATGTGAATTGGGATACGCTAACAAATTCAACTTTCACGAAATCTACAACTTTACCTGTAAATCCCTACGGTATTGTCGGTACAATTCCACAAAAGGGAACAGGTAAAAATGTTGACCCTATCTCAGGCAGGATCATGTATCGTTTGCAATTCCGGAAATTTTCTGATCATTGGAGTATGGCAGCCTGTGGGACGGTTGCTGTTGGAAGTGGTGTTGCAGCCCAGCGGTGGTATGAATTGCGGAACACCGGGACCGGATGGTCAATTTATCAGCAGGGAACTTATTGCCCGGACAGCAATTACCGTTGGATGGGCAGTATAGCCATGGATACTATCGGTAACATGGCATTGGGATTTTCCATTTCAAGTTCTTCCTTGTATCCTTCAATACATTATACAGGCAGGGTTAGCAGCGATCCTCATAACACTATGTCGATCACTGAACGAGCCATATATGATGGATCCGGTTACGAAACTTATTCAGGTTCAGGGAACCTTCGCTGGGGAGACTATAGTTCAATGACAGTGGATCCATCTGCTCAAAGCACATTCTGGTATACACAAATGTATTATGCATCTTCAGGTTCAAATTGGAGCACACGCATAGCCTCTTTTAGTTTTGCTGATATCTTGAATGTAGTAGTAAAGGCTTCTCCTAACACAATTTGTGCTGGACAATCATCACAATTGAATGCAGTAGGATATGGAGGATCAGGAACTTATACCTACTCATGGACTTCCATCCCGGCCGGGTTTACTTCTCAACTTCAAAATCCGGTTGTTTCACCATCTGTTACTACACAATATATTGCAACTGTAAACGATGGAACCAATTCAAAAAGTGATACTGCACTGGTGACTGTAATTACACAACCTACTGCTTATGCCGGCCCCCCTGCAACTTATCCGAATACCACGCCTTTATTCCCGGTTACCGGAACGGCAACATCTTATAGTACTGTTAAATGGCTTACTGCTGGCGACGGGCATTTCAATATGGACACTGTTTTAAACAGTTTATATTACCCTGGTACCGGTGATGATGGCAATGGAGGCGTTGATCTTACATTAAAGGCATACCCGCTTGCAATTTGCTCAGATACGGCTTCTAGTACTGTTCATATAACCCTTTCCTTTCCGCAGGGAATTGGCGAAAATTCATCGGGCGTTTTTGGAGTCACAGTTGTACCTAATCCTACGAGTGGACAATTTTCCATCACTGTTCATGGGGTACGGAATACGGAAATCAGAATCTCCATTACTGACCTTACGGGGAAAGATATCTTCACTGAGACAGAACATGCCATCACCAATGACCAGACAAAAGTGATAGACCTTACTGGAAACCCCAAAGGAGTTTATTTTATCAAGGTCAAAACCGATCAGCAATCTACAACGAAAAAACTGGTTATAGAGTAGATCCTTAATTTAACCAACATCTGATCGTCCTAATAAAAGGCTGTCTCCAAACTTCGAGATGGCCTTTTTTCCATTTTCCTCCATGGATTTCACCCATGGTTATTTATATTTAGCCACTACATGGCAGCTTCAAACTGATTTAGCCAAAATAATTGTGAATTGATTAACAAATTAATAATTATCGTATCTTTGTGGTTCGCTAAAAGTTTTTATTAGCGGAACTTTTTTTTAAGAATAATTTCTTCAGGGCAGGGTGAAATTCCCGATCGGCGGTATAGTCCGCGAACCTTTTTCAAACGAAAACAGGTGGATCCGGTGAGATTCCGGGACCGACAGTCAAAGTCTGGATAGAAGAAGATATTATTTTAAAATTGGTCTTTTGTTCAGTTTTAAAATAACTTTTGCCCTGAGGAATATTTCTTCAGGGCTTTTTATTATGTTATCATTGGAAGAAGATCAGAAATTTATTAAACGCACAATTCTCCTTGCGAAAAGAGGTATGGGATGGGTGAATCCAAATCCCCTGGTCGGGTCAGTTATCGTCAAAAATGGACAGATTATTGGAGAAGGATTTCATGCTTATTTTGGAGGCCCTCATGCTGAGATCAATGCAATTGACAATGCAACGGAAAGTGTAAAGGATACAACCTTATATGTTTCCGTGGAACCTTGTTCTCATCAGGGCAAAACGCCCCCATGTTCCGCAACTATCATCACTAAAGGAATACGGAAAGTAGTTGTAGGGATGAAAGATCCCAATCCCCTGGTAAATGGAAGAGGGTTGGAGCTTCTTACTAATGCAGGAATAGAAGTAATATCAGGCATAGAAGAAGAGGCAGTTGTGAAAATGAATGAACAGTTCATAAAATATATTACCACCGGAATGCCTTTTTGCATTCTAAAAGCGGCAATGACCATTGATGGAAAGATTGCAACTGTTGATAATGCATCGAAATGGATTTCAGGAGAAAACTCACGGAAATATGTTCACGAACTTCGCCAAAAGTACAGTGCTGTTATGATAGGGATTAACACTGTACTTTGCGATAACCCTATGCTCAACACACGACGCGCAAATAAAAAATGTAAGGATCCGTTGAAGATCATTATAGACACAACAGGTAAAATCCCACTGGATGTAAATGTTTTAAAGATGAACCCCCAATTGGTAATCATTGCGACTACCGATAAAATTGATCTGCAGAAAAAACGTGACTTGGAACGTCTGGGGGCTCAGGTATTAGTTTGTCCAATGAAGGATGAGAAAGTTGACCTTAGTTACCTGATGTTTTCCTTGGGAAAGATGGGAATAGACAGCGTCATGATTGAAGGGGGCAGTGCAATTGCTTACTCCGCTTTGATGAACGGGATCATTGACAAAGTGGTTTTCTTCATTGCACCAAAGATAATAGGAGGAAGGGGCGCGCCATCACCTGTTGGAGGAAAGGGGATACCCTCAATGGAGGATGCAATTAAAGTAAAGAACTGGAAGTACCAGAAGATTGGATCAGATCTCATGATAGAAGGTTATATCCGGTGAGATTGATAGAATCAAAGAAACAATTATTTAGGAACAACATGTTTACAGGCATTATTGAAGAAAGGGGGATCATTAAAAGTATACGGATTGGGACACAATCTGCCCGGATTGTAATTTTAGCAAATAATGTTCTTGAAGATTTGAAAACCGGTGACAGTATTAATTCAGATGGTGTATGCCTTACGGTGACTGAATTTTCAACTTCTTCATTCACAGCTGATGTGATGCCTGAGACAATATCCCGGTCTACATTTGGAAAACTTAAGCCAGGGAGTATCGTTAATCTTGAAAGAGCCTTACGCCTCTCTGATAGACTGGGTGGACATCTGGTCAGCGGGCATATTGATGGTACTGGTGTCATCGAACGAATCCGGAAAGATGAAAATGCTATTTGGTTTTCTATTGCAGCGGAGGAGCATTTGTTGAGATATATTGTAGAAAAAGGATCCGTAGCCATCAATGGTATCAGTTTGACGGTTGTTAAAGTAGGAATTAGAGTATTTGAAGTATCAGTGATTCCTCATACATTGAATGAAACAACGATATTTACAAAGAAAGTCGGTGATCTTGTAAATGTGGAATGCGATATTATTGGGAAATACGTTGAAAAACTTTGCAGGGGAAATGGGGGAAAGATGGATATGAATTTTCTTGCACAAAATGGATTTGTTTAAGGTTATGGGTTGAATACTGAAAGGTTATACGAAAAATATAAATTTAAATTTTTTATGACAAAATATAAATTCAATAAGATTGAAGAGGCTATCGAAGATATCCGGAATGGTAAAATGGTTGTAGTTGTAGATGATGAGGATCGGGAAAATGAGGGAGATCTTGTTATTGCAGCAGAGAAAGTGACACCTTCCATTGTGAATTTTATGGCAAAACATGCAGGTGGGTTGATCTGTCTACCCATCATACGCGACCGGTTGGAAGAATTAAATGTGGAACGAATGGTCGTAAAAAACACAGATCCAAACCGAACGGCATTTACGGTTTCCATTGATGCTGCCGAATGCACGACAGGGATCTCGGCTCAGGAAAGAGCGCTTACAATAAAGAAAATCATGGATCCTGAGGCTAAAGTCAAAGATTTCACCCGACCGGGTCATATTTTTCCCATTGAATATCGGGAAGGTGGCGTTCTTGTGAGGGCTGGGCACACTGAGGCTTCAGTGGATCTGGCAAAGATGGCTGGGCTTTATCCTGCCGGTGTTATTTGTGAAATAATGAATGAAGATGGAACCATGGCCCGTGTTCCTCAGTTGATGGAATACATAAAAAAACATCATCTTAAAATTATCACCATAGCGGATCTGATTGTATACCGCAGGCAAAATGAATCGCTCATTGAAAGGGTCACGGTTGTCGATATGCCAACACGATTTGGTGAATTTAAAGCTTATAGTTATGTTAGTAAGATCACACACGAAAATCATCTGGCTCTGGTAAAAGGAGATATTTCTGATGGCGATCCTGTTTTGGTAAGAGTTCATTCGGAATGCCTAACAGGAGATGTTTTTGGATCGTTGCGCTGCGATTGTGGAGAGCAACTTATTGATGCAATGAAACTCATTGCTAAACAGGGTAGAGGGGTGTTCCTATACATGCGTCAGGAAGGAAGAGGAATTGGTTTTGTCAATAAAATGAAAGCTTATAATCTTCAGGATGGTGGGATGGATACCGTTGAGGCAAACAAAGCCCTGGGATTTCCGGCTGACCTGAGAGACTATGGAATTGGTGCAGAGATCCTTGCTGACCTTGGAATAAAAAAGATCAGACTTCTGACAAATAACCCCAAAAAAGTTTCTGGTATTGAAGGTTTTGGTATGGAGATCATTGAGCGTGTGCCAATCCAAGTCAGGTCAAACATAAGAAACATACGTTACCTGAAGACGAAAAAAGAAAAGATGGGACATATGCTTTCTTTTAATGAAGAAACTCCTCATAATGCATAAATAATAAAATAATCAATCCAATAGTAAAAATATGAGAACAATTGAAGGTAAATTGGATGCCAAAGGGTTGCATTTTGGTATTGTGATCTCCCGTTTTAACGAATTTATAAGCGGGAAACTATTAAGTGGCTGTCTTGATGGGTTGAACCGTCATGGTGTAGACGAAAAGCACATTGACATTATTTGGGCTCCGGGGGCATATGAACTGCCTTTTCTTGCAAAAAAACTTGCTACCTCAAAAGAAACCCACTATGATTCAATAATTTGCCTTGGAACTGTAATCCGCGGTGCTACCCCACATTTCGATTTTATTGCTGCGGAAGTTTCCAAAGGTATTGCAAATGTTGGGCTTGAAACCGGAAAACCGATCATCTTTGGAGTCCTTACTACCGATAATATCGAGCAGGCAATCGAGCGGGCCGGGACAAAAAGCGGGAATAAAGGATTTGATGCTGCCCTTGCTGCTATAGAAATGGCAAACCTGATAAAGATTATCTGATTTCGGTTCAAGACATTGATTTTCCTGCAGGTCATTTCCCCGAGGCATAATTGGATAAGATACCTCAAGGAAAACGCCACTAATTCCTCTTCCGATAAAAATGCTTTCCATTGGAAAGTTGGTTCGAACCATATCCAATACATTACCACTACCTATTGAACCCTGAGACCCCGGATATTGGAGATCAACAGAATAGGTTTTTATCAAATTGTCCATTGAACTAATCTGTGGATCTGAACCTTGAAAATTTTGCCCATAACAATATTGGACAATCCCAATAAGGTAAATAAGAGAAAAGCTAAGTCTCTTTTTTACTTCCCTTCCTTGATATAAGAAGATGAACATGTGGAAAATTATTATGGTAATTTAATAGAAAAATATGAAAGTACGAAAAGCGCAATAAAAGTATAACATTGTTTTTTCAAAAACAATTTTTCTTCCACATTTTTTTATTTACTTATATACCATTAAAACATAAAAGAGGGGTATTCTGCTATTGAGCGCACTAATTATCGGAAAATTCGATATAGAATTATTTATGAATAATCACAAAGACCGTCCTACGGTTTTTTGCACGACCTTCTTCGGTCTCGTTGGATGCAACAGGAACGGTTTTCCCAAAGCCCTTGTAGGTTAGTCGTTTTGGAGAGATACTGTTTGAGATGAGATAATTGTAAACAGACTTTGCCCGATCTGCAGAAAGTTCCATATTTTTTGCATCATTACCAATATTATCTGTATGTCCCTGTATTTCGATACAAATAGAAGAATTCTCTTCAAGGAATTCGATTAATAAATCCAGAATGGCTTTTGATTCCGGGGTCAATTCAAAAGAATTAAAAGCAAAATAAATATCGTTAATGCGGTACGATTTATTCAATTCTATTTTCTGGATCTCAAGGTCAAGGTGAGTTGGGTTCTTGTAAATACTGTCTGTTTTCGATATATAGCGTGTTTCATAAACGTACCCTTCCCTTTTTACGGTCATGATATAGTCATTGTTAAAAGGTGCAACTGCGGTATATTTACCTGTGATTGAATCAAGTGGGATCTCCGATATTTTCTTGGTTTCCATATTTTTCAATTCAATCTTTGTTCGGGCTATCTCAGTTTCGGCCTCTGCTTTTACCGTTCCCGAAACAAACAGAACTTTACCAGGTTTGGCTTTATCATATAAATCGAAAGAATAAACATCCCATCCTCCCGGCCCTTTTAACTTATTGGATGCAAAATAACCTTTCTGGCCATCAGTACTAACGAAAAAACCGACTTCATCATCAGCAGTATTAATCGGATATCCTATGTTAACCGGAGTCGACCAGGTTCCATCATCATTGAGATGGGAATAGAAGATATCATACCCACCCATTCCCATCCATCCATCCGAAGAAAAATAAAGGGTTTTCCCATCGGGATGAATAAAGGGAGACTTTTCATTTCCGGTAGAATTAATGGTTGGTCCCAGGTTAATAGGCGTTCCCCATTCTCCATTATCATTTCTGACTGATCGATAAATATCATAACCCCCATATCCTCCTGAACGGTCGCTTACAAAATAGAGCGTCTTTCCATCTGCAGATATACTTGGCTGAGATTCCCATGTTGTAGGAAGATTAACCTTATCACTCACACTTTTAATAGGGGTCCATTCATCATCAATATACTCCGAATAATAGATGTCGCAATTGTAGTAATTTTTACAATTACAGGTTTTGTCCAAAGTATATTTACAAACAGTATAATAAAGTGTTTTGTTATCCACTGTCAGTGATGCGCCACCTTCATTGTCGTTTAGATTAAAAGGATCTGGCATTTCTTCACCAGCATCAAATTTTCCATCAGGCTGCAAACGGCTAAACATGAATTTCTCCTTATATTGATCCGATTGGATCAGTGTGTTTTTTTCGCCAGGTTGTTTCATTTCCCTTGTATAGAAGGCCATCTGGTTATCAGCTGTAATAAATGGCAAATACTCATTTTCAGGGGTTGAAATGCCTTCCACGATTTTTGGGTCAAAAGGCACAGGATTCTTAATCATATGTGAATAAAATTTTGAATATTTCAACAGATCAACGACCCTTGAATAATCTTTATCTGATTTGATCTTGTCCACATCTTTCAGGAAATACTCACAATATCGCACAGTTGAGTCATATTTCGCTGACCCATAACAAATCTCAGCCAGGTAATAATAAGTATAGACATTGTATGCAGGGCATAATTCGATAACCTTAAGAAAGTTTTTTTCTGCTTCCTTGAAATTGGAATTTGCTCGCTTAAAATAACAGAGACCCAGTACATACCATGCATCTGGGAAATCAGGTTCTTTATTGACAATGCCCTTCATGATCTGCGCGGCTTCAGTGTAATTCCCGTTTTTTAAATAATCGATTCCTTCCTTATAACTTTTCTCAATTTTTTTATCAAAGGAATGTGAACACGTATCAGAGGATTGAGACCAGGCAATTCCCGAATTCACCAGTACGGGAAAAAGAATTAGAACCATGGTTTTTACCTGAATCCGAAAGGATTTCATCTTTGATTTTTTTTCAAAGGTAAAATTATTTTCGTTTTATGTTTTATGTTTATCTTTACCCACCGATAAGAAATGTTAGTGCCTGTACATTTACATCTTTTATGAAAATAAATTTTATGAAACAGATTTGCACATTCAGTGTCTGCTTTTTTTTCATTCTTGTTTTTCAACTTAACGGCCAAACTCCGGTACCAAATGGCGATTTTGAAACCTGGATCAACTATGGTACTTATTCTAATCCCCAATATTGGGATACACCTAATCAGGTTGTCTCTATTGCAATCCCTTTTGGAACGCAGGTTGTCACGAAAAGTTCTGATCATGAATCCGGTAGTTTTTCAGCAAGGCTGGAATCACAACAATTGACTTATCCGTCGGTTTGTGTACCTGGAGTGGTTACACTTGGAACCCTGAACATCAATCTGTTTACTCAAGCTTTCACTCTTACCGGAGGTGTTCCAATCAGTGATATGCCTACGCATTTAAAGGGGTGGTTTAAGTTTCAGCCAAAAGGTGGCGACAGTTGTGCTATTGGTATTGGCCTTACCAAATGGAACAGTGGTGTCAGGGATTCAGTTGGAATTGGTACGTTTTCAACTCATGATACAGTTAACACTTGGACTCCTTTCTACGCATGGATAAATTATGTCATAAACGAACAACCCGATACTTTTAATATTGTTGCGATGTCCAGTGCCGATAGTGTTCCGACTGCAGGAACGGTTCTTTATGTCGACAACATTGCTCTTGATTACACTGTCGGAATTAATCATGATGACCCTTCTGCAGGAATCAGTGTATATCAGGATAAACAAGAAAAACAGATACTGGTCTATTTTGATTTTGACCAACCTGAATCTACCGGGATCCGTTTATTTAACATGACAGGACAGGTGGTTTCTAAGACTTCTATGGAAAACCTGATGAAAACCAGAAAAATAATAAACTATCAGGGTTATTCGACGGGTCTTTATGTTTTGGAAATATTGCATAATAGGAAGATATTCAGCAGGAAATTTTTGATCAACGGATGAAATTCCATATGGAACGAAAAATAGTAAATATAGGCCTGATACAAATGGCATGTTCTGCTGATAAAAAAATCAATGTTGATAAATCGGTATTGCTTATCAGAGAGGTTGCAGCGAAAGGCGCTCAAATTATTTGTCTACAGGAATTATTTGCTTCTGAATACTTTTGTTGGGAAGAGAATTATGATCATTTTTCATTGGCTGAACCTGTTCCCGGTCCGACAACTGTTTTATTTCAAAAGCTTGCCGCTGATCTCAATATCGTTCTGGTTATTTCTTTGTTTGAGAAACGAGCACGGGGGATTTTTCATAATACACTTGCTGTAATTGACGCTGATGGAACCTTACTCGGAAAATACAGAAAAAAACATATTCCTGATGACCCGGGGTTTTATGAAAAGTTTTATTTCACCCCAGACGATTCCGGGTATTCGGTTTTTTGTACAAAATATGCCCGCATCGGAGGACTGATTTGTTGGGATCAATGGTATCCGGAAGCTGCAAGGATAGTAAGTCTTATGGGAGCTGAAATTTTATTTTTCCCAACTGCGATAGGTTGGTCGGTTTCTCAATCTGAAACTGTTAACATACAACAATTTGATGCGTGGCAGACAATCCAAAAAGCTCATGCCATTGCTAACGGGGTTTATGTTGTATCAGTAAACAGGACCGGTTATGAACATGAAATAAATTTCTGGGGTGGTTCATTTATCACTGATCCTTATGGTGAGGTAATATATCAGGCCAGTCATGAAAAAGAGGAAGTTTATGTTGCATCGCTCGACCTCGGGAAAATCGATGAAGTGAGGGTACATTGGCCCTTCTTGCGTGACAGGAGGATTGACAGTTACGGCCCGATCCTTAACAGGTATATTGATGAAGTTTAAATTTATGCCGCAAAAGAACAAAGGAAAACAAATATTGCCAAAAGAACTGGGATACAGGTTCCCTGCTGAATGGGAACCCCATCGGGCAACATGGCTTAGTTATCCTCATGCCGATTCCTATTCATGGCCCGGAACGTTACCCTCAATCTTTCCTCATTACCATCAATTTATACAGGAAATCACAAAGGGTGAAAGAGTTTGTATCAATATCAGGGATAGTGAACTTCTTGAAATGGTACGGACAGAAATTGAGAAAGCTCAGGTTGATTTGTCAAAAGTTGATTTTTTCATACATCCTACCAATGATGCCTGGTGCCGCGATCATGGACCTGTTTTTGTAGTAAATCCGGATGCAACCTCGCCATTAATGGTGGTAGGCTGGAAATATAATGCCTGGGGTGATAAATATCCGCATGATCTGGATGAACAGATTCCTGGCCTTGTTGCAAAATGCCTGGATATTCCTGTGGTATATCCGGGTATAGTGATGGAAGGTGGATCTGTTGAAATTAATGGGAAGGGGACGCTGCTTACAACAACCTCTTGTTTACTTAATAAAAACAGAAATCCACAGATGACACAAGATCAGATTGAGGATTATTTACGGAATTATTATGGAGTTGAATTAATACTCTGGCTGGGACTTGGAATTGATGGTGATGATACCAATGGTCATATTGACGATATGACCAGGTTTTTTAAGGAAGATGGGGTGGTGACGGTTGTGGAGCATGACAAAACCGACCCGAACCATAAACCGCTTAAGGACAATATGAAACTGCTTAAGACCATGCGCGAACAAAATGGGAAACAATTGGACATTGCTGAACTTCCGATGCCTCCCCCTGTAGTATTTGAAGGCCAGCGGTTACCAGCTTCATATGCCAATTTTTATCTTACAAATCATTCTGTTATCGTTCCATCATACAGATGTAAAGAGGATGATAAAGCTATGAGCATCCTTGAACAATGTTTTCCTGATCGCCAAGTGGTAGGCATAGATTCGATCGAGATCATCTGGGGATTAGGTTCGTTTCATTGTCTAAGCCAGCAGGAACCAGAAGTTCGGAAAAGAGGCTAATCAGTCCTACCCAGCCTTTGATTCCTGAGGAAATGGTCGGCAACCACCAATGCTGCCATGGCTTCTACGATAACTGTAGCACGGGGTACGACACATACATCGTGTCTTCCTTTACCTTTCAGAACTAACTTGTTTCCTTCCCGGTCAACAGTCTCCTGGTCTTTCATCAGGGACGCTACTGGTTTAAATGCAACTCGGAAAAAGATTTCATTTCCATTAGAAATACCGCCCTGTATTCCACCAGAGTGATTTGTTTTTGTTGTGATGCTTCGATCCTGTGAAATGAACAGGTCATTGTGCTCTGATCCTTTCATACTGCTGGAAATAAATCCGGCACCGTATTCGAAGCCTTTCACAGATGGGATACTCACCATGGCTTTTGCAAGATCTGCAGAAAGTCTGTCAAATACAGGTTCTCCCAAACCAATAGGTACACCTGAAATCTTGCAGGATATGATGCCCCCGAGTGTGTCACCATCTGATTTGGCCAATTCAAGTAAACTGATCATCCTGGCTTCAACTATAGGATCAGGACAGCCTATTTTGCTTGAAATTGCAGAGTAAATCTTATTTGGGAGATTATTTTCATCCAGGCTGCAATTCCCAATCTGGGATATATAACCAAATATAGCAATACCTTGTTTCTGAAGAATTAATTTTGCCAGCGCACCTCCCACAACCCGTGCCAATGTTTCTCTTGCAGATGTCCTTCCTCCGCCTCGATAATCGCGTATCCCGAATTTTTTTTCCCATGTGTAATCAGCATGGGAAGGGCGATAACTGTCTTTTAGTTGCAGATAATGTTCAGGAATTGCATCTGTATTTCTTACCATAAAAGCAATTGGTGCGCCGGTTGATTTTCCTTCAAAAACACCCGAAAGGATCTCAAGTTGGTCTTCTTCAATACGAGACGAAGAGAAGAAATCCCGACCCGTCCTTCGGCGGTTCATTTCTGATTTAATAAAATCAAGGTCAATATCAATCAGGGAAGGAAATCCATCAAGTATCCCACCTACAGCGAATCCATGAGATTCCCCAAAGGTTGTAAGGACTAGAGTATGGCCAAAAGAATTTCCGGACATTATCCAAAGATTGAAGAAAGAACATGTATAATCAGCCACATGTCGCCTGACCTGCTTCTGTACTACTGAGTCCTAAGTAACTTGAGTTTGGCCTCCATTACTTTCACATCGCCCTTTGCCTTG
>Ga0364866_10210_pt1 | contig 42880 bp, 16 predicted proteins | sample ExccelAu500001D3_3_FD_206913 | JGI IMG/M metagenome (GOLD analysis project Ga0364866, IMG submission 206913) | Enriched cells from Trout Bog Lake Hypolimnion, Wisconsin, USA - BchlTB.Aug13.5000.01.D3 | ecosystem: Environmental > Aquatic > Freshwater > Lake > Hypolimnion/Profundal zone | place...
AGCACTTGCAAAGACAGGAGGAATCGACAGTCATAATGGCACGCACTGGAATATCCTCCGCTTTGCTCTGCTCGATTTCATCGCGGACTTTGCCAACTGGGATAACTCGACGGTAAAGGAATACCTCGAGACCAGTTGCTCCTTGACGCAGGCCGCACATGAAGCTTTCGGCGGCGAAGCGGGAACCCGTCCTTTGGTGGTGGACCCATTTGCCGGCGGCGGCTCGATTCCCCTCGAAGCCTTGCGCGTCGGCGCAGACGCATTTGCCAGCGACCTAAATCCGATTCCGGTACTGCTCAACAAGGTTGTCCTCGAATACATCCCAAAGTATGGCCAGCGTCTAGCAGACGAAGTCCGCAAATGGGGCGAGTGGATCAAGAAGGAAGCCGAGAAGGAACTTGCTGAGTTCTATCCAAAGGACGCGGACGGTGCAACTCCGATAGCGTATCTTTGGGCACGGACTGTTCGGTGTGAAGGGCCGGGATGCGGGGTGGAGGTTCCGCTCATTAAGTCGCTCTGGCTATCGAAGAAAGCAAGCGGTTCCACCGCGATGCAGTTACGACCAATATCCAAAGACAAACACATTGAAATTGATCTAATCACCAAGCGCGGTGGCAAATGGGTCAACCTAACAAACGAGAACCTACAATATATTTCCCCAAGCTTCGAAGGTACAGTCAAACGTGGGTCGGTGACCTGCCCCTGTTGCCAATATACGACGCCTGTTGCGCGAGTCAGAGTACAGCTTGGCGAGGTAAAAGGAGGCGCCAACACAGCGCGGCTTCTTTGTGTTGTGTCCAAGAAGGTCGTCAGGACGCATTGGGCCTCAAGTCATTTTGTTTGAATCGTTTGTCTTCGAGTCACTGCGAATTGTACCAAAATTGCAGGTACGGGGCCGGTAAGCCGTCGCTTGCGCCATCGCCGAGGCGCTTCGTCCTTTCAGAATCATAAGGTTTTGCGCCGAGCCAGCAAGTAGGAGGGATTAGAAACGGAAAACGCCTATGGAGCCGTACGGTCCCCCGACTCGGTCAAGATTCCGCCACGATGGCCTACTTGTTTGTAATGCGGGTTGTCGGACAAGCGATTCCGTGTGGTGATCGGCATAATTGGATATAGCTGCTGCATGGCGAACACACGGCGAATATGAAACAATAAGTCACGAGGTTCCAAACGGTTATGGCGCTTCCGGACTACGTGATTTCGTGGCTGAAGGAGTGCGACTCAACCGACCGAGTTGAGTTGTATTTGATCAGCTCTCGTGTCTTCGATAAGCTCCACGAGCATGGAGCTTCCCAGGAGGAGATCGACCGAATCTTTCGATCTCTGGCGCCCCTGCAGTTCCATGAGTGTCATGCCGGCGCCAGCCCCTGGGGTTGTTTCTTTGCGCCGATGATGGCCGCTGCGGAAGGTCGAAATGAATTTCCAAATCTGGCCCTGCTGAACAGCGAGAATGTGGACGAATGGGCGTGCCTCGCCGAATCGCTGAACCAGCCTTACATCAAGGCTCGATTCGCAGATGCCGTCTGGGAGCTCGGCAAGCGACTCGGAAGTACTCGCAAGGATATCTATCGCTTCGGACGGGTAGCGTCGGAATCGTACCTCGAAGTCGCTGCTCGTCCAGGCAGCACCCCGCTCGAAATACTCAACGCGGCCCCGCGGAGCATCCAGCTTGCGATGCAACTTGGAGCAGGCGATCTGGTCGACCGGGGCTATGAATTCCTGATGCAGTACGCCGACTCTGTTGACCAGGCCCACATCGGGCTGTGGGGCGTGCCATTCGATCGTCTGCTCGGCCTGAATGGTCTGAGCGATGCGCAGAGAGACCGCATTCTGGAACGTCACGCGCAGCGGTTTGAGGCGACTGTCGCCAGCGGCGACATCTTCCGTATGGAGGTTGTGGGGCCGAGCTTTGCTAAGTACTTTTATGACCGCCAACAATACCAGCGCGCGAAGGAGATCACGTTTGCATATGGCGAGGAAATCCTGAACGGCTCCGCATCTCTGGATGCTTCCCTTGCCACTCACCATATCCAAGGAGTTCTGGAAGCTTACCGCCGCGTTGGGCTCAAGGAGGAGACGGATCGAGTACGTCTGCTTCTCGAAGAGAAGGGGAAGGGCGTTCTCGACGGAATGAAGTCTCAGCGGGTCGAACTCAAGCTCAATCTCGATGCAATCGACTCCGCGATTGCCGAGATGATCGATGTGTCCAATCCGCTTGTGGCGCTATACCGGCTCGCCAGCAATTGCGCTCCGCATCCGGAAAGGCTTGAGGCGGAGTTTGAGGCTGCAACAGAAGGACTGCTCTATCACAGGCTGATCCCGGTAAGCATCATCGGCGATGACGGTCTCACCGTAACCACGATCGGAACGTACGACCAGGACAAGGAGGGCCGGCTTGTGATGGAGCTGGCGCGCGACATGAATCTGAAGACGACGTTTTTCCTGAGCGGGCTTGAAGAGTGGAAGAAGAAGTTTGAGCTCGGGGGTATTCCGGATACGCCTTCTCTTTTTGACAGTCTCCTGATTCCACCAGATCGGGTAACCCTCTTCCGGGAAGGGCTCCTTGCCTTTGAGCAAGAGGATTACGTCAAGTGCATTCACGTGTTGGTCTTCCAGGTAGAAAATAGTCTGAGAGAGTTGCTGCGAATCCTCGACCGGCCTGTCTCAAAGAGCACTGATGACGGGAACCAGCCAAAGAACATGAACGATGTTCTCCACGATCCCGTAGTGAAGGATGCGCTTGATCCCAAGCTTTGGTCCTTTCTTAAGGTGCTCTATACCGATAACCGAGGCATGAATTTGCGGAACCTGGTCGCCCACGGGGTTGCACCCGCCGGTGCTTTTAATCGAGTGAATGCGGCTTTGGTCGTGCAGAGCGTAGTTTTTCTCGCGCTGATTCGCGATGAGGCGATGTACGTTGCACGAGAGCAAGCGGAAGGTTTCCCAGCGGTTCCCAAACCCGCAGAGGAGAACGTAGAAGCGGCCGGGGATGTCCCGGAGAAAGACGAAAGAGACATCTTGGTTGTTTCTGTCTCTCCCGTTGTGTAGCTGGGCAGGCTCATGGAGGTGCGTTGCGAATGACGAGTCCGGCTTCCACTGGCGGTTCTGGCCCGCTCTTCGAGGCGCAGGTTGGTGCTGCCTATCTGTTATCCATGCTGCTCGAGGTGGACGCACGTGGCTTGCCGAATTGTCGGATCGACAGCATTGCACTGCAACGTGGGCAGGAAGGCTATCCCCTCGATGACGTCATTGTCCACGGACAGGATCGGAGTGGGAAGGCGGCGACGCTTGAGATTCAGGTCAAGCGAAGCATTACCTTTGCCCCCGCCGACGAGGTCTTTCGGGATGTAGTGAAACAGGTCAAGAAGGCAATGGGTAATCCTACCTTCTGGGAAAGCCATCATCAACTTGCAGTCGCCATTGCGCGGACCATGCAGAAGATCGAGTCGGCCTACCAGGATGTCCTGAACTGGGCACGGAACATCGAAAATGCGACGACATTTCACGCAAGGCTGAATAGGGAGGGGGAAGCAAATGATGCGATGCGTAGCTTTGTCACTACGTTCCGCGACAACCTCAGGGCCGCTGGAGCGCCCCACGACGACGAGACTGTCTGGAAACTTCTCCGACGCTTCCACATACTGGCTTTCGACTTTTCGGCCACGGATTCGGCTTCGGCTGAGTTGATGCACGAACGCGCGTTGCGCGCTCTGGAGTCCGGCGGCATGGATGAGGCTCGCAATCTTTGGTCTCGTCTCACCACACTGTCTTTGGAAATCGCGGTAAACGCGGGACACCGGACCAGAGAATCTCTCCGTGCTGATCTTTCCACCTTTCAACTTGCCGGCGGCCGCAGCAATCGGAAGGCGCTGGCGGCGATTGCTGAAGAATCCCAATTGGCTCTATCAGACATCAACGCTGAGGTGTCCGGGGTCAGACTGCTACGCCAGCGGCGCGTGGACGCCGTGCGTGATGCGATGAGCCTTGGCCGCTACATCGAGATCCGGGGCGAAGCCGGCGTTGGCAAATCGGGAGTCCTTCGCCGTCTTGCGGAAGACCTATCCGCGGAGGCCCCGGTTCTTGTCCTCAGTCCGAATCGCGTTATTGAGCGAGGATGGCTCTCCATGAAGTCGGCAATCGGGTACGACGGATCCGGACGCGATCTCATGAACGACCTGTCCCTGAGCGGCGCCGCCATTGTCTTCATCGACAATCTCGATTTCTTCGCGGACGCGGAACAGACAACGGTCAGAGATATTGTGCGATTCGCAGCCGAGGCTCCGAACATCTGGGTCGTTGCCACGGCCCGTGCGGAGTTCGCAAAGACGGAACCGAACTGGCTTCCCAACGACGTGTTGACCAGTCTCGGCCAGACCGAGCCGGTCCTGATCAAGGAACTCGACGACGCAGAAGTCAGTGAGCTCAAGGAGAGAGCACACAGGCTCTCTCAACTGCTTTCAGATTCTCATCCCGCGCGAGCCATTGTGCGAAACCTCTTCCGGCTCTCCCGCTTGGCGAACCGTCCAGACAACGAGCCTTGGCCGGCTACCGAAGCGGAGATGGCCAAGCAATGGTGGGATCTGGCAGACGGCAAGAACGACACCGGTTTGCGTGACCGCTCACGTCTCCTCCGCAGATTGACTGAGCACTCGCTGTCTTCGACGCAGCCATATAACGCCGAGACAGAGGACGCGCAGGCGTTGAACACGCTCGTTGCCAGCGGCACCTTGCGAGACTACGGCAATGATCGCTTAACTTTCCGGCACGATGTCCTGCGCGAATGGGCGATTGCAAACCTTGTATTTGGGGAACGCGGCATTGGTTCCCGATTTCAACTCGCTGAGCGTGCCACGCCCGATCTGGCGCGCGGTGCAGAGCTTGCTGCGCGGATGGCGCTGGAGCAATCAGATGGCCTTGAACGCTGGCTGGAGATTCTGGCTCTACTCGGAGAAGCCCACGAAACATGGCGGAGGGCCGTCCTTCTCGCGTTGGTTCGGTCAGAACTGTCGATAAAGATTCTGGTGATGGCTAGCGCAGCTTTGCTAAAGAACGATGCCGCACTCTTCAGCGACCTGGCCCGCTATGTCCTTGCTGTCGAATTTGAATTTGCCTCCGATCGAATGCGAGCGAGAGGACACCAACTGGAGGGGATCCCTCCAACCTGGGAGGTGCCGAGGAACAGCTCGTGCGCTCATCTGGTTGCATGGCTTCTTTTGATCTCTGATTCGCTCCCGCCCGCTGCACTTCCCGACGCGGTCAAAGTGTACTCGTCCTATCTCACGGGAACATTGGGCAACGACGCGTTTGCACCGCGCATCCTGTGTTATCTCCATCAATGGCTCCAGACGATTGAAGTTGATCGTGAGAGCAATCCATACGGGCTTGTGAGCAGGGTGTTTGGCGGCAACATTCCAGAAAATGAACTCAAAGTGATGGAGGAGGAGCTCAGGACAGCATTTCTGTCCTTCTGCAATCACACTCCAGAACTGGCTGCAAGCTATCTGCAGTCCTTCGTCGGGCGGCAGCACGCTGATGAGACGAAGCTCGGCATTCTCAAATTCAGAGGCGCACTCGCCCAGGCCGCACCGAAGGAACTGGCAGACTTCACCATCGATACTCTCGTTGGAAATGGAGAGCGGGAGCGTCGAAGAAGTCGCCACTCGGGTCCTTTTCCCGAGGAGCCATTCGAATTCATTGATCTGAAATTTCTGCCGGCATCTCCCTCACAGGGGCCGTTTCTTGATCTGCTTCTCCACTGTCCCGAAGAAGGCCTCCGGCTCGTACGTAGGATCGTCACCTACGCCGTTCAGTTCTATAGAGGAGGAAAGCGGGACGATCATGCCGCGGTTGTTTATTTCAACGAGGACGGGATTGTCTTCCCCTGGCCTGAGTTCTACTACTGGTCGCGCGACAACGGTAATGCTCCGTCTCTCGTGACCTCTGCATTGATGGCTCTGGAGGCGTGGGCTCACAAGCGGGTTGAGGGCGGTGACCCAACAGATAGCGTGGTTGCTCAGATCGTCGGCGATCCCGCGATGTCGAACGCGGCTCTCCTGGTCGCCGTCGATATAGTGTTGTCTCATTGGCCACAATCCAGCGAAGCGGCCCGTCCGCTCGTAGCGTGTCCCGAGCTGTTGTGCATGGATCGACTGAGGCCCTCGCACGACAACATGAGGTTTCCAGACTTATTTGGCCTGAAGGAACTTCAACACGAGCCGCTTGGCCCAGCGACGATTGAAAGCCTTAAGGGGCGTATTTCCCGCAAGGTCAGCCTCTACGACCTACTGTGCCGGTTACCCTTTGGCCCGGCTGATTTCAACGACAAGGTGCGAGCCCTATTATTGCGCGCCGTTAGCAGGCTAGGACCTCCGGACAAGGACTCGGATCTCGGTGATCCGAGGATGATGGCGCTTCACGCTCTGAATCTTCTCGACCGGCAGAACTGGAAGGACGTAACGGTCACGAACGCCGAGGGGCAAGCGCAGACGCTATTGCAATACAAGGCTCCGGAGGCTGAGTCGAAACACCTTGATCCGATAAGGCAAGATGCCATAGCTCGACTGGAAGAGAATGGTCTGCAGTTGGCGCTTCCGAACGCGCTATTGGCAGCGCAAACGCCCGGCCCTGAGTTTCTGGAAAAGGGTGTCGCATGGGCGCTGCGGCATCAAGACATCTTCGACCATCGACCTGAATTTGATTGGAACAGCGAATACCTCGCGACCGTGGAAGCAGTCGTCTGCGCCGCGACACTCCTCGCACGCGATGGGACTCCAGAGCAGTTGGCACAGTACGGTTCCTGGATGCGGGGAATTTTTGCCCGAGCGCATGAGGGAGAATCCGATCAAGTGTACTTGCAGCGTGAGGGATTGCGATTCAATCCGCGTGCGATTGCATTTGTTGGGCAAACACTGCTGATCGAGCGCGATCCAAAAGAGAACGACGTAAGACGTCTTCTTGAATTCGCATCAGCGAGCGGCTATGCGTCCGCACACGGATTCATCGGGGCACTTTTCAAACTGGGGCAAATCAACGCACTTCTGGTCCCGGCGATTCTGCGGTGTGCGTTTACTGCGTCTGTCTATCCGTACGAGCCATGGCGCATTTCGACGGAACAAAAAGAATCGAACAGATCAGCCTATCAAGAGCGCATCTGGAAGCAGATTGACTTGGAACTGGCTTGGCTCACGGAAGCGAATTCCGAGCCAGCGTGGCCTGAATTCCCGCTTCAAAAGATAAGGCCACGCAATCACTGGAGGCGTGGGAAGAGAGACTACGCGGCAGAAGCTGCTGAGTACGATTCCGTAGAGCTTCGCGTGAACTACCACAGGGCTGCGCTTTGGCTCAAACAGATCCGCCCCTTTGACCCCGGCAAGCAGCTGTGGCTCCGTGCGTTGCTGAGCGCATATGCGGAATGGACCCGGCAGGCAAACGGATTTGGAGAAGAGAAGGAGGAGCAGTACGATGGTGAGCCGAACGGATGGAACGAAGTCTACTTCGATCTTGCAGCCAAATGTGCTTCCGGCTTGAGCGAAGACGCTCTCGAACAAAGCCTTCAGGATCTGTTTGGGGGTCTGCCGGACGAATCCTTCTGTGACTCCCTCCCTCTGTTTTTGAAGAGCGCGGATCAAGCTTTCTTCGAGAAGAACTCCTTATCGATCGAGCGACTGCTGCAAATCCGGACCTTCCTTATCAAGCAGCTGTACGGAACCAGAGTCTTCGGTTGGAACAAAGATCGGGAGGAGGCCAGCGTAGAGATGCACTTGGCGAGTGCGCTCGCCACGATTTGCTTTAACGACCACAACGGACCGTTTCCTTCCAAGTGCTATCTGCCTGCATCGTTCATTCCGAAGACGGACCCATTCCTACCACTACTTGAGGAGTTCGTCGGGAAATGCAGGTCTCCCTTCTTGGCGGTGATGTATCTGAACTTTATGGAAGTCGCGCCACGCGCGGAGCAACTACCGTTTGTCGTGGGATGTACCGAGAAATGGCTGGAACGGTTTCCCGAGAGCAATCAGTTTTGGATTGAATGGGATTTTGGCAGAAGACTCAGCTCTGTTTTTATCACGATCTTTAGAGCATCGCCTGTCGCGTTCGGCGCAAATGATTTGCGCGGTCGCGTTGACAGGATTCTCGGTCAGTTCGTCGGATTAGGCGTTGCTCAAGCTCATGAAATGGAAACGATGTTGTATCAAACCAACCAGTAGCATGCCGGCGGTTGAACATTCTTATCAATCGCGCCCGCAGTCGGCAGCGGAGACATGGGCTGTGCCCATTGGTCTGTCCTAGCCTTCTTTCACGGCCATTGTGCGAACATAACCGCGCGCTCAGACCCTTCACCATCCCGCCGCCGCGCGCTACAAGCTCGATGACCTTGTCGGCCGAGGCGAAGTGCAGCTTCCGTGGCAGCGCAGTCTTCAGATCGGCCTCAAGGAACTGGACCGAGGGTGCTTCTGGGCTCCATCATGAAATACGTGGCTCCAGCAGCATTCTGAGATTATGCACGATGTCGGATTTGACATTTTCCATCGAGGATTTCCGAACTCCGGCAATCGTTTCAACGGTCTGCACTATATCGGAGGGGCAGGCGGTCCGCTCATTGACTCGAGTAAATGGTCCGTCTGTCTCTGTGAAGACTCGGTCGATGGGCAGGGTTGCAACAAGGCGGCGTCCTCTTTCATTCAACATCATCTCGGAATTGATTGAGAAATAGCACCCGAGGTCAATGGCTCGCTGCGCTTCGGATGCTGATCCACTGAACCAGTGGAGGACCACTTTGCCTTTTGAGGGGGACAAATGCAACTCAATCAAATCGAGCACGAGTTTCGCAGACCGGACGCTATGAACACTGAGTATCTTATCGCCATGCCGCGCGCACCCTTGAAGCACATGCACGAACACTTCCTTTTGGAGATCGAGCGAACGATAGTAGCGGGGGCCAGCGTCAATCCCTACTTCTCCTACATATCGAGCCTCCGGCAGGTACTGATCCCACAATGAAATCTCGTGGGCTCGTTCGTGTACCAACTGAGGATGCAGCCCCAGGGCGGCACGAACGTAATGGGTCGCTTCGGTAACCTCGCGATTTCGCGGCCATGCCTTTGGAGTAGTCGTCATCGTGAGCGTGTAGACCGCAGCTCGTTCAGCATCCTGAACCGCGGACATGAAGTCCGGATAGAGATCGAGATGACAGTGGAGATCAACGTAGTTTGGTGGCATCGGCATTCTAGCTGGGGGTGGTGATCACGTTCGCCAACAGCTTGCCAACCTCGTTCATGCCACGCAAATAGACACCTGCCAGCGCAACTTGTCGACTTGGAGACTCGTCGGTCAACGGACCGGATTTGTGAATAATGATAGATGCCAGGGCGGGTTTCTTCGCAAGCCTTGATATGGCGAGTTGGAATGATCGAATCTGGAGCCCTTCGGCCTCCGTGGAGGTGAGAGGCTTGGCGTGGAGGTCGGCGAGGGCATAACGGGTCGGGTCGGCTCCTCGGATCCCGCTCTTGATAGCAGCCCTTCGGATCAGACAAGGCAGGCAGAACCCGCAATGTTCTGTCCCGTGGCCTTTCCAACGCCCCTTCGTCGGCGATGCGCAGGATAGACTCTCTGGGATTGCAAGTTTAAGCAGAGCCTGATTGGAGCACATGGACACCATCTCACCCTTTGTCTTGTCCCAGTATGGATTTTCTATCGTTACCGGAATCCCCAGCTCCCGCAAGAGTTCATTCCAACGTGCAATATAAAACGGATGCGTCGTGCGCGTGCTGAGTGAACCAAGCCTGAGTTGGTCGAGTGGAACGTTGAGAGCAATGAGCCCGTTTTCTGGAGCCTGGAGCTTGCAAACCTGGCCAAGACTGCTGCCCGCCATCGCTCCTGTGGCAAAGAAGAGGAAGGATCGCCCACGAGTGGAATCTTCCGCGGGAACGCCCTTCACAAGCTCTTTCGGAAAGTTCATCCATATGCGCAGACGCCGGAAAGGGCGCTTCGGGTATTGAGCTTCCAGCCTGCGGAAGAGCGTCTCCTGTGCCGCACTTACAGCCCCCTCGCCAGCATGGCTGACGAAGAGCGGGTTGCGTCCCTGTTCCAAAGCATCAATGGCACCGATGAGGCTGTCCAGGCCGCCGGAGAATAGAGAAATGCCATCGAACGGCGGTTTCGCCACCACAAGCGGTAGGGGCGCGACGATTCGCTCGAAGCCCTGAGGACGAACTCGAAAGTCAAGAGACCACCGGTCTCCAGTCAGGAAATTCAGCATTTGCTGCAAGAGGCCAGAAACACTCGTCCAACGAGCGACATCGCTCACCGGAACCACCACACGGATTTCTCGAGTCCAGTTATCCTGCGATTCCGTATTACGTGAAATTCGCGTGTCCGCCGCATGGATGTGGGCGGCCAGCACCAGCAGATCCACGCTGAGCTCGGAAGGGTAAACTCCCATTGTGGCTAGTTCGTCGAGAACATTCCCTATTCCGTGGTCGAGTCGCTTCGTGGCTTGAACAAACTCCACCTGCGTTGCAACTTCATCGTCAGCGTTGGGGATGGCGATCGCATCCTTGAGTCCAAATCGTCCGTAAATGAGGTGGCGGCTCATGATTTGTCTACCTCTGATTCCGCCATTGTCTGGAGAATGGAATATGCCTGCTCGTAAACCAAATCGATGGTGCTCGTAACCTGCTCTTGGGTCATGGTTGTTTCCACCTGGTTCGCCACGAAGGCGTCCGAGACGCTGCGTTCGACAAACTCGAAGAGCTGGGCTTGAATATCGGCGGCTTCCCTCGCATCCTGCGGCAGGGTGATTGAGTTCGAGCCGATGTCATTGCAGATGCGTGCTTCAATGGCATGTGAGACATTCAATTCGAGAATCGTCTGAATCTGTGCGGCGGTGAGAGCGCCGAAGTCGGTGATTCCACTCTCTGCGAGATCCACAATGGTCTCGACAAATGCCTCCCGGGCAATGCTCTCGTCGATGGCTCCGCCTGTAGGACAGACGATCTCCATGATTCCGAGAAATATCTCTTCAATAGGCCGCCCGACAAGACGGTCCAAGCCAATGGAGCGCAACGCAGCGGGGGCATTGCCGCCAATCGCGGAACTGAGGATACCTGCAAGCTGCGCCGTTGATCGGCGAGAGACGGCCATCCTTCGCGCCGCGTTACGGCTCCCGCCGGAAGAGTTCGAAACGTATTGTGAAAGCGCCCGTCCAAGGCTTTTGCGATCCCGCCCACCCGACGAGACGAAGCGGGTGAAATTGTTACGTGCGGAGGTATAACGCCGGGGATCACCGGCCGGTGGAACCGGAGGGCGCATCGGCGGCGTCGGAACATTTACCCCGTTTATGGACGGCAGAACTGCGGGGGGCGGGTTAGCGACTCCATCGCCTCCCGGGGTTAGCTGCTGTGGCTTCTGCGCCGGACCCGCAGGTGGCGGTTGGGGGCCATCGGATCCGCCTCCATCACTGAGCCACGTGGGAATTAAGGGTTTCCCGCCGCCGGAGCCGCCATAGGAATTCGATGTGCCCATCACCGACCTCCCGGCGTCCGAGTGCGGAGCGTGGTCGCAGCGGCAGGTTTGAGCACTGGGCCACCGTTTTTGCTCCAAACCTCAAGCAATTGGTCGAAGCGCCGAGTGGTCGAGGGGTCCTTCAGGACGCTCCCCCAGCCACTGCATGCCCAAGCGCCGAGACGGTTGCCAGGAAGAGCCTCCAGGAAGTCGACTAGGTTCGCTTGCAGGGTAGGCTGCGCGCGCACGAGGACTCCCATCCCCTCGACGCCGTCCGGAGCCTTATCGAAAGAATCGGAGGCAATGATTCGGGTTCGGAGTACCTCGAAGACTTGGGAAGCTTCGGGTGGCGCGAGGGAACGCAGGGCCATCTCTTCCGCCTGCACCGCCAATTTCCCTCCGAGAAGCCTCTCGGCAATTGCGGCGATCTGTCCGAAGGCCGTCGCCGCACCGAAGAAGTCCTTCCGATCTTTGGTCACGAACAAATAGGGGCGAAGATCAACATTCCCGAGGGGCGGCTTCAGTCGCGCCCAGTCTAAGGTGCTCGGTGAGGCCAACCACTCGGCGAGCACTGCGCTTGTTTCGCCGTCGGGTGATGAAGTCTCGCTCTTCTTGGCAGTCTTCTTAAGTCCAACCTCTTCTTGGATTGCTTGCGGCGATTCTGGCTCACGGGTCGTCTTCTTTTTCGCCGCGGCCTCCAGCGCGCCAACATCCATGCAGATGCCATCCGGCGCCGCGGCGGCCGCGTTCGCAATCTGGTCGAATACACGGCTGTTGAACCGTTCCGCTAGCATCAGTTTGGCCAGCACGGGAAGTTTCACATCATCGCCGAAGCCGCGGGCATCGGCCGATGCTTGCCGAAGTAAGAGTGTGTTGAGAAACCGCTTGATCTGGCGGGGATTCCCGCGCGTACCGCTGGCGAGGATTGAGCCGATCTGATCGGAGATCAGGAGAGCGTTGTGGGCACTATTTGCCTTTGCGCCGAGGGCGTTCTTCGTGGTTGCTGCGTCGAGGACGCTCCCTAGCCAGGGCCGCTTCAGAAGGCCGCGGGCGACCTTGATTAGGTCGGCAAAGGCCGGATCGTCTTCGCCAAGTTCCGCACCGACCAGCAATAGGGTGACGTAGATGCGAGTCTCCGCCTGACCCAGAGCGGGAATGCGAAATGGGATCTGGATCAGTTTTTCCAAGTAATTGCGCGCGTAGGTCTGCGGGCCGGTGCTATCTGGGAGTTCAGGGAAGTGCTTCCGGACCGAATACTCGATCATGGCCTCGTCCGCAGCCACCACAAATGCGGTGCGCGCTGTGAAGACAAAAAGCCGGATCGCTTCGAGCGTCTCGATTGCAGTTTCGGGAAGACAGCGGTCGAGGTCGTCCACCAACACGATGAGCTGATCGATTCTTGCAGCTTCCAAGAGCTTGTCGAACGCCTTCCTGAATTCAGCAATCTCCTCGGGGACGCTGCTGGCGCTCCCCTTGCCTTTCTCTTTGAGCAGTTCCTTGGCGCCGTCGACAATTTCGCCGATCTTCTCCTTTGTAAGATTCGCGGGATCCGCCAGTGTCCCTTCGAGGCTGGTCACCAAGCCCAATACCCCTAAGTCGTGGTGGCCTGTGTAGAAGCCGGCAGCGGCCGTGATCAGCCCGCCAGCTCGTTTTGCCAGTTTGAGCAGGTCAATCCGATAAAGAACGTCCTTTACGACGACGGAGGCCTTTGTCAGAAATGTCCGCTTCTCCAACAGGCCGGTTACGATCCCTTCGATCAGCGCAATCTTGGCGTCCTCAAAGCCCTGAAAGCGCCACCCGTTGAACTTGAGGCAGAGCACGCGATCCTCACCCTCCAGGGATGCTTCCACCATCTCCAAGACGCTGGACTTTCCGGCGCCCCAGTCTCCGTGAACGCCAAGGGTGATCGGGTGGGCGGAGTGCTTTTTCAAGAGCGCGACAATCGTCTTCGCGATGGGCTCATTGTTTAGGAGGTCGACTTTTGTTTCATTATCCGAAAGGATCATCTGTACCTGCTCGGATTCGATGTCGTCGGAGGCGCAACACGAGTGTACTCCAAACACCCATGTTTTCAACATATTATCCAAGAGGGAAGTGGCTCTGTGCGACGGACTGAATTGCGGGTACTCCTTGAACCCGTGACGTTTCTCCGTTTCAGGCCGTGAGCATCACGGCTAAGGTCCTGACCACTGACCGGATTGGTATCGAGAGCCGATGTCGCCGGGAGGACTGTGGATTTCCACAAGATTCCCAAACCGTGCTTCGAGGGTGAGCGGTCGCGGAAACGCGGTTTGAGCTGTTAGCCAATAGTTGACGTTGTTTACAATAAAGATCGATCTCTCCTTGCCAGCTTTTCATTCGTGACCCGGTGAGGTCTACGTTTTCTCCGGGTAACCCCAGCCGGAGACGCCGTGACCTTGCAAGGGGGCCCAAAACGATTTCGCCCTCGGAACTGGAATCCATGCCACACCAAAACGGCACTCAAACAATACCTGATAGCTGAGCTTGAATGCGACTGCGTTGCAGGGTTCTGGGCGCGGAACTAACTCCCGACCGGCAGCCTGACTGCTGTTGCTATTGACCACCCGGGAGTTCCAGGGTAAAGCCACGCATGGAGCTCTGCCGGTTTCCGCACGCCCATCGTCGCTATCTGCGCCATGGCTCCGCGATCTGGCGGCGTGCTCTTGTTGTCCAGGGGACACGTCCAGTTCAGGAACCCGCCACGGTCCTGAAGTCGCCAATAAGGTATCCACGGTGCCAATTCGCGGTTGCTGGAAGCTACGGACTGTAAAAGGCCGGTTATCGACTCGCGGCCTGGAGCGTGTGCAGGCCCACGCGAACCGGCAGCGATCGATGCGTCTACTTGTACTATTCGCCAATCGCGCCCGCGGGCAATTGCGACCAGTCCCTCTCTGAGTTCACGGCAGGCACCCTGGATTTCCTGCTCAATACCTGCGATGCTGGCCCATCGTTCGTGGTTTAGATCCCCGCTTGCCAACACCTTCATGACCTGACTGCGAAGCGGGCCAGTCCAACGGTCGGCATCGTCCAGCACTGTCGCTAAGTCACTCATACTGATGTTGTCAACGAATGGAAGTCTCACACGGCTTAGGTCGAGTACACGTTGCGACGTGTTAGCTTCCGAACCCGTTTTTCTTGTAACGTCTATTACGCCACCCAGTAGTCCTTCAACGAGGAGGTTATCCGTCCAACCCACAGCGGATTGCGAGCACCCGACCAACGGTGCCGGAAGGATCAGCAAGCGGCCTGCCCGGAACAGCGCCAGAGCTTCCCCTGCCAGGAATGATGTTACTTCCCGTGGGAGCGGGTTCGCCCAAGAAACGGATACAAGATATTTGTTGTCATTAGTGCGGTCACTGGTGACACTGTATCCGTGCCCCCCCGCGCCTAGGTAATCCCCGTGGTGGGGCACGAGCACAAGGCCAGTACCAAGCTCACCCTTCCATTTCACGATCACGGTGTCAAACAGCGGGCACAGCACCCTGGCCCAATTACGTATCTCGCCCACAGATGTTGCGTCCACTGTGATTGCAGCATGTGGCTTCATTCGGACTGCTGCTGCGACGGTCGAAAAACCGCCCCGTCCCCAGAAGTCCAGTAATTCGGACTCGGCGCCGCCCTTAGGCTTATGCCAGTCCTCCCACCACTCAACTAATGGCTTGATCTGGCTTGCAACGGTAGCGCGTAGATCGCGAACGACGCAGTCACGGGCTATGGACTGCGCAGCGTCTGAGCCGAACCAATCGACCAAGGGTATTATGCTTTCGTTCAGGTACAGGGCGAACTCACGTGCGCGTTTCTTGGACTTGTCGGAAAGCTCATTATTCGCGATGAGCGCCGTGGCAACGCTGGCGGCCTCTTTGACACGCCCCGATAGCGCCAATGACTCGGCTTCTAGTTGCCAAGCGCAGGAGACCACTTCATCCAGGAAATGCCGGTTGGACATGGCCGCGTCAGAGCGCACGGCCTTGAGGTACTCACATGCCTCGGCGAGGTTCCCGAGGTTTACTCCGGTGCGTCCCAGCCACCACGAAACGTCGGCAAGGTACAAATCAACTTGGCCCTCGATTTTCAGACGGTGCGCTTGTCCGAATGCTAGCGCCGATTTGAGTGCGTCGAAGGCCTCCCGATACAGGGTTTCGTCCCCCGGTTCGGTTTGATCGGCAATGCGTGCTAGCGTGCGACCCCGTGCAAACAACACATTTGCACGAGCCGTGGCAGCCGATTTTGCATCGATGGTCCCCTTGGTGGCCCAAGACTCAGCGTATCCCAAATACAGTCTTGCCGCCTTCACATCCTTCAAATGCGCAGACAATTCGGCTATTTGAAGGGCGACGTTCGTAAGCATCTGGCCATCGCCATGCACTTCCACAAGCCTGTAGGCTGCTTCGCAAAGGGTGCGTGAATCGCTGATGTGGCCAGCGTTGTTGAACTCACCAGCTACCTGTCCAATCACCATAGCAATTCGCTGATAGCTGGTGCGTTCCGGACCGCCCATCGCCTCCAGCAATGCGACGAATGCATGAACATCTGCACCTTGGTGTTCGCCAGCCCTACAGAGCGTACGCAGCCAAGTGGCATCAAGGATCAGCCGCGTATCTTCAGGGACCACCTGGCCCAATTCCTTCACCGTAGAGGCAAGATCACCGATTGCATCTAGATCCTTCATGCGCCACAGTGTCTGAAGATGAATGACCAGCGCTTCCGCGCGGATGGTTGGATTCTCATCAAGCCTTGCCTCGGCCACGCATTCGAGAACGTCTGCTGCCGGACGATCAAAACGGCCCAATTGTGCTAGTTCCAGCGCGATGATTCCCGATCTTTCACCTCGCGCTTGCAGTCTCTCTACCAGTTTTCGCGCACGCTGCGTGATCGTGGCCACATCGCCTTCGGGCAAACGTTGGCAACCCATATGTTCGCCCCAAGCGCGGATCGCCTGAAGCAGCGCGCGGCGCTCCAATTTCGTGTTCCCTGCTGCCATTGCAAGGTCGGCACCAGCTTCCGCGAAGCCCGCTGCGGTGTCGAAATCGTTTCTATCCACAGCTGACTGCGCCGAATCCATCTTAGCCTTGGCATCGTCAAGTTGACGCCGGGTCATGGGGTCTATGACTACGGTGAAAGATTCAATTAACGCGCGGGCATAACCTGCGGCCGCAACCGCTGCATATCCCTGCCAAACGTCGTTCTTGTGTTCATCACAATAATCGCTGATACCTCGAATGACGATGTATCCGAGCCCCGCCGTCCAGGTGCCATCCGCGATGCCGGATGCTTCCATCTCGATTGCACGAATCCCGAACTTATCTCCGAGTGCGTCTCGAATCTCAGGGTCCTTCAAAAGAACATTTGACGAGCCGATGGCACCGTAGTGGATTCTCGGATGGCCAGAACGACGGAAAGCATCGCTTGGGTGCGAAATTTCTACCCCTGCAACAAATACTCGGTCCGTCGAACCATCTGGTCGTCTTCCACCTTCAACGACAGCCCGCATAATATGGTCTTCCCATGGATGCATGCCCGACAGTCGGGCCGCTTCCAGGACGCGCACCTTCCCAAGCAGGGCAGCCGACGGCGGCGAAGCGGCGCTTCGCACTAGGACTTGATGCGACTCCAGTTTAAGGTGGTCGTACTGGACAACACCATTTTGATCACTGACAACGACATCGCCAAGACGCACATGCTTATCTGGGTCAGTCATATGTGGGATTCCACCGGCAATGCCGACCATCAACACGTGTTCGAGATGTGGAAAGCTGTGAGCCAGATGGGAAGCTACGGCGGATGCGCTGTTGTTCGCAGGCTTCTTCTGGAGTGCCACTACAATGTGATGATTGCCCGTGCCGTCGAGGGCTGGCACCATGCCGTACGCGTAATCGTTCGGGTCCCCAGATACGGTGATTGGGCGGGCATCGTCAAGCATTGCCAACATCGCCGCAAATTCTTTCGGCAACGCAGTGACGACTGCGAACTGACATTTCTCCCAATGACTATCCATTTCAGCCCCTTGACGGATTCTAGTCCTGGTCGGTGAACATCAACGGAACGACACCGAACAACAGAGCCAGTGCAGGTGAGACCGACCCCTGCTTTTCTTGAGCCAACTCAGGATAGCGCACAGGAAATGCCCATGCTGTGAGGAACCTTTGATTGTTGCAAAATCGCCGAGTATCAATTCGAGCAGAGGCACAACAAACGAGAGGCGGCTGTCTGCCTGATCTGCGCAACCCAGGATAGATCCCTGAAGCGCCGTTGTCTTCGTGGACCCCGCCGACTCCCGGGAACGTCGGCCACCACGTAGGACTCTTGGTGAGATTCCTCGCCCAGAGTTGGCAACGGCCCTGAGGCCCCGCAAGGAGTGGCGAGATGAAGACCTTCAGCAGGCCGTAGAGGAAGGAGTTCAAGCGATATCCGGTCCTCTTTCGAAGCCGGACAATGCGGCCTCGAGTTGTCCTCACGGTCTCTCTATGTTCCAATGGGGTTGAAAACGGGGCGGCGAAGGAACAAGCTGAAACCCGCATATTTATTGGGTGAAACCCTCTTTTGCCCCCGCTGTAAGAATTCCTTTGAGTCCACTTGCGTCTATTTTGGCACTTTGAAGTTTCTGTAAGTTATTGATAATAAATACGATATACACTTTCCCAAGCTGAATGTCGCCGGTTCGATCCCGGTCTCCCGCTCCAATAACATCAATGGTTTACGGAATTCCGAAAATTGCTCGATCGAGTTTCACTCCATTTCACTCCGTTAAGCGGAGAGGACAGTTTTTTCAAGGAGACTTGCCGCTGCCGCTTTTTTGTTGAGCCTCGCCTTCGTGTACATGTCAATCGCCTCCCCGATTCCGTGTCCTCGCTGGCCCGTCGCGACTTTGGGGTCAACCCCCGCATCGTGGCCAAGGCTCGCGTTTGTCCGGCGCAACACCTGGAACGTCGCCCAATCCAAACCCACGGGTTCGAGCTTGGGCTGGCATCTGAAATGCCCAGTGTATGAGACCACCGATTCTCTAAGGTCCGCGCCCTTGAAACTGACGCCGCACATGCCCGCACGGCCTTCCAATGCCTACGATCCAACCCGCTGCGCATAATAGGGAACCGTGCATAATTTCTGCTATGCGAATCCTCGCATAACAGGAGGCGACGGTGACGGGCCGCTTTTGCCAGTTTCACCCTGGCGTCACTGCGCCGTGACTGTTATCGTGACCGAAGGCGACATTGCCTGCCCGTAGTTTTCATCGCCGAGGTAGCCGGCGATGAGAGTGTGCTTGCCCACAGCGAGTTTGCTGGTCGCGTAGGCTGCTGACCCGCCGCTGAGTGTGCCGGTTCCTATTTGTGCCGCGCCATCCAGAAAAGCCACCGTGCCGGTGGGATAGTTACCGGCACCGGTCAGCGTCGCTGTGAAGATGGCCAACTTACCAAAGGCCACTGTGCTTGCGGATGCGGTGAGCTTGATGGCAGGCGCGGCCCTGTTCACAGAGAGTTGTACGGTTGCGGCGCCGCCGGTGTAGTCTGTGTTATCCGTGGGCTTGAAGTTAGCCGACAAGGTATGCGTGCCTGGCGTCAACACTGTTCCAGCAGTTGGAAGATAAGTGAACGCGCCGGGGGTTTTGGAACTTGCGTTGAGTTGCACTGCTCCGAGCGCAGTGCCGTAGGTGATCGCCGCAGGCTTGGACCAGACAATCGTCGGCGTCGCCTTGGAGATAGTGACCGATCCAGCTATGTACTTGATGATATAGTTGCTGGCTGTTGCTCCTGAGCAGGCCGTCGCCGGATTGCTTCCTACCTTGCTGATTACCGTGTAGACCGTGTCGCAGGCGGGTGCTTTGCTCAGAGATGCCGCCGTGTCGCCGCTGACGAAGCCGCTGTAACTTGGCGTGATCGTGGGTGCCGATGCTCCATAAGTCACCGAAGGGCTTGAAGCTGTCACCGTCAGCAGCGCCGGATTCACCATGAATGTCACGCTGGCACTGGCTGCTTTGTAATCGGTCGCGTCCGCAGGCCTACAGTTGGCCGTCAGTTTCTGCGCTCCAGCGGGAAGGACCGTGCCTTTGCCCGGCGTGTACAGGCACGTGCCGGCCACGTTCAAGCTCGCATTCAGTTGTTTCGCACCGAGAGGCGTCCCGTAGGTGATGGCGGAAGGTGACGGCCAGGTAATGGCGGGCGTAGCTTGATTCACTGCCAGTGTGACGCTGGCTGATGCGGCGGTGTAATCGATCGCGTCCGCCGGGTTGAAAGTGACAGTCAGCTTTTGCTGCCCTGCGGGAAGAACTGCGCCAGCCTTCGGAGAATAGGAGAACATCCCCGCAACTGAGGCAGTCGCGTTGAGCTGGACGCCGCTGAGCGCAGTCCCGAAGACGATGGCGCTCGGAGTTGCCCAGGTGATGGCAGGTGTGGTTTGGACGGTGAGGGTTAGAGGAGTTGACAAGCTGGGCGCGAAGCTCTTGTCGCCTGGGTAGCTTGCTTGCAACCGGTGCGTACCTGCGCCTGCGAGCGAGACACCAGCCAGCGTCGCGGTTGCCGTCTGAGCCAATTGCGGGATCAGCACGCTCACCGTGTTGTCGTTCAGGTTCAATACCGCAAGGCCCGCCATTCCATTGCTGCCGAAGTTTGCAGCCGCGGCGGCTTCGGGGCTGTTTCCCGTTGCTGGGCTCATAGTTGAGACGGTAAAAGTCCCGTCCCCATTCCCGAGCAGAATCGTCAGGGAATTGGAGGAATAATTGGTAATGGCCAGATCCGGCTTGCCGTCTCCGTTGAAGTCCCCCACGGTCACGGATGTAGGGCTTGCCCCTGTGGCTGGACTCTGCGTGGATGGCGCGAAGGTTCCGTCTCCGTTGCCAAGTAGAATCGTCACCGAGTTGCCCCCTCCGTTGACCACGGCAAGATCGGCATTGCCGTCGCCGTTGAAATCGCCGACGGCAATCGAAAACGGATTGCTGCCCGTCGCCGGGTTTGCGGCGGATGTCCTGAATGTTCCGTCGCCATTTCCCAGAAGTACCGTAACCGTATTGCTGCCGTTATTGGCCACGGCGAGGTCCGGAATGCCATCCCCGTTGAAGTCGCCTGTGGCGATGGAACGGGGATACCAGCCCGTCGATGGGCTGGCCGCTGTCCCGCGGAAGGTTCCGTCCCCGTTGCCGAGCAGAATCGTTACATTGTTGGCTCCCCAGTTCGCGATAGCCAGATCGGAGATTCCGTCCCGGTTGAAATCACCGACCGCAATGGAAATCGGGCCGCCCAGCGGAGTTGGGCTCTCGTTGTACAACGAGGAGGACGTGAAGGTTCCGTCGCCCTTGCCGAGCAGTATCGTCAATTCGTTATTGGTGTAGATGGCCACTGCCAGGTCCGGAATGCCATCCCCGTTGAAGTCTCCCGCCGTAACGAAATATGCACCGGCATACAAGGCCGGACTTGCAGCCGGCGGCTTGAAGGTTCCGTCCCCATTGCCAAGCAGAATCGTCAGCGCGCTGTCATCCTGGTTGGCCACTGCCAGGTCGGGAATGCCGTTTCCGTTGAAATCCGCGACCGCCACGGAGTCGGGCTCGTTGCCTGTCCTCGCCGTCTGCGGATTTGTCCAGCTTGGGAGCGGCGGCCCGGCCACCAACGTCGCCTTGCCCAGCACGGAGTTCCCATTGCTGGTGTCAAGAAACGACACTGCTCCGCTGGGCGCGACCGGCCCTTGACCTTTCACAGTTGCGGTCAATGAGTATTTGCCCGGAGTGCCGGCCAGGGCGATCCCGGTTGCGGTGGGATGTCGGTCTGGCGCGGGCAGGTTGACCGTCAGCGCGACGGCGCTGGAGGCGCTGGCTGCCGCGCCGTCCGTCCCAAGAAAGACCGCCTTGTAGGCGTGGCTGCCCGCGCCGGGAGCAAGCCGGAGAACCGCGGTCCCCTTGGCCGTCAGTTGCCCGGTTCCGAGCAAATGAACGTCGGTGCAGTGGCTTGCGGCTGCGTCGCAAAAGCTCACCTCTCCCGCGGTGACAGCGGTGGATCCGACCTTCACTGTGGCGGTCAGAGTCACCACCGCACCATTGGCGACCGACGTAACAGGGACGCCGCCCGAGGTGACCGCCATAACCGTATTTGTCGCGATCGGCGCTCCGTAAATGCCGGTAGTTGGCGAGATGCCTGCGCCATAGCTGCCATCGCCGGAATAGCTGGCATCCGCCAGATGCAAGCCTGAGCCTGGCACCAGGATGCCGCTGGCCGTTGCCGTGGATAAGCCACTCTGCGCAAGCAGGATGGTCACCATGCTGTTTCCGCCATTGGTGACGGCCAGGTCTGTCGTTCCGTCGCCGTTGAAATCGCCCGAAGCCATATAGCCGGGCGAGTCGCCAGCCGGGGGGCTCACAGCCATCTGGATAAAGGTGCCGTCCCCCTTGCCGAGATAGACATTCAAGTCGTTATCGAGGTACATATTTGCCACGGCCAGGTCCGGCTTGCCGTCGCCGTTGAAATCGCCGACAACCATAGAGATGGGTCCGTCGTCGGTTCGCAAATCACCCGGCGCGGCGGTAAATGTCCCATCCCCGTTGCCAAGGAAGATCTGGAGGTACCCTTGTCGGCAGATGACTGGACCAATGCTGACCACGGCCAGGTCCAGCTTCCCGTCCCCGTTGAAATCGGCAATTACGATTGCTCTTGAGTTGGCGGCAGTGGGCACGTTCGATGCGGCAGTAAATGTTCCGTCTCCGCGACCCAGCAGGATCGTGACCGTGCCGTAGCCGGCCGCATCGGCGCCCGTTACTGCCAGGTCCAGGATTCCATCCCCGTTAAAGTCCCCCGCTACCATCGCCAGCGGACCACTGGCCGTGCCTGGACTGGCTGCCAATGGGGTAAACGTCCCGTCCCCGTGCCCGAGCAGAACCATCACCGTGCTGTTGGAACCGATCGTCACGGCCAGGTCGAGCTTGCCGTCCCCGTTGAAGTCCGCCGTCGCGATGGCCATCGGACCCCATTCCATCTGAATCGGCGAACCGGCCGATTTAAATGTCCCGTCACCCTTGCCGAGCAGAATCGTCAGCGTGTTGTTGCGCCCGCACACGACGGCCAGGTCCAGAACGCCGTCCCCGTTGAAATCGCCTACAGCGATGTTGCCCGGTCCCGGCCCTGTCGGTGCACTCGCCGATGCCGTCCTGAAGGTTCCATCGCCGTTGCCCAGCAGAGTCGTCACTGTGCCGCTGCCGTCTAAATCCGTATAGTTCGTTACCGCAAGGTCCGGGATTCCGTCTCCGTTGAAGTCGCCCATTGCCGGGGAACTGATGATGGCGCCGGTGGGGAAGACCGGCGGGCCCAGCGCCTGCGAGTTCAGAAACCCGAGGCCGGTTGGGCCCGGAACCAGAGCCGCCGTGGCCAGCAGCGTGTTTCCATTGCCGGTGTCGAGAAACGAAACGCTCCCCGTGGGTGCGATTGGCCCCGCGCCGGCAACTGTAGCCGTAAAGGTGTAGTTGCCCAGGCTGCCGAACGCGGCCACGGTGGTCGCCGCCGGCAGCTTGCCGGTTACCGTCAACGGCACGGAGTTGGAAGCGCTTCCCGCGCCTCCGTTGGTCCCCACGTAAACCGCCCTGTACCTGTGGCTCCCTGTGGTGGGACGAAGCTTGAGCGCTGCCGTACCCGCGCTCGTCAGTTGCGCCGTCCCCAGCAGATGGATGTCGGTGCAATAAGTTGCCGCGGCATCGCAGAAGTTCACTTGTCCCGCGGTTACCGGTGCGGCGCCGGCGCTGACAGTGGCGGTCAGCATCGCCACGCTTCTCGATGAGACCGTCGTCACCGGTTTCCCGGCCGAAGTCACCCGCAGGGTTGTTGTTGTCGCCGGAGGCGGTCCCGGCAGGCCCGTTGCACCGGAGAGACTCGCCTGATTGTTCCTGTCTCCGCCATAGCTTGCCGCCACCTGGTGCAGTCCCGGCGTGCCCAGCAGAACGGCGCTGTCCGCTGTCGTGGCGCTCTGATTCGTGGCCAGCAGAAGTGTCAGCGTGGCGCTGCCTGGGTTAAGCACCGCCAAGTCAGTGGCGCCGTCTCCATTAAAGTCTCCTGCCGCGATCGAAGCCGGTTGAATTCCGATTGCCGGACTCACTGCCGCCGCCGTAAACGTCCCATCCCCATCGCCCAGGAGAATCGACACCGTACCCGGGAAATAGGCGTTGAAGTCGCTCACCAGGGCAAGGTCCATCTCGCCGTCCCTATTGAAGTCCCCCACCGCAAGCACTTGGCTCGCCGGTACGTCTTGCGCTTTCCTGAAGCTTCCATCCCCGTTACCCAGCAGGACAGTGCCGCTATTTACGGCAAGATCGGGAATCCCGTCCCCATTGAAGTCCGCAACCGTCATCGCATAAGGGCCGCTGGCTGTTTGTACGCTTGCAGAGGTCGCCGTGAAGGTTCCGTCCCCTTTGCCAAGGAGGATGGTCACCGTGCCATAGGGAAGGACACCGGCGAAGTTGTTGTTGCACACCACTGCCAGATCCAGCTTGCCGTCTCCGTTGAAGTCGGCCACCGCGATCGAAACGGGGTCGCTGTCCGTCGCCGGAGCCGCCGGCACAGTCGTAAATGTTCCGTCGCCATTGCCAAGAAGAATCGTCACCTGCGTGGGGTAGCGGTTGGCAATGGCCAGGTCAGGGATGCCGTCCCCGTTGAAATCTCCCACTGCAAGGGCCGAGGGATTGCTGCCCGTCGATGGGGTTGCGGCTGCGGCCTTGAAGGTACCGTCTCCGTTCCCCAGAAGGATCGTCAGGGTCCAGCCGTTCACCACCGCGAGGTCCTGGTTGCCATCCTGGTTGAAATCCCCCACCGCAAGGGAGATTGGGCCAACTCCAGTGTGCGGGCTCGGGGCCGCGGCAAACGTCCCGTCTCCAATGCCCAGGAGAACTGTGATGGTGCCGTAACTCGGGGCCGGGCCGAGGCTATCGTTGTTTGCCATCGCCAGGTCTGGTATGCCGTCGCCGTTGAAGTCGCCCGCAACCACGGAAAGGGCGCTGCTGGTAGCCGCAATTGCCTGGGAATTGAACCAGTTCAGGGTCGCCTCGCCCTGTCCCAAAGCGGCCGCGCCCAGCAAGGCGTTTCCGTTGCTGGTGTCAACGAACGAGACGCTTCCAGTCGGCGAAGCGGGTCCTTCTCCGGCAACCGTCGCGGTCACTGTGTAGATGCCGTCGACGCCGCTCGCAGTCATCGAGGTCCAGGTTGGATTCTTGCCGGTTACCGCCAGCGCCCAGGCGCCGGAGACACTGGCCGCGCTGCTCCTTGTGCCCACGAAGACTGCTTTGTAGCTGTGGTTCCCGATTCCCGGCCGCAACCTCAGCGACGCCGCGCCGGTGTTGCCCAACTGCGCCGTGCCCAGCAGATGGATGTCAGTGCAATACTTTGCCGCCGCGTCACAGAAGTCCACTTGCCCAACAGTGATCGCCTTGACGCCGGCTTTCACCTTTGCGGTGAGGGTCACCACACTGCCCGACGTCACCGTGGTGACCGCGCCGCCCCCTGAAGTCACAGTCAGGGTAGTGGTGGTACCGGCAGTAGCTGCCCAGGCAAGTTGCGAGCAGGTCAGAACGCCCATTACGATAGCTTGCGACAGCAGCAGTGGACCGGGAGTCCTCACTCGGAATCTCCATTCGTGTCTTTCCGGCGGGCGCCGGACTCAACTCTGCGAGGGGCAGGAAACTCTAGATGCGAAGCGGATTGGAAACTGCCCGCAGGAAGTATTCTTAGCAATTCGGCTTATCGTCCTGCTGTGCCCGCGGTCACGCTCTGCCAGGAGGGGCGCAGCAGAGAAGCGACTCTGCTCCTGCTCCGCCCAGTTCCGCGCTTGCCCAGGTCGTTTCAGCGGGTGTGAAGTGGTAAGAGCTCTGGGACTTATTCAATCTCGGACCGCTCGGAGACCCGACGGGCGACGAGGATGAGCGGTAGACCTCCGCGAGACTACCAGCCGGCCATGGGGCGGCCAAGCCATTCCCTGCACTCACCCCCGCGGAATCTTGAACACGTGCGGAGGGTTGCTCAGGTCGTAGCCGTGACCAGGCAGCGCGGCATTCACGAAGAGCGTGTCTGCCGTGCTTAAGCTGCCGTACGCCCCATGCACGTGGCCGAAGATATGGAGCAGGTGCGCAGACAGCGGAGAGTTAGTCCCAGGCATCGTCGTTGGTGGCAGCAGATTCCTCCGTGCAGGAGGAGCATCTGTAGTGGCCGTCAGGCCCGTCTGTCATAACATCGGTTTGGCCTGCCGGCAAGTGCATGGCTTTCATGATCTGCTTGTCGATGGACTTCCTTTTCAGGATACAGCGGTCGACATAGAGCGCGAACCGCTTGGTCTTGCTGTTGTAAACCACGCGGCCACGCGGGCACTCATAATACTCCATGTCACGAGGCACAACTCCGAGACATTGTTGTGCGGTCCAGTATTCATCGTGGCTGGTCGGATGACCCAGGCAATCGCCATAAGACTCTGCTTGGCTGAGTGGGCTGGCATCGAGGATGAGCCGGCCCTCGAATAGCCAGAAGATCCCGACGTTTGGTTCGAGCTCATTATTCCTGCTCGTTGGCGCCATTCTCGGGCAGAAGGCCTGCATTCTCAAACATCATCTGAAGGACGGGCGGTATGCCGGGCTGGTCTTTCCGCTCTTGCGCGATCGCGCAAGCCGCCATGCCGTCGGCGTTGTGAGCGTATACCTCTTCGAGCGAGTAGAAGCCCTATGGAAACAATCATCAGCATCCCGAACGCGTAGAGGGCGGAGCCGATGAAGATCAGGATGAAAAGGAAGGCCATCAGGGCGATGGTCAACTCCGCGACACCAAGCAACCAAACGATCATGTGAAGCTCCCTTTCCTGCTACTGAGCTAATCGCTCCACGGGGACAATCATGGTCGAATGTGCATGAAATGAGTCAGGACTTGGCGGAGAGGCAGCGATTTCGACGCGAACAGAGATTGATGTCCTTCAGGGAGATGACCTCGGCGTTGAATTCGTTGCCTGTCCACTCGCTCAATTGTCGAAATTCCTCTTGTATTCGATCGAGGAGGATGTCCAGCAGATCGGAAATCCCGTATCGCTCTTTGCCGACCAAAGACTCGTGCAGGTGGGAATTGGTCCATCCCATGGACATCGGTAGAATCCAGTGGAACTGACCAAGTGTGGTTTGGCTGGACAGTTCAATAGGTGGTCATGGTGGATCTCGGGAAGTTCAAGCAACCGGTCCTGGTTGGCGATCCATGAGGGTGAGGTTGAAGGCGCGCGTCATCCTGCCCGTTCCTCCGCCTCGTCGGAATTGCTGAAGACCTCCTGTCGCATGATCCGCTTGGTTGCTTCATTCAAGTACTCCTCCAGATCCTTCTAGATATGGATGAATTCCGGCCAGAGAGTCTTGTTGACAGACAACCTTTGAGTCCGCACGGTGGCTGTTGAATAGCGCTGGCACGGGTACCGGTAAGGCTTCAGGCCATAGCGAAGTTCCCGCTCAGAGGCCATCGGAATGGTTCATTTGCAAAGTTGGAATCGCAGGCTGCGCGTCGAAAAAAAAGAGAGTTTACCGTCCCGCATCGCTTGCGCACCAGGGGCCCGACGACATTGCCGGCCAGTGTTCTTTGAGACTGCCAGGAACAGCAGATCGGCGCCGAACCTCGGATAGACTCCTCCTTGAATGCGGGAAGAGAGGCACCAGCTATCGTATCGATCCCAAGCCCTTGAAATGACTCCGGTCCAAGAGGCCGTCCCATTTCGCGCTCGTAACCCGTCTGCTTTCAGCTCGATTGAACGCCCAATTCAAGTGGCCGGCAATCGAAAGTCTAGAGAGTACCAGGACACAGGGAAAGGCCGGCCCGCAAACCAGAGGTCCGGCCAATTTGGAATCCAAAAGAAACAACCAGTTTTCTGCCTTCTCGAAACAGAGCAGGAGTGATGAATGCAGGGCGATTGTCTTTCGCCCGGCACCTATCGAAAGAGCTTTTGAGGCCTCGTTTCTAGAGGAAGGGGCCGAACCGCGGTACGGCTGGTGCCAGGCTGTATGCTTGCTGGTCCGTGCTTGCTGGCCCGAGAGGGCGCCAGACTGTCGTTCACACCAGGGATGGTGACGCAGGAATTGAGGATGCTATCGAAGCCGCTGGTGGCCTCCAGTTCCAATGCAGTTACACAACTGGAATCAACAGCGCAATCCATGGCCTGAAGCGAGAGCGACGTCGTGCTCGACGTTATGGGGGTTACAGAAGGCAGAAGATTGTCTGCAAACAAATAGGGCAGGTTGTTCAGGACGGCATTGGTGGTTACAGTCACGGACATCGGAGTGCCGTCAGGCACCGCGCAGATCTCGTAAAGCCCTGCTGGGCCGTTGGTGGCGATCGCCACCCCATTGACGGAAACGCTCACAGTTGCGGGGTTCTCGGTGGCATCCAAGCCCACAATAAGCTCCAGAAAGCGATCCGCGATGTTCTTGGTGACAATGACGGGCGCAGAGCCCTTTATTCCGCTGCTGATTTCCGTAGCGGTCACGTTGGCATTTCCAACGCTAACTCCGGTCAGAACACCTGTGTTCATGTCAACGGTCGCTACGGAGCGATTGTCTGAGGACCATGTGTATTCACCTGCAACCAGTGCGTCCGCAATGTCTTCGCCTTGTGCAGTCAAGGTGATCTGGTTGCTGAGCGAGACGATAGCCGGGTAGGGCTTTACAAGAACCTTCACGATCCCGCAATCGTCGTTCGGGCCAAGATCGATGGCAAAACTGGCCGCTGGATTGGATGCGGGCACCGTTTGTGGGACTGCAGCCTTGGAGGCGCTGCTCGGTGAAAAGGCGACCGGCGTAAGTGTAAGGTCGACATGCGAGGAGGTGGCTTCATTCACAAGATTTCCGATGTTATTGCAGGCATTACTAAGAAACGACGACCCTCCGAGGGAAATAGACTGGCAAACACTCGAAGTGATCACAGTTCCACTCCCCACAATCTCCGCAAACTCAGTGGCGCCGAGGATCAGCGGGAATGTGACGGCGGCGGAGGGCGGGGCAAGCGCGGCAATCGCTACCCCAAGCACACCAACTATGATCGGAGCGGCCTGTGCGGTGGACAATGCGCCGCAGTACGAATCTATTGTGTCCGCCAATCCCTGACAAAAGACGGGGACGGTCGGAGGTGGCCCCTGGTTCGGATATGCCAGGTGAAACAGATAGACGCCTTCGGCGGGTTGCACGTCGCTTTCTACTGTCTTGTCGGCTTCGCCTGGGGTGTGAACGCCCATGAGCAGCGTGGCGTTGCTGACGGGTCTCCCCCCGCAGTGAGTGACGTTGACAGACACCACGCCAAACGTCGAGTTAGTGTTGGGGCTGGGCATGGATCCACCGCCTCCAAGTTGCCGGATCTCGCGATCTAAACGGCCTCCCTCAAGCCGAAGAGCGGGCGCCTTGGGCTGCGGGAGGGTGAATGGAAGCGGCCCAACGCGTGTAGTGCCGTCGGCAGAGACTTCCGTCACGTTACCCTCGGTGGCTGATTGCCATTCTATGACGATAGAGACGCCTCCAGAACTGCGAACCGTCAGAGGCCTGCCGGCACCGTCGAACGTGGCGGTCGTCGAGGTTCCATTCTTCCGCCCAAGGACAACTGTGGAAACGGAAATGGGAGCCCCATTGCTATTCCTCGAACCGTAATAATCGACAGTGGATCCGTCGGCAATATTCAACGTGGATAGCCGCGCGTCGGTAGGATTCCCGTAGCCGACAACTGTGGAATGGGTAAAGGCCGGAACCAGAACGAGTAGCGGCATGGCGGAAGAGATACCAGACAAGGACGCAGAGACGGTAGTCATCCCGGAACTTAGGCCGCTCGCAAGCCCAGAGGCGTTGACCGTGGCCGTAATCGGAGTGGAGGAAGACCACGACACACTGGCTGTTACGTCCTTGCTAGATCCGTCGGAATAAGTCGCCGATGCCTTTAACTGCACGGCCTGGCCGGAGACCACGGTCGGTGCGGCCGGTGTGATTGATATCGATTTCACGACTGGAGCAAAGGTGTATTTTGCGGTGGCTACCGAACTGGTTTGGTGTCCGGGGGCTATGGCAATAGCGGAGAGGGTTTCAGAAGTGGATACTGCGATTGCCTTGGCGTACTTGGATGAGCTTGTCGTTGGGATCGATCCGTCGATCGTGTAGTAGATAGCCGCGCCCGATGTCAGGTCGGTGATCTGCACCAACTGCGAAGAGGCATAACCTCCGCCAGGCGGCGCGAAGGCCGGGGTGGCGGTGGGGGGAAGCGTAAGCGTGTACGTTGCCGATGCCACTGAGCTTGCAGAGTGATTTGGCGCGATCGCAATGACCTTGATGGTCTCTGTTGCTTGGACCGGGATGCCTTTGTTGTATTTCGCTGAATTGATAGTTGGATTCGTGCCGTCGGTGGTGTAATAGATCGCAGCATTTGCCGTGGCATCGGTCAAGGTTACTATCGGCGCCGCATTGAAGACTCCACCTGCCGGACTGAAGGACGGCTTCGCGGTGGGCGGTAGCGTGATGGTATAAGTGGCGGCCCCAACCCCGGACTGGATGTAGTTCGAAGCTACGGCAATGGCCTTGATCGTCTCAGTCGAATTGACCGTGAAGGGCGCAGCGTACTTGGTCGAGGCAGTGGTCGGCGCTGTCCCGTTGGTCGTGTAGTAGATGCCCGCGCCGGATGTCGTGTCGGCAAGGGTCACCGTCTGCGGCGTGGTGTAACTCCCCCCCGGCGGCGCGAATGTCGGCGTAGCGGCCGTTGGCAGGTTGATGATATAAGCAGCGCTTCCAACCGCGGACTGGGAGTAGTTAGGGGCAATTGCAATGGCCTTGATCGTCTGGTTGGTCGACACTGGGAGCGGGGTAGCGTACTTGCTCGAAGTTATGGTAGGCGAAGTTCCATCCATGGTGTAATAGATGCTCGCGCTGGCTGTCGTGTCGGTTAGTGCGACATTCTGCGGGGATGTATAAGTCCCCGGCCCGGGGCTGAACTTCGGCGTCGACGCGGGGGGCGCGAGGTTGCTGAAAGTCACCTTGCGAACCCTGTGGTTCATCTGGTCTCCAATGTAGAGGCTTCCCGCACCGTCCAGCGCCAGTCCGAAAGGAGAATTGAGTTCTGCAACAGTCGCAGACCCGCCATCCCCGCTGTAGCCAGAGAAACCGTTACCCGCCACTGTAGCAATCACGCCTGTTGAGGCGGACACCCTGCGCACGCCTGCACCGCTCACGATATATAGATTGCCGGCTTGATCGAGGGCGATACCTCTAGGGCCAATCTCCGCCGCGGTTCCCTGCCCGCCGTCGCCGCTGTCCCCCCAGTCTCCATTCCCGGCAGCGGTGGAGATAATCCCAGTCGCCTTGGCTACCTTCCGGATTCGCCCACCCTGGGTAGAAATGTAAAGGTTGTCGCCGCTGTCCAGAGTGACTGCACTGGGATTAAAGAGCGCCGCTGCAGTGGCCAGTCCGCCATCTCCGCTATCTGAGCAACAGACTCCAGCCGGATTCCCAGCTACGGTTGTGATGATTCCCGTACTCGCCGCTATCTTTCGAATTGCTCGATTGTACATGTCGGCCACATAGAGGTTTCCGGCACTGTCGAGCGCCACACCCCACGGACTTTGTAGTTGCGCGGCCGTAGCCTGGCCTTTGTCTCCGCTGAAGCCTGGCGTTCCGTTTCCGGCATAAGTGGCAATCACGCCTGTATTTGCTGCTACTTTGCGGATGACATTGTTCCACGCATCCGCAATGTAGAGGTTGCCGGACTTATCGATAGCTACTCCGTAGGGTGTATTCAACTGGGCGTTGGCCGCCTGACCGCCATCCCCGCTGTAGCCCGGAGTTCCATTTCCGGCTGCGACTGCAATCAATCCCGTCTGGGCCGCCACCTTCCAAACAACGCTGTTCTTCGGATCTGCGATGTAAAGGTTTTGGGCACTGTCGAGCGCGACACCTAGGGGCGCCCCAAGCTCTGCGCCAGTGGCCGCTCCCGCGGTTCCGTTGTAGCCTGAGACTCCGTTCCCCGCAACGGTCGTGATCACCGCGGCGGGCGGGGACAAGATTGTGTAAGTCGCCACAGCTACTGAGCTGGGCAGATAGCCGGGCGCAATGGCGACTGCCTTGAGGGTCACCGTGCCTGTTATGCCGATGGGCCCGTCGTATCCCTGGGAGGCCCCTGTTGGCGTTGTGCCATCCAAGGTGAGGTAAATGGCGGCGCCCGGAGTAGCATCGGTGGCGGCAACAAGCTGCGGATTTGCATAGGTTCCCCCCACAATACTAAATGCGGGAGTGGCAGTCGGCGCAGTCGGAGATGTGCTGGATGCCTTGACTTCACGGACTCGTGAATAGCCCGGGTCGGCAATATAGATGTCTAGGGCGCTATCGAGAGAGACTCCCATAGGATAACAGAGCGGCGCGGAGGCTGCGGGCCCGCCGTCGCCGCTCAAGGAGCCGCATTCGTTTCCGTTGCCGGCTACTGTAGTTATAAGCCCCGTGCTCACAGCCACCTTCCGGATGGCGCCGTTGAAACTGTCGGCTATATAGACGTTGCCGGACGCATCCGTGGCAACTCCCTGCGGCCAGTACAGTTCCGCGCTGGTTGCAGGTCCATTGTCTCCGCTGTATCCTCCTGAGTAAGACTGGGCGCCGTAACCGTTGCCCGCAATCGTGCTGATGATCCAGGTGCCTTGCGCCACCTTGCGAATGACATTGTTCATTTGGTCGGCGATGTAGAGGTTGCCCTGTGTATCGATGGAAATAGCCTCCGGCTGGCGGAAAGCAGCGGCGGACGCAGATCCTCCGTCTCCGGTGTAGTCCCATTTCCCATTCCCCGCAAAAGTGGCGATTGTTCCGCCGGTCGCTGAGACCTTCCGTATGCAGTTATTCCGACTGTCGGCGATATACAGGTTGCCTGTCGCATCGAAGGCAAGTCCGCTTGGCGCCGACAACCCTGCGGCGATCGCGGGGCCGCCATCGCCGCCATAACTGCCCGTTCCATTGCCTGCATAGGTCGTAACAACCCCGGTCTTTGAACTGATTTCCCGAACGCGATTATTACCGGTGTCGGCAATGTAAAGATTGCCCGCGCTGTCGAAAGCCAGTCCTTCCGGGCTACTGAGTTGGGCACTCGTTGCCGCGCCGCCATCTCCGCTCCACCCGGCAATACCAGTGCCGGCAATCGTTGAAATTACGAGCGTCCCCGCCGTAACCTTGCGAACGCGGTTGTTCCCCGATTCGGCGATGTAGATATTCCCTGCTTTGTCCAATACTGTTGCCGCGGGGAAATTCAACTGTGCGCCGGTTGCCAAGCCGCCATCGCCGCTATATCCCTGGGTTTGACTCCCCGCCAGGGTGTAAATAAATGGAGTTGAAGAAGCGCCGATAATGTATTGCGCGCTGGCGGGGGGGCTGTTCGCGTGGCCGGGGGCTATGGCGACGGCGACCAGCGTTTCCGACGTTGAAATAGTGAGAGGGCCCGCATAGACGAGGGAACTAACCGTAGGCATCGCGCCATTGATGGTGTAGTAGATTGTGGCGCCGTAGGTCGCATCGGCAATTGCGACGACCTGCGTGCCGGGGTAAGTGCCCGAGGCGAGCGAGATAACGGGAACTGCCGCGGGAGTTAGATTGATGGTATAAGTTGCGAATGCCATCGGACTTTGTGCATAGTTGGGCGCCACCGCGATGGCCCGGATCGTTTCGGAAGTGGACACCTGGATGGGACCGGTATACTTGGCGGACAATGGGGTGGGGACAGAGAAGGGGGCGGTTGGGTAGGCGGTTGTGTAGTAGATAACGGCCCCCGGGGCAGCGTCGGTCATGGTGACTGCCTGGGGAGCGGTGTAGGTTCCCGTGGCGAGCGAGAGGACGGGTGCGGCGGTTGGTCCAGCAGGAGTGATGGTCAGCGTTCCGCCCGCAAACACAAAGGCGTAGTTAGAGGCCGCGATGGTTCCCATCGTGATGGCTATGGGATAAGTTCCGGGGACCGAACCCACGGTTGCTGTCGTCGTTTCAATAGGCGCCCCGGTCAGTTTTGCGCTTGTGTCTCCATTTACGAAGCCGGATACAGTGTAAGTAAAGGCCGGCAGGGGCTTCAGATAAGGTACGGACGAGTTATTCGCGGTCACCGTGAGCGTGGCCGGAGTGACGGTAATGGAGACTGTGGCCGTCACCGAGTTATAGGTTGTTGCATCGGTTGGAGTGAAGGTGACCGACAGGGTGTAAACACCCGCTGGGAGGATGGTTCCGGGTGCCGGACTATAAAGGAACTTCCCATTCACGCTGGTGGTGGCGTTCAACTGAGTTGCGCCGAGCGGCGTGCCGTAGGTGATCGGCATGGGCGCGGGCCAGGTGATCGCAGGCGTGCCGATGGTCCCTGTGCCGCTCAACTGCAGGCTCTGAACGGCGGCGGCGGATTGGGGGTAGAGGCTGTTGTCGGTAATCGTCAGCGAACCGGTAATGGGTCCGGTAACAGTCGGCTGGAAGCTCACCGGTAACTGGCAAGTGGCATTGGGGGGAAGATCTCCAGGGCCTGTGTTGATGGTTACGAGAGGGCATTCGGCGCCTGAGCCGGTAGCAACACCGAAGTTCGGGGAGATACCAGGGTTGCTTCCCGTCGCAGGAGGCAGCAATCCGAGGTCGGCAGTTCCGATGTTTGCCAGGGTGACCGTTTGCGGGCTGTCGCTGCTGGCGGAACCGGCAGGCGTGGAAGCGAACGTGAGGGCAGGCGGGTCGGCAAAGTCCTCTTTCAGTGCCTGGCTGTTTCCGTAGGTGGCAATGTAAAGGTTGCCGGCGCCGTCCAGGGCAAGGCCCTCGGGACCGGAAAGACCTGTGAGGAGGACACTTTGGGAGTATTGGCCCCTGGTGTTCAGCAATTTGAGGATGCGGCCGTTGCCATAATCTGCGATCAGCAGGTTGCTATTCGGGTCCAGGGCAAGGCCGATGGGCGTGTTCAGGCCGGTTAGCAGGGGAGTCTCGTAGTAGTTGACCCCGCTCAGGGTCTCCTTGAGCACCCGGTTATTGTAGCTGTCGGCGATGTAGAGGTTCCCTCCGCCATCCACGGCAATGGCCTGGGGATAATTCAGCCCCTCGCCGTAGTTGAAGTTCAGGGTGCTCTTACTGTAAGTTCCGTTGTTCAGGGTCTCCTTGACGATGCGGTTGTTGTTGCTGTCGGGGAAGTAGATGTTGCCGCTCCCATCGACGGCCAGGCCCTTGGCGCCGAGGTAGCCGTAGGCGAGGATGGTTTGCGCGTACCCGCCGGCGGTGGGCGTCTCTTTGAAGATCGCTCCGTTCCCGGTGCTGTTGACGTAGACGGCGCCGCTGCCATCGACGGCGATGCCGTTGGGATAACTGAAGCCGGAGCCGATGGTGGTCTGGGAATAGCCGCCGGCGGAGGGGGTCTCCATGAGAACGCGGCTGTTGCTGGTGTCGGCGATGAAGACATTCCCGATGGCATCGGTGGCGATGGCCGTGGGATTGGCAAGGCCTGCGCCGACGACGGTTTGGGTGCCGGGCAGGAAGTTAATCTGGGGCCCATTCCCGGTTCCCTGGGCATAGCCGGTGGCGATGGCGTTACCAGCAGTGTCGTAGAGGATGGCGGCGCCATAGCGGGGACCGGCGAAGCGGGGCAGGAAGCGGACGCCGACGGTGCAGGAGGCTCCCGCGTCGTAGGCCGTTCCCGCCGTGCAGGTTCCGGCGCCGGAGTCGGTGAAATCGAGGCCTTTAGCTCCCTGGGTGACGACGGCGGTGGAGCCGAGCGTGCCGGGGTAGTCGAAGGTGAAGATCAAGGAGGCGGTCGCGGCCTGGGATCCCACGGTGCTGCCCAGAAGATTCGCGGCCGCGGGTTGGATCCGGATCAGCTGCCCGGCGCCCGCATTGGCGATGAAGAGATTGTTGTTGGCATCCACGGCCATGCCCCATGGCCGATTGACGGGGTTGGCCGGATCCGAGCCGATCAGGGTGTCGGTATAGCCGGAGTTCGAAGGTGCGGCCTTGACGATCGCGCTGTTTTTCTGGTCCGCGATGTAGACCGTCCCGAAGGCGTCCACGGCCAAGCCGTAGAACAGGCCGGAAAAGGGGAGTAGCCCCGAGCCACTTTCGCCCACAACCGTCCAGTTTTTGCCGTAGGTGGGGGCTAACTTGATGACCATTTCCAATGTATTGAAGAATTCCCCCCCGATGTAGACATTGAGGTTGGAATCCACCGCCAGGCAATCGGGGATGTCCAGGCCCGCGCTCGCGTAATTCGCGATGACGGTCTGCTGGTAGCCGGAGGAGGTGGGCGTCTCCTTCAGCACCTGGCTATTGGCGAAATCGGCTACGTAGACGTTGTAAAGCTGATCAACGGCGACGGCGTTGACCCCCAGGGCCCACCCGGTACCGCTGCTGGCGGTGACCACGCTCTGAGTGTAACCGGAGCCGGAGGGGGTCTCCTTGACGACGCGGTTATTGAATGAGTCTCCAACGTAGACGTTCCCCAGCGCATCCACGGCCACGGATGTGGGCGAGCTCAACCCGAATTTCGCGCTGCCGTCAGCAACGACCGTCTGGATATAGCCGTTGGCGGAAGGGGTTTCCTTGTAGACCGAGTTCGTTAAGGGAGCGGCAAGGTAGAGATTGCCGCTTGCATCGACCGCGACCCCGGCGGGAGCGCCATTTCCGAAGTAGGTGGTCGTCTGCTCGCCGGTGAAGTGGGCTTTGAGGGTTTGCGCCAACCCGCCGGAAGCGAAGCCGAACACGGCCACGAGCGCAGCGGTGAAGCGCAAGCGTGAGGCGGCCCGGCGCCATTGGGGCGCAAGGAACGCGACCGCGGCAAAGGCCCTGACAATGGTAACTGCCCAGGACGAAACGGCTGGAATGCACAGAACCAGGGACGGGATGCGGAACGGCGCAGGCTGCATGTGCTCGATCTCCTTTGATTGCAAAGCGGGAGCTTCTGCGAGGAAGGAAGATGAGGCATGAGGGTCCATGGCATCCTCGTGTCTTCCAGGCAGCACTAAGAGGGGAATGGGTCTCCCGGATTTGGTGAGAACAATCTACACCAAGGTCGCGGCTGCGGTCATGATAAAACTGTGATGATTCTCTGATGGCGGATGATTGAATTATGAGGTCGAGCAAGTCTTTTGTTTTCAGATTCGCAGATGTCGAGGTGCGGGAGCGGGAGTTCACGCTCAGCAAGGCGGGCGAAGCGGTTCAGATAGAGCCAAAGGCTTTCTGCGTGCTCCTATACTTGCTCCAGAATCCCCAAAAACTGATTAGAAAAGAGGAGTTACTGAGGTCGGTCTGGGGCCATGCGGTGGTAACCGAGAATTCCCTCACCCGCTGCATCGCCCTGCTGCGCCGCTTGCTGGGTGAAAACGCGAACGAACCCCGTTACATCGAAACCGTAGCCAAGGTCGGCTACCGGCTGGTGTGCCCGGTGGAGGTTGTTGAGGAGGGGGCGGAGCCATCGGAGACGGATAGTGGTCCGGAACTGCTTGGGGAGGCGGTGGTTGCAGTGATGCCGCCTGAGTCTCAGAGGCAGGCTGAGAAGCGTGAGATTGTGGAAGTTGAAGACGTATCAACTGGTGTTCAGGGAAGAAGTACTGAGAAGCGGACGTGGCGTTGGCTGGTCGCTGGGGGAGTTCTTATGGCAGGGCTGGGGTACACACTCTGGTATCTGCACCGGCCGCTGCACCCGCCGCGAGTCGACGATTACACGCAGATCACGCACGATGGACGCCCGAAGATTCCGGGCGGAACGGACGGGAGCCGGCTCTACTTCACGCGAATGCCGTCTACGGGTATCTCCCCACATTCCCTGGGCCAGGTTTCGGTAACGGGTGGGGAGATTGCGGAGATTCCGATTGCCCTGCCGCGAGGGGAATTCATGGTAGTGGACATATCGTCAGCGGAGTCCACAGCCCTTATTGCCTCAGTTGAAGAGGGAGAGGCCCCCTTTGCTTTCTGGACCGCCAGCCTTGTGGGAGGCTCCTTGCGCCGGATCCTGAAGAGCGCCCAGGGAGCTACCTTTTCCCCGGATGGACGGTCGATCGCCTACACGACTCAGGAAGGCGAACTCTGGATCATGGCCGGCGACGGGAGCGGTGCGCATAAGGTGGGGACGATCGGGAGTGGGGGAGCCTATATGCCCTCCTGGTCTCCGGACGGGCGCGTGATTCGGTTTGACAGGGGTTACCAGATCTGGGAGATAGGCGCGGACGGATCGAATCTGCATCAGTTGCTTTCCGGCTGGCATTCTGCGGAGGGCCATTGCTGCGGTCGCTGGACACCCGATGGCAGCTTCTACGTGTTTGCCTCGGGTGTGCTTTGGGGGGAAAGAGGGGGCCAGGTTTTTGCCTTGGATGAGCGGCGCGGATTGCTGCGCAAGCCGCCCTCGGATCCTATACAGTTGACCCTGGGACCAACCCGGTGGGGAATGACGGTTCCCGGCAAAGACGGCAAGACGATCTTTGCCGATGGCACAAGCCGCCACGGCGAACTCACCCGCTACGACGCGAAGAGCAAGCAATTCCTGCCCTTCCTGACCGGAATCTCCGCCGATGCGGTTGCATTCTCCCGGGACGGCGAGTCGGTGGCTTATGTCTCCTATCCGGACGGGATTCTGTGGAAGGCCAACCGGGACGGCAGCAACGCCGTGCAACTGAGCAAGCCGCCGATGTATCCCACTGATCCCCGCTGGTCGCCTGATGGAAAACAGATTCTCTTTTCGGATATAGACCCAGTGAAAGAAAAGAGCTACATCGTTTCCGCGGAAGGTGGGAGCCCGCGGCAAATGCTGCCCGGGGAGGACCGAGCGGTAGGCGATCCAGATTGGTCTGCCGACGGAAGGAAGATCGTCCTGGCTTCGTACGATGTTTCCGGATCGGCGGCACCGGCCCGAGTAATTTTGCAGCTGGTTGATGCAGCCAGCGGGCAGGCTCGCGATGTTCCAGGATCTGGCGGTTATTTTTCCCCGCGATGGTCCCCGGATGGCAGGAAGATAGCCGCATTGACGATGGACGCATCGTCGTCGATAACATCGGGATTGATGGTCTTCGATTGTGCGGCGCAGCAATGGACGACTCTCGTGTCCAGGCATGATATCGAGTATCCGTCCTTTTCCGCCGATAGCCAGTTTATCTACTACTTGGTGCTCGGCAGCGATCAGGCGGTGTACCGGGTGCGCGTGAAAGGAGGCAGTCCAGAGCGCGTTGTAGACCTCAAGGACTGGCACCTGACGGGATCGAACAGTTTCTGGTTGGGGCTGGACCCGACGGATGCGCCGCTGCTTCTGCGGGATGACGGCACCAGCGATCTTTACGCACTGACGCTGGAGGAAAAGTGAATTGGTTCTGCGGTCCTCCCCTGCCGGAAACCCTCACGGAGACAGCGTCAAACCCTGTTGGTTCACTTCTACGCGCCTACCTTCCTAAGACTCATTGGCTTGTAGCTGGCTCGTTCTAGACTGGGCGCCGGGGCTCTTCCGAACCAGGCCCCCGCGGCAGGTGTGCCTGTCCTGAGCACCCGGAAAATGACTTCCAGGCGAGCCCTGTTCGCGACCCACGGGCGCCCGATTGTCCTTGCGCCGCTTCGGCTCTGGCAGCAGCGGCTCCATAAGTTCCACTGCTCACCGGCCAACCGCTCAAATCGCTTCTTGCTCAAGCAGGAAGCTGAACAGAACGGTGTCCTGAGGGAAAGGTATAGTCAGCTGAGCATTCCGTATGATGCCGCTTCAATCGAGGCGATGCTGCGGCCTCCATTGCTGCATCTTCCGGGACTTTTATTCGTTGATTGCGGGCACTGCTTTCAATCACAACCACTCTGCCGTTGCATTCAGACCGGATGAACCTCGCGGCCCTTTGCAAATCCCCAAGAGCGGCCGAAAGGCCGTGCGGCACGCACGCCGGCCAAGGTGCACGCGCCGGAGCAAGAATAGACCATGCAGGTTCGCGCAAGCGGCGTGAAGCGGCGGAGTAGAAGCGGCCCTTGACTGTCGTTACCAGTACTCAACCGTGACGATCCGTGGGGGCCCGGAATTGCCTTGAATCACCTGGGTGGCCAGGACAACCTCGACGTTCTTGCCTCCCCAGTTTGGCGGCGCGTTTTTACGAAGGGCATCCAGATCGCCTTGGTCCATAAGAAACTCGCTTGCAGCCATGGTTCCATTGGGCCCTATGCCTGCCGCAACCACCAGGGGCTGATCGAGCGTTCCATCGCGGGTGATCGCCACGATCGCATAGTCCTCGGCCCTCTCCGAATAGGGAACGTGAAAATCGACGCTCCAACTGCGAATCGGCTTCGCCTTGCTGTCCACGATAGCGCCTTTGTCGGCGTCCGTCCCTTCGAAGTGGAAGCGCATCCCCTCGGTCAATCGCATCGTCCATGGATTATCGAGGGCGCCGACCAGGATCACCGGCCCAGTCCGCAGGTCGTTGAGAGTCGTGTTTTGCGCGAGTCGCACGCGAAGCGGCCTTCTGTGCCTGCTCAGCAGCACCTCAAGCCCTGAGAGCGTCATAGCGTCGGAGAAGGGCAGGACGATGTTGTTTGCCGTGGGCTGGCCCAATGCCTTCTCCGCCCGTAAATCGGCCACTCCGGGCTGAATATGAGCCAGCAGGGGCGCCCCAATGCAGACAATGACATCCTGGGAACCCGTCCATAGGGGGCGAAGCAGATCCCGTCGCTCCTTCAACAGACCGAGGAAACCCAGCGCAAGGGCAAATGCCGCTGCCAGGACGGTCCCAAAGACAAGAAGAGGCCATTTCCGGGGCCCGGGATTCGCTGCCGGGCTTTCAGGCGCAGGATCCGCCGGAGCGCTCGCGGGAACTTCGCTCGCGGGCATCGCCATGGGCTCTTGCACGCGCCGGAAGTGGGCCACATACGAGCCGGGGGGGAGATCGACCCGAAGCTCATCCTCGTGGCCTTCCTCCTGGTAGTACTGGGCGATCCGTTTTCGAACCTCGGCGACCGCCACGCGCACAATCGAGTCCCCGGCGGTATCGAAACCCGGCTCCCGGCCGAAGACCTCGATGCCCAGCGTGCGCTCTTTCAGAGAGTCCCCATGGCCGTCCATGGTCTGTTGCACAACGTAACGCAGCAGGTCGGTATAGCGCCGGCTGTTCTTGAAACGAGAACTCGCCAGCAGCCGGTCAACCTGGCGTTGGATGTCGTCCTTATCCGCTGAAGTCAAATCCCTCATCTCAGCGGACCTCGAAACAGCGGTGGGGCCCTTGTCCATTCAAGTTCGATTATACCTTTGGCCTGGTTTTCGCTCCAAACCTCGACCGAAGCCCGGAAAAGCCGCTCAGAGGGCTCCTAACAATGCTCCTAACGCCGGCTGGATGCGAACTATGTTATTTAAAAACAGCTACTTGCTAAATCGCAACCGGCAGCGAACAAGGTCATCACCGTATATCACTGGACGACCGTTCTCAAGCTCATCTAGATTTCTCACGTTTCGAGGCGGAAATAATTTTTGATTTGAATTGGACAGTGGCCATTTCAAGACGAATCCATTGATGCGTCCAGTTGCCAAAGAAGCCGGGAGGGGATGCTCGCCGGGAACCGCAATGCGGGACCCGGAGAACATCCCCTCCCCGGCCCTGCCGGCAATTTTTTGGCCGTTAAGGCCTGATCGGTCCAATCCCGCGCCGCCAGAAATGCACGAACCGGGAAGTTGAAAGAACAGATCCGGCGATTCAAGAGCAGCAAACGATACGCAGAACCATCATTTTAGGAGGCTTTACAGTGCGAATACTTCGGCATCTTGCGATGCTCATAGCATTCATCGGAATTACCGGCGCCGCTTGGGGACAAGCGGGCACAACCGGAACCATTCTTGGAACAATCACAGACGTGACGGGCGCCGTATTGCCTGGCGCGCCCATCGATGTCACCAACACCGCGACCGGGGTCACCACCAAGGTGATTTCCACCGGGACCGGCGACTACACCGTTCCGAACCTGATCCCCGGACCTTACAAGGTTTCGGCCCAGATGGCCGGCTTCTCCAAGTCCGTGGTCAGCGGCATCGTTCTAGTGGTCGCCCAGGCCGAGCGCGTCAACCTGCAGTTGAAGGCGGGCGAAACGACCGAAACGGTTGAGGTGAGTGCCGGCGCGGTTGCGCTGGACACCGACTCGTCCTCCGTCTCGCAGATCGTCAGCGAGCAGCAGATGTCCCAACTGCCGATTAACGGCCGAAACTTTACCTCGCTTCTATTTGTTGGCGCAGGCGCCGTGCAGACGGTCGGCGAGCAGGGCCAGATGCGCTCCAACGAAGGCGACGCGATCAGCATCAACGGCTCGCGCCCGGAGTCGAACAACTACACGCTCGACGGGCTGACCAACACCGATACGGCTCTGAACACGCCGGCGGTGATTTTGTCGCAGGACGCGATTCAGGAATTCAAGGTGCAGAGTGCGACCTACTCAGCCGAGTACGGTTTCAGCGCCAACCAGGTCAACATCGTCAGCAAGAGCGGCGGCAACCAGTACCACGGATCGGTGTTCGAGTTCCTCCGCAACGACTTCATGAACGCCATTCCTCACCAGAGCGTGAGCAACAACAGCGACAAGGCCGCCGAGTGGCGCGACAATCAGTTCGGCTACGTGCTGGATGGCCCGGTCTCGATTCCCAAGCTCTACAACGGCAAGGACAAGACCTTCTTCCTGGCCAACTACGAAGGACGCCGCGCAGTTCTGGGCGGCCGCACCTCGGGATCGGCGCCCACCGCGGCCGAACTGGGCGGCGACTTCACCGCCCTGTCCTCTTCGCTGCCTTACTATATGGGCCCGGCTGTCAACGGCGCCACCTGCGGTTACAATCTGCCCGGCCAGACGACAGACATCCTGCCCTCGGGCAAGAACTGCGCTCCGGTCGACCCCCAGACGGGGAAGCCGTTCACCTCGCCAATTAGCTCCTCGCGCTTCTCGAAGATGGCGCAGGTCACAACAAAACTGATCCCGACGGCGGCGACTGACGCCAACGGCGGCATCAACTGGTTTGCAACGGCCAACGCAACCACCAATACCGACCAGCAGACCTATCGCCTCGATCAGGCCTTCCAGAAGTGGGGCCAGATCTTCTTCCGCTACACCAGGGCCGACTACGCCTCTCAGAATTACGCCACCGACTCGCTGGCCGCCCAGTCCAACGCCGGCGCCAACATCTTCTCAGAGAATTCGACCAGTTGGACGGCGGCCTACACGCTGGCGATGCCCAAGGGCTTCGTCAACGATTTCCGCTTCGGCAAGCTGGAAGCAAAAGCCATCCAGGGCGACAGTCCGGCCAGTTCGGCCGACATCTCCGCGCTCGGCCTCAGCGGCATCTTCACCGGCCTCCCATCGTATGCTGCCGGCTACCCGACTCTCGGATTCGGCGTTTCGAACTCCGTTTCGGCAGGCAGCCCCGGCAACAACCCGACTACCAGCGACATTCCCGTTTGG
>Ga0364866_10131_pt1 | contig 42696 bp, 29 predicted proteins | sample ExccelAu500001D3_3_FD_206913 | JGI IMG/M metagenome (GOLD analysis project Ga0364866, IMG submission 206913) | Enriched cells from Trout Bog Lake Hypolimnion, Wisconsin, USA - BchlTB.Aug13.5000.01.D3 | ecosystem: Environmental > Aquatic > Freshwater > Lake > Hypolimnion/Profundal zone | place...
AAGTAAATGCTGGCTTTTCTTGGCCAATTGGAAAGCAAATCTGCCGGAAAAACAACTTGGAATGCATAGATGCGTCGTAAGGCGCTGACAAAAGCACCCAGTGAACCAGCAAAGGCGACCGCGATCAGGACAGACAAATGCCCGCTCGCCAGCAGCGTGCCAAAGATGATTCCAATGATCAGTGTGGCAACGAACAGCGACATCACCATCTGCCGATGAATGTCAAATGCTTCTTTGCTGATCGCGCGGGAATTCTCGCCGCTGGTTTCAGGTTTTGGAGATTCCATAATTCAAATGATGACTGGAAAACTGATGGCTCAACAAGAGGAAATGTGTCAAAACCAATCGGTTTCTTGGTGACTTGGTCCAGAGCCGCATGAGATTGCTGCGTGCCGCAAACCTCGTCCCAAGCTGCATGGTGTTTGATTTTCTTGCTGTGGTCATTTGGTTGGTCCGGTCAAAGCGTTATTCGGCGTTTCTTTTTCAGTTCCTCCGCATAAGCTTTTTTCACCGCAGCGAGATACGTGTCGAGGTCAGCTTCCGTCTCCAGAATGGCCTTGTCGTAAACAATGGGGATGAGGCGCGCGGAGACGTATTGGACCGGGGCGGCATCTTTCATCTCAGCCGGCTTCCTCGCGTCGGCGAGTTCGGACACGCGCTGGAGTTGACGGGGGAGGGCTTCGTTTGCCGCACGGTCGGCAAGCTGTCGGATGACGGGAGCAAGACGCTCTTTTTGAATCTTGCTGGTTGCGTCGGTGAACGGTCGCTGCACTTCTAGTTTCTCCTCCGGAGTCAGGGAATCGAAATCCGGTGCGGCTTGGACGCTGGCGCGCGCTTGCGCAACGCGTGACGTTGCTTGGTTGCGGACGGCGGTGACAACCTGGGAAACCATGGTCCGCAAGGAATCGAGTTTTGCTTTTGCCAGTTGAAGCACATTGCCCTTGTAAGGGATGGCGGAGGCCAGCGTTTCGCGTAATTCTGACGCCTCCGTTCCGGTCACGTCGGCGAAATTGGGTTCTTCGTCGTGCAGAAACGTGGAGATGTCGTCAAAAATTGTTCGCTTCGGCCCGTTGTAAAACGATTTGAGCGGGTCAATCAATGCCTCCTTTGTGTCGAGCAGCTTGTCAGAAAACTCCTTTAGGTTCTTCAGGCAGTGCGACCACTCGCGGTCCGCCAGCGCGGTGAGGTCGTTGGCTATGGGCGTGAGAGAAGCAAGGAACGGGTAAGCAGACGCGTGAGAAGCGAGTTTTTCCAATTCAGCAGCTTCGGCCCGGAGCTTCCTTTGAAACTCGGTGGCGGCGTCCTTCGCTTCGGTTGCGGGATTCGCCGCGTTGAAGAAATCCTGGTGGAGCTTCTTAAGATTGGCGACGGCGGCAACGTCGAACTGTTCCTGCAAGGTGACGATGGTGCTGCCGTAATTGCGATTGCTGGAAAGCGCTTCGAGGGCTTCAGCCGAATTGAGGAGATTGCCGGCATTGCGGAGTTCCACTTTGCCACGCATGAACAGTCGCGCGAGCAAACAGAGCGTGGCGGTCTGTGGCCAGCCGTAGGTGCGCTTTTCAAAGATGCCTAACAAATCGGCCACCGCGATACGCGAGCCCTGCCCGCGAGCGAACTGGAGCTTGAGCAGGATTTCCTGCTCGGCTTCACCCAGCGTGCCATCGTCGCTCTTAAAGAGGTTATCCGCCGGCGTAGTGAGAATCTCACGAAGGTCGGATTCGTTGAATTGTTTGCGCAGCATCCGCAGGGACGGAAAAGCGAAACGAACGAGATCCTGAAATGCTTTTGCCACGCGGGTGCGCGCATCTGTGGATTTGTGGTCGAGGTCACTGCCATTCAACACCAACCGTGCCATGCAAAGTGATTCCTTGAGCCGGTCATGAAGCGAGGCAAGTCGCTCGGAGTTCCTTTGCTGCTTGTCCACAAGAATGCGGCGGCGCGTTTCCGGCAGCGTTTGGGAAAAGTTTTGCTGCACATACTTCTCGGTCTGTTTGTGCAACTTGAGGTCGTCGAACAACAGCTTGTCCGGCGGCAAAATCACGAGCAATTCCGCCTTGCCCATGGATTGATTCACCAAATCGGTTGGCTGGTCGTAGCTCTCGTGCATCGGCGAAGCGATGTGGATGCCGAGGTCGTATTCGCGTTTGCGAAACACTTGTCCGTCGAGGCGGCGCGTGAAGGGATAATCCTGTTTGTTGTCCTCGAAGCGCAGTTTGGAGTCCTGGATGATGTCGTCGAAAACAATTTGTCCGAGCAGTTCGGCAATGTCCGTGTCGTCCACGTCCGTGTCTTTGATCTCCGTCTCAACATCTTTCTCATCGTCCGTGAGGAATTCGTATGCGTCCCCGTTGCGCTGAATATAGGTGTCGTTCTCCAACTGGTTCAGCGCGGTGCGAACGTCGGCTTCATGAGCAGCGATGTCGAGGTCGCAACGGTCAATGAGCAGAACTGCCAGATTGCGCGGTGTGGGTTTGAACTCTTTGACAAATTTTAAGAGAAAAAGGGCTTTCAAAAGCCGGACGGACAACGCCGCCGGTCCGCCTAGATTGCGTTCGGCGGTTTGGATGGCGTTCTGCAAATCGGCGCGCAACGCGTTACGAATGCCCTCGAACATTCGGTCGAAAGTCGCGAGCCGGCCAATGGGTTCAGCGGCGATTGATTTAACCACGTCCTGCAAGATGCCGAGCATGGAGCGCTCGCCGATTGAGCGTTGGCGACCAGTAAAAAAATTGTGCTTTGAAAATGCAATTAGCGACGCCTGCAATAATTCAAACTGGTATGGATGAAACGGGTAGAAGGCGCAGAAATCCTCCTCATTTTTGAATGGACGATACGTGCGCGAACCATCGCCAAACTGAAACAGGGTTTTCAGGTTGTTCTTTTCGGCATCGTAAAGCTTGGTCAACTCCGGCGGTTCAGCAGGATTTTTGGCCAGCAGACGGCGGCAAATGACTTCCGCCACGTCCTGGCTGGTGAGATTGAGCATCGTCTTGAAGCGGCCTTGAATCTTCGTGAAATCATTCGCGCTTGTCCCAAGGTCGCCGAGAACGGTGGCAAGGTCTCCTTGGGATGTGACGAAGAGCCACGCCCGGCCTTGACACTTCGTCGCGAGGGTTTCTGCGACGGTCTGAAGATTCAGCATCAGCTTTGAATTGGTGCCCACGAACTGGCCAACTTCATCCACAAAAAAGTTCAGGCGGTATTCCTTTGGCTGGCGGTCCAACCATGCCTTCACAGATTCGGCGAATGATTCAATCGAAACGCGATAGGAGGACTGTTTTCGGTCGAGCACTTGGATCGCCTCGGTATAAGCCATATTGGTGGTCTTGCAATAGGCGCGCGCGAAAGCTTCGTTCTCCAGTGTGTGAACAACGTCTCGGTCCTGCTCCCAAGTGCGACCTGTTTCAGTCCGGTAATTGTCCAGAAAAACGGTGAGCAACTTCCGCGAATCAAGATCGGCCTCGACCTCGGCAATATATCCTTGCTTGGGATAGTAACCGCGCAACTCGTTGAAAACTTTGACGAACACGGCAAGCAACGCATCCGTCTGGTCCTTGGCAATGAGGTCGGCCTTCTGGTCAATGTTGAAACGGACCGATTGCGACGGAATCTTGATGGCCTTTGCCAAATCAGCCTTTAGCAAAGGGTCGTCCACCAGCTTCGGGAGAAAAAGGTCTGCGACACGGGTGCTGCCGAGCAGGCGATTTTCCAGAATCAGCGAGAGAATCTTTAGCAGATGGGATTTTCCTGAGCCGAAAAAACCGGCGATCCAGACGCCATTGGATGTGCCACCGGAGAGATATGCTCCGAGAAATTCGTCGAGCCGCTTGGCGATTTCCTTGGTGACGACGTATTCAGAAACCTCACTCAGCAGGTCGCTTTCGTCGTCGGCCTTGATGACTCCTTCGATGTGGCGGTCAATCGGTTTCTGGAACAAGGAGCGGAGTTGGGTTGGCATAATCGGTTCAGGTTTCAGGGACGAAAATCGGCGATGTTGAATGCGCGGTAATAACGGTCATCCGGCAGGATGCCAAAAAGTTTGAGATAGGAACCCTTTCCATCAACAAAGGAGTAATCGCCGGGGAAAAAAAGAACAGTGGGCGTCTGTTTCGTGACGCTCTGAAGGTTTTCCAAAACACAGTGAGAACGGATGTAGGGAAAAACCAAACCAACACCTGCAAGAAGCAGCACCTGGCAGGATGACGCGGCGATGCGGTCGGCAACGAGCGGCACGAGCTGGTCCTTGGCATCCGTGACGTTCTGCAAGGTTTTCAGAAAACGGTCGCGAGGAATGGAGGCTTCCTTTTCAATCAGGCGGTTCCAATGCCCTCGTGTTTTCAAAATCTCAACCGTCAAGTCGTAAAGGTTGAGAAGCAGAACCGAGACGCCGTGATTGGAAAGTCGGGTTGTGAGGGAAGGGACGAGTTTGTCCAAACGCGGTTCAAGTGACGGATGATGGGCTGAAATAAAAAACGGCAACTCGTTGCCCAATCCCCGCCGTTGGAGAAAGCGCTCGCTTGAGATGACCTGAAAGAGGTCTTGAAATGTCTGGTCCAAATTTTCGTCAGCGCGGCTTGGCATTTCAGGATTTGAGTTGTCGGATGTCCATATCGGAAAGCAAAAGCCAGCGCAGGTTCATTGCGTCGGATTTTGCAACCAGATTGACCAGTGCCTTGCTCGGCACTGGGCGCACGATGCGCTGTGATGAGGTCGAATCCAGCAAGTTGGACTCGGCCAGCATCCGGACGAGCACTTGCTTAATTTTGGCGACGCTCTTGGGTGTCAATTCGTCAACCTCGGGAGACTCCGCACCTTTACGGTCAAAAAACCTGGCGAAGTCCGCCGGATAAAGTTGCACGTCGAGAGCCAGGACTTTCGGACGGATCACTTCCTCAATCAATTCGCGGATGAAACGGAAACGGCGGCAAATGGCAATGAACAACAACTGGCGTTGATCGCGCGAGCCGGCGTCACAAAAAAAATCCAACTCTTCGCGACTCAATTGTTGCAGCCGGTAACGGATTTCACGGAGTAGGCGGGTTCGGCTGGCACTTTTGCGCTGTTTGAGAAGGTTGTCTTCCGAGGCGTGCCGGATCACTTCGGCCCAATCGGCCTGAGTGCGGGCCAATGCAGCGACTGCGAGCGATTCAGGCAAATAAATCGCGCCGGTGAGGAAGGAAAATGAATATGGCTCGGCCTCTGCGCAGTGGGGATGCGAAGGGGCATGCTTTTTCGCTTTAACCATTAACATCGCCGCCCCCTTTTTGTGGCAGATGCCTGCTCGAATTATGCCCGTTTCGAGGCGTCAGAACCCCGTCACGGTCGCCTGTGGGCAAACCGCGTGGCGCAATGGTGTGGACGCCAGTTTTCAATTATGTAGTGCTGACGATTTGATCGCCCTTCATGGTAGCAAGTTTTTCTTGAGGATGTCACGAATTGAAGTGAACTGCGCGCGGTATCAACTGCCAATCAACCTGGTCTGATGATGGTTAAAATGAAATTTCTGAATGGCAAACAGACAGAGGAAAGCCCCATGCTCCGTTAAAAATGAAAGCACACACACCTCCGCGCGCAATTCCTAGAGACGAAATCTTGGCGGCGCGAGGAGGGTCAAGGTGGAGCGCAGGCACGAGCAATACCTTGACGTCCGCAGCGCCACCATACAATCCGCCACAGAATTGCGAGCGGGTCAGTTCAGCAGTCGGGACAGGAATTCACCGCGCATTGGCAGCCGGCGAGATTTTCGCGAGCGACGAGAAACGCTTTGATTTCCTCGGAGGTGATGGGGTCGGGGCGGGGCAGCACCCCGTCGTGCCCATTCAGCGAGAAATCCGCATTTTTTCATGGGTGGTCTGCTTTCAGCGGCACAATTGCTTGCATCCGCGTAGCGGAGTCAATAATTTACGCCTTAATTCGATGGCTGATGCAGAAACCAAAGCCGAGAAAATGGAGCTGGTCGCGACGCACAAGTTTCCCGCGACACAATGGAGCGTGGTGCTTGAAGTCGGAGGTGGAGATTTATTGCTTGCCGACGCCGCCTTGGAACGTCTTTGCGCCAACTATTGGCATCCCGTTTATGCCTTCGTCCGAGACCGTGGCCAAAGTCCGCATGACGCCGAGGACACAACCCAGTCCTTTTTTGCATTCCTGCTGGAAAAGGAAACACTCAAAAGAGCCGACCGGCAAAAAGGCAAGTTCCGTTCGTTTCTGTTGGCGGCGCTGAACAACTTTCTGGCCAATCAGTGGGACAAACAGCAGGTCTTGAAACGCGGCGGCGGACGAAAAATTGTCTCGCTGGATGACACCGGCGAAGCCGCCTACATCAAGGAGCCGGTGGACCGACTCTCCCCCGAAAAATCCTTTGAACGGCATTGGGCGATGACGCTCGTGGATCATGTGCTGGCGCGGCTCAAACAGGAATACGCGACCGGAGAACGATCCAAGCTGTTCGCCAAGCTGGAGCCAGAACTCACACGTGAATCCAGCCCTGAACTTTACGCGAGCTGGGCGGCCGAATTGGGAATGACTGAAGGTGCCTTGCAAGTCGCGTTGCACCGCCTGCGGAGGCGTTTTGGCGACTTGCTGCGGAGCGAAATCGCCCACACGGTTGCCCGGCCCGAAGACGTGGACGACGAAATCCGCCAGCTCGTCTCCGCCATCGCTGGCTGAATCCGAGGCAGATCGCGAATGATTTCTTGTAAGTTTGGGCGCGTTTCGCTTTAGAAATCAAGTGGACGAAACCATATTGAATGTCTGAAGAACGAACATGCAGTCGTTGCGGAGCAAAGCTGGCACCCCATACGCCCAGCGGACATTGTTTGAAGTGCCTGTTGGAACTGGGGCTGGAACAGAAAACCGCTGTCATCAGCCTCACGGAAAAATCGGGCGAACGTATTGGTCATTATAAGTTACTGGAACAAATCGGCGAGGGTGGCTATGGCATCGTGTATCTCGCGGAGCAGGAACAACCCGTCCGCCGGCAGGTGGCGCTGAAAATCATCAAGTTTGGCATGGACACGAAGCAAGTGATTGCCCGCTTCGAGGCCGAGCGTCAGACGCTGGCGCTGATGGAACATCCGAGCATTGCACGGGTGTTTGATGCAGGGGCCACGGATGCGGGCCGCCCTTATTTCGTCATGGAACTGGTGCGCGGCAGCAAGATCACCGAGTACTGCGACGCGCATCAGCTCACGATTCGGCAACGGCTGGATTTGTTTGTGCAGGTTTGTCAAGCCGTTCAACACGCGCATCAGAAAGGCGTCATCCATCGCGACCTTAAGCCATCGAACATTCTGGTGACGGAACAGGACGGGAAAGCGGTGCCGAAGATTATTGACTTCGGAATTGCCAAGGCCACAACCGACCAACGGCTCACCGACAAAACCTTGTTCACGGCGTTTGAAAAATTCATCGGCACGCCGGCCTACATGAGTCCTGAACAAGCAAGTTTGGGCGGTGTGGATGTGGACACGCGCAGCGACATTTATTCGCTTGGGGTGCTGTTGTATGAACTGCTCTGCGGTCAACCACCCTTTGATGCGGCAGCGCTTCAACACGCGGCGTTGGAGGAGGCGTTGACCATCATTCGGAAATCCGAGCCGGTGCGACCAGCGGCGCGCGTTGCGAACTTGACGACTCAAGCCGCGACAGAAGTGGCCAAGCGACGCCAGACCGATCCGGTCAAGCTGCCGAGCCTGTTGCGCGGCGAACTGGATTGGATTGTGATGAAGGCTTTGGAGAAGGACCGCAATCGTCGCTACTCCACTGCTTATGAATTCGCGCAAGACCTGGGAAGATTCCTCAATGGCGACGCTGTGGCCGCTCGTCCGCCCAGCTTTGGTTATCGAATTCAAAAGGCGGTGGCGAGGAATAAAACCGGCGTCGCGGTCGCGTTTGGCTTGTTCGGAGTCTTGGCGCTTGGGGTGGTGGCGACTTCCCTGCAGGCGGTGCGCGCACGGAAAGCCGAGAAAGCCGCCATCGAACAAAAGCACCTCGCCCAAGTGGACGCTCGAAAATGGAAAGACATGGTTTCCTATTTCCAGAGCATGTTTCTGTTCACCACGGCGAGTGGCGGTCCTTATGCGGACAAAATGACGGTCGCGGAACTGTTGGATCGCAATGCCGATCGCACAGCGGTTTTTGCAGACGAGCCCGACGTTATGGCGGCGGTTCAATTTTCCCTGGGTTATTGCTACAGCAAATGTGGCAAGTTTGACAAAGCAGTGCCGCTCCTGAAGCGCGCTTTTCAGGTGCAAGAAAAAATCGAAGGGATGCATGACCGGGAGACATTGATCACCGCGAGCGAATTGGCTTCGGCACTGTTGTCGAACGGGGACCGGCAGGAAGGCGTTGAAATGTGCAAGCGTGCGAAAGATTCTGCTCATGAGGCGTTGGCAATGATTGGCACCAATGCGGATGAGGCGAGTGATTTGTGGGATGCTGAGGTCATGGCTTCAAGAGAGCTGATTGGCGCTTATCTCCTCAACGATGAGCCGGAGCAAGCCAGGCCGCTCGTGCGCGATCTGCTCCGGGCGGTGGAGAGCAAGAAGATTGACGGTTTTGAGGCGGGGCATATTTGGGAGGGAATGGGACAGATTGAGCTGATGGAGAACCACCCCTCTGATGCCCTCAAGGCATTTGAGAATGCCAGCCAGTTTTACGACCACCGGATGATTGTTCAAAATGCCTGGCTGCATGGGTTGCAAGGCGCGGCCTGGATGGCCCTCAAGGACTATAAACAAGCGGAACCGCTTATGACCAATGAACTTACCGTTCTCGAAGCACGTTTCGGAAAGACCCACTATCGGGTGCAACGAGCTTATCGAGATTTGGCGTGCCTTTATTCTCAGATGGGACGGACCAACGAAGCAGTCGAGTTTGGAAAAAAGCTCAATTCGGTTCAATCTCACTGATCCTTCCGGGAGTGAGCGGCGTGGCGGGCACTTGCCACCCGAAAAATTTTCTTTTTTTCTGTAATTTTTCCGAGCGGATGCTTTAGAAGGATATGGAAATCATGTGAAAAGGCCAAAATCTATCAGTGGAATTTATTGGCGCCGCAGCCCCGCCGTTCCCATAAATCGTGTGCCTCGATTGTTCCTTCGAGTTGCGCTGCTCTATGCACTGGCAGTTGGCGCTTTTGGTTTCCAAGCGAAGGCAGACACCGACTATTGGTCCCTGCGCTATTCCGTCTCGGAGACCAACCTGGAATTGGGATTCGATCTGGTTCCCGACAACGCCAGCTTTTTTACACTTTCCGAAAGCACGAATTTGGCGCTCATCCGCGCCCGTCTAACTTCTCTCGGAGGCGGCACGAATGCGTGGCGGTTCATGGTTTTGGACCCGCGTGGCGGGCCTGATCCCGAATACGCCGCCCTGGGAGGCGGAACGAACGTCTGGAATTTTGCCGTTTCGCCAACATTCCCATCCATGTTTTGGCGCATCCAACGCTCGTCCACGTCGCCCTCGGGAACTTATTTCGGTTTTCATTATTCACTCACCGAAACCGATCTTACCGTTCACTTTGATCTCACGCCGGACCTGACGAACTACTACATTCTCGACGCCGCCACAGATTTGACCAACTTTAGCCCTGTTGTCATGGCCTACGGGGGTGGCCCCGCCATGTGGAGCGCCACCGTATCCATGGTCCAGGTCCCCAAAATGTTGTGGCGAGTGCGCCGGGTTTCCGCCGCCTTCCCGTTCGACACGGACAGGGATGGCCTGGACGATTTCTTTGAACTCAGTCACGGTCTCAACCCGCTGGACCCAACCGATGCGAGCAGCGATTCCGGCCTGGTGGATGCCAATAACAACCCGCTGACCTGGCTCCAGGCGTACCATTATTACTTTGTCAACAACATCAAGATCTATGATTCAGTGAGCCGCGAGGTTTCCGCCTTCAATTTTGGGCAGCCCACGGCAAATTATGAGGCACTTTCGCGAGAGGTATCCGCGTTTAACACGCCGCTGCCTGACACCAACCAGGACGGCATTGATGACATCTACGAGTTCAATCACGGCGTGACCGCCGCCACTGCAAATTTGCCGTCCGGTTTCACCACCGATTTTCCAAATAATCAAGGCACGCCGCTGACTTGGCAACAGCTTTACCGGCTCACTTTTGGGCAAAGTCGGACGCTTTACGATACCGTGGGCCGCGAGGTTTCGGTCTTCAATTTTGGTCAACCTACCGCCGACTATGAGGCCATTTCGCGGGAGGTTTCCGTGTTTAACGTGCCAGTGCCGGACTCTAATGGCGACGGCATTGATGACGCTTACGCTGCAAATCACGGTGTCACCGATCCGAATGCGCCATCCGGTTTCACCTCCGATTTCCCGAACAATCAAGGCACGCCGCTGACGTGGTTGCAACTTTACCGCCTCAATTTTGGCGCAAATCGGACGCTCTACGACACCATTTCGCGGGAAGTTTCCGTCTTCAATTTCGGCCAGCCCACAGCCAACTTCGAAGCCATCTCCCGCGAGGTTTCGGTCTTCAACTTTGGCCAACCGACGGCGAACTACGAAGCAATTTCAAGAGAAGTTTCAGTTTTCAACGAACCATGAACCAGAAAAGTCTATGAAAAACTCAATTCTCAGGCGGGCGATATTCGCCCTTCCGATCATCGCCTTTGCGTCTGGCGCATCGGCGCAACTCAACGTCCCAAGCGACGGCTCGGACGGCGCGCTCAACATCACAACCAACACCGTCATTGACCTCAGCCAGGCAACCACCTGCGTTTGGAGCCAAGACAATTCGACGAACGCCGGAAAAGGCGTGTACGATCCCGCAAAATGGGCAGTCGTATTTAAGTACTCATCTGTTAATGTCGCCTCCAATGCCACCGTCACTTTTGCCAATCATCCCTCACATGCGCCAATCGTTTGGCTCGCGCAGGGCAGCGTGACCATCAATGGCACTTTGAGCCTAGATGGACACACATACATAACTGCCTACCCGAACTCTCTCCTGCCCACTGAGCCAGCACCCGGTGGATTCCGGGGGGGGGGCATTAGGCTCAAGCTATGGGGCTGGGTATGGCCCAGGTGGTGGTCAAGCCAATGGGTCGAGTGGATCCAATTATGGCGACGGTTACGGGAACCCCGAAATCCTTCCGCTACTGGGCGGCTCTGGAGGGGGATCTAGTAGCGCCTGGAGCACCCCATATGCTGCCGCGAGTGGTGGCGGAGCGATCCTGGTTGCCGCCGGGAACGCGATTACGATCAATGGGACTATCTCGGCAGCCGGACAGTCTCCCTATGGTTACACAGATTCGGGCGGGGGGGCAATCAGGCTCGTAGCCAATCAGATTTTGGGAAGCGGCACCGTGTCTGCAGCGCGGACAAGGACAGAAGCCAATTCCATCTCCCCTCAACTCGTCATAACGCCAAACACGGTTGCTGTTCCGCCCGGCACGACGCCCGTTGTGTGGCCCCCGACAAATTCCCCGACGGTTTCGATTGTGAGCGTGAACTCAGTCAACGCGCCGACGGATCCCTTGGCTGCTGTTGCCACATCATCGGATCTCTACATCAGCACAAACAGCGCTGTGGCGATTTTACTTCAAACGCAGAATTTTCCGCCCAATGGTTCCGTTTCAGTTCGCGTCACGCCGAAGTACGGTAATTATTGGAATGTGAGCGCGAGCTATGTCAGCGGCAATTTTAGCGCCTCTACCTGGAAAGCAACGACAACTCCGCCTAGCGGTTTCTTCGTTCTTCAAGCCCACGCCACCAGCCCATAGGCCGGTGTAGCTCGACACCGCAGGCAACTTGGACTTGCGCGCCAGCGCCTCGTGAGAAGCGGAGCACTGACTAGAGCATCAGCTCCCGTCCTAAAAAGCCGCCCTTCGGGCCGCTTGATTGTGTGTCGCTTGATTGTCGTTGCCTCACTGGAACAAGTCAGAGATCGAAAGGGGAGGCCATCATTTGGAAGCCGTTTGATGTTTGAATATGCCGTCTGTTGTTTTTCTTGCAGCCCCATGCCCGTGGCCTCCCCTGATGATCTGGTTATGCCACATCGGCAGGGGCTAATCAAACGGTGTTAGCGGAAGGTCCGTGATCCGGCACGATGTTCATTGCTCACGTGACTTGTTGCTCAATGAATCCGCGCGCTTATGGGCGAATATCAGACGGCGGGATCGCTGCTTTGCCTATAAAGTCAATCACGGCAAAGACCGGCGGTGAACGATCAGGCAGAAAGCGAATATCTTGAAAGCCAGGCTTGAACGGCCTGTTGCGTTTTGGGGGCGGCGGGCCGGTTGCATGACAAGTTGAGTTGTTCAATTTCCCATGAGCCGTCTTCTCCTTTCACGACGGAGAGCGTGGCGCGCTCAGGCGCGAGAATCCGGTAAATATAGCACCGCCCGGCCTTCACGCGGTCGGCGTACGAGTGGACGCAATGATGCTGGCTACGACCCTCCTCGGCCAATTGCGAGACCAGCACCAGCGGGACAATTGAGGCTGTGCCGGGCAGTGGCGGCTCTGGAAGCCTGCCCTCCGGTTCCTCCAAGCGGATGAACTTGATGTAATCCGCGACCGTTTCCTGTTGTTTGCGTCGCAGCGATTCGACCGATGCAAACGGCTTCAATGGCTCGGCGATGCTCATGCGGTCTCCCAGGCCCAGGATGTCGGCCAGAGCTTGCGCGGTGGGCGATGCCATCGTTTCGTTTGCGGATTCCGCCGTCTCGGCCAGGAGGCGTGGCGAAATCAGACTCGCAAACCGCGCGTCCGTGATCAGGCCCAAAACACCGGCGTTGATCCGGGGCAGATGGCAAAGAAGTTTTTCGATGGCGTCGTGCGATGAGACCTCCCGGAGCGCGAGCAAAGGCGGCAACGAAACGACCTCAGCCGGAATTTTCGCCAGGATGTTCACCCACGCCTGCGATTTCGGAAAGCCCAGCCAGCCGACCACCTCGCGCTGCTTCTTGGCCGAGAGGGAGGCCGCAATTTTCAGCGGGTCGCCGATGATGGACCGGAACTTGTGGTTATGCGCCAAGGCGAAACCAAGTGCGGGCGTCTGCGTGAGCAAGTCTTTGGTGCGCGGTTGCTGCTGGCAAACCGATAACAGCATCCAGTGGCGACTTCTGAAAGGCTCGACCGCTTGGGCGATGGGCGGCGGCACCGAGTATCGGAAATTCGCGAAGGCCAGTTGCTTTTCAAAAAGAGGGTCCACCGCCTGCGATTTGACCTCGGCGAAGCCGAATTGGTCATCCGGTTCCTTGCCCTCAGCCTGAGCCGTGCGGCGCAGCAACCGTGAGCAAGGAGTGAAGGGGCGCCAGTTTCCGGCGGCAGGGTCTTTTCGGGCGGCTCTCAAGTCTGGCCACGCGTGGATGATTCTGATCTCCTGTTCGGTAAAGAACATCAGCTTCCCGTCCCGGAAACGGAAGCCGGGGATCAGATTGCGCACGTTCATGGCGGAATTGGGTAGCGAGGATTCTCGCCCAAGCCAGCCCGGTGTCAATGCACCAGACCGACTTGCAGTGCCCGACCGATCTGTTGCCGAATGAACCCTCCCATCTGCGGCCAAGTCAGCCGATGGACCTTGACCGCGTTCGCATCCGGGGGCAGCGGTACTTTCTGCGAGCGGGCCACTGCCGCGCCGCCGTCCATTACCTCGGTAACCTCGTGCATCGTGATAACCACATGCGTCTTGCCGTCGCGCACCATCCCGGCGATTGGGTCGGGACCTGGATATGAAGGCCAGACTTCGTCGCTGTGGTGGAAATTGTAAAAACCCAGGCGCGGCACCTCGAAGATGTTGCGCGGGATTTTCTGGCCAAACGTCGCCATCAGGCAGAGGTCGGGCTTCCATTCTTCGGCGAATATCCGCGCAAATTCAGGAGCCTTCACCGAACCGGTGTAGAGCGGTAGATTGTTTTCGAGCGCCAGCAACTGGACCATGCGCTCCTCGTCCACGGTGTGGGGATATTTCCACAGCCGCACGTCGGCGTGGGTGAACGGTTGCTTGAGGTCGTCGGTGGCAACCCCAACGACCGTTGCGGTTTCAGCCAGCGGCGGTTCGAGCAATTCGCTCAGGACGCAGTGGCCGCCGTAGAAGCTACCGAAGACCGCAACCCGCGTCCGTGGCTTGGGAACGATGGATAGATGGGGGGGAAAGCGAAGTGGACTGGCTCCGCTAAACGTCGCAGAAAGGACGGCATTCATGGCTCATTCAGGATTGTTGCGCGCCCCAGCGCGGCGTGGCGCTGGCTACGGACTGCGCGGTCGGCATCGCGACAATCTGTCTAGGTATAGATTAGAGCATAGATTCTTGCATATTCAAGTAGATAATTACACATAATCTATTTGGCTACGGCATCCAATCCGGCCGGGCGAGCGCTTTGAGCACGCCCGTGCGCCGCAACAACCGTTCCACGTAGGCAATCGTGTGCTGGCTGCCACTGTCGTCATCGTTGCGGATCACATCCAACCCGTTGGAGAAAAAGAAAGTCCCGTCGCAATGGTGCGTGGCCGGTTGGGCAGCCAAGTCCGGCGGGCTGTCGTCCAAGAGCCACCGCAAGATGTTTTGCAGATACCGGGCGTTGTCGTGCGACGTGAGCAGGCCGAATCTGCCGTTCTCGAAAGCGTGCGGTCCGCCAAATAGAACGAATCGTCCGCGACCATGCAAGCCCGCAACCGCGATTGGCAGCGAAGCGAAGCTGATTCTCCGCAGCGTGCGGTTGAAACTGATGCAAGCCCCGCCAGCGGAAAGTGCCAGCGGTCGGACCCGTGCGCCCGGCAGAATCGTGAAGGTCGCCGTTGTCCTCCACCGGACCGTGGAAACTCCGTCCACGGCCCAGGCTAATGGCAGCAAGCTGCGCGGCGTATCAAAAAAGGTTTCCAAGGGACTGGTGGTGCGCAACACCTGCAAATCAATCACCGCGTCATCGTTGAGCAGGCAGCCGAGTGGACCGAAAAGTTCGCGCAAGTTTGACCGGGTAAACCAATCGCCGAAGCGATAGGCAAAGGTCAGCAGCCTGCCGCCGCCTTGCAAAAAGGTGAGGATGTCCCTGACGTTGTCCGTGCTGAACAGAGATTGGGGTTGCAATGTCCAGCATTGTTTGGCTGCGTGGTAAGAGCCAGTCGGAGGTGGGATCACCAGCAGCCGGGCCTGAGACAGTTGGCAGGAGGAAGCCATGTGAGCACTCGGAACACAGGTACAACCAAGCCGGCAAAGCAACTCCATGAGGCCGGCGTAATTCGTGTGCATCTCACGCGAAGTAAATCCGGTCTGCGCCCAATTCGGCTGCCCGTGCGCGGCATCAAAAATTGCCACCGGCGTTGGCTGAGGGCTGGTGGCATCCGACAGAAAACTCATGGTTCACCTTTGCGAAACATCACGAACGTCGTAGCGCGATCCGGCGTCGTAATGACCCAGAACTTTATTCCGCCACTGGAGCAGTAGCTGGAAAAGAGCCAACTTCGCGTGCGCAGGGCGAGGTTGTTCAACTCCACATCCTCCATCAGTCCCCAATCCCCCCGGGCATGTCGCTCGACCGCCTGGAGAATCTCGTCCGGAGGAACGGCGGCGGCGACATTGCCAAGGATACAGCGCGCCCCCAGATTGAAGAGCGGTTTGGACGCGCCCTCGGATTTCATTCTCGGGTCCGCCGGTGGAAGAACCAAGAGACTGAGGTCGGTGGATTGTTTCTTCACCAACGTCGCCCGAAACTTTTCGTAGGGGAGCGCAACTTCGCCAAGCCGCTCGGCCTGCAACTGATGCAATCGGTAAAGAGGGTCTTGCGCAGGTTCCATAACCGCCTCCTTGAATACAAATCCGGTTCAGTATTCTTCCGGCAACAGCACGGTTGTTTGGGTGCGATTCGCCTCGGTGATGATCCAGAATTTTTGGCCGGCGCTGGACTGATAGACAGAGAAGAGCCGCTTGTCGTTGGTGAGCGCTTGGTCGTTTTGCTCCCAATCGCTTTGGTCCACCAGTCCCCAATCACCAGCGGCGTGTTGTTCCAGGGCCTTGAGAATTTCATCCGCTGGCACCGTGCTCGCCACACTCGGGGTCATGCAAAGCCGTCCGGGATTGAATCGCCTGTTCACGGTGATCTGGATTTTGGGCTTGGCAGCAGCGGACGGCGTCAAGAGACCGCTCAAATCCGTCTCGTAGGCGCGCAGCACACGCAAAAGAAACTCGTCATAAGGCAGTGCCGCCTCGCCAAGCCGTTGCGCCTGCAACTGGTGGACCCGATAGAGCGCGTCTTGCGTGGCATTCATGAACTTACCTCCGTAATCAAAGATTGGAAATTCGTTTCATAACATGATTTTAGAATGCAAAGCAACCGTGGCGGGTGCGGAATTGCGGGGTTTTAACGGGCTGCCGTTAGACGCACTCGTTCAACGTCCAACGAGACTTTTCCGGGCAACCCGGCAGGCTCGGAAGCGTTCGGGAATGGGGTAGCGCCGCTGCGGGCCGGCGCTTCGCGCTAGGTCTTGATAGCGGCCCGCAGCGTAGCGCCTGGGTCCCGTTCCCGAGCGCTTCCGAGCCGCACCGAAGTGGGTTGACCGCCAGAAAATGGTCCGCGCCAAGACGGGAGTCTTTCAATTGAAGGTGTTTAATACATCGGCGCGCGGAGTGCGTAATCCGCATCATGAACCGCGCGAAATTATCCTCACGCCGCTTCGCCTCGCGCAAATGAATTGGCGTCTCCCCGGTGCGTGAAATACTGGTCCAGCTTGGCGAGAATGTCATAAATGGGCTGGTCGCTCTTGGTCGGACCGGCCCACCATTCCAAAACCTGCAAAGCTGCCTTCTTCAACTGGCCGTCCAGGCGGCGAAGTTCCAAACCGCCGTCGCCGACATAGCCGGTAGGGTCGGATTGCCCCACCAGCCAGAAAAGAAAATTCCGCGCCGCCTGACTGCCGCCGGTGTCCTGACAAGCGGCCTCGTAAAGCAGAGAGATGGATTCCTCCGGCACCGGCGTCGCGGGCATCCGCAATATCCGCTTCAATTCAGCGACCACCGCCGCAGTCTCGGCGGGCGTCTGTTCATGCAAGGCTATATATTCGCATTCGATCATAACAAACTTGTTTAGGAAGGTTGGATAAAGTGTGAGGGTTGTTTTTTGTGGGGGCACAATCCTCGAAAGCCTTTGAACCGTGGCAAGAACCTCAACGGTCGTCGTCTTGGGGAGACGCCGCTTTGCCTGCGCTGTTGTTTTCCTTTTCCTGGGCCTGCGCAAAGATCCAGGAGTGCGCTTGGTCCGCAACTTTTCCGAGCAACAACAGGTCGTCGCGCCCGAATGAATCGGTGCTCCTCCAGTCATCGCCGTCCTTGTAGATGCGGCTCAAGGTGACGTTGTAACGAACGCCACTTTCGGTTTCGTTTTTCCAGACTGCGGCCTTGATGGTGCCGAGCCGGACCTCATGTATGGGCTTTTGCTTTTGTGTTTGTGTTTTCATAGGGAAATTTTCGTGGGCATCGTCGGTATCGAAGTCGAAAGTCATTTGTCCTCCTGTATTAGAATTACCTTGAGCCAATGAATGAAGTGATAATCTTAATACCATGTTTTGAAACCCTAACCAACTCGTGGGTGTCAGCCGGCAAAGTGTCTTGGATTCAAGAAGTTGCATGGCATCAAACCTCATCCGCTGGTATGACGGTGGTGTGGGAACGGTCGGCCTCGGTGTACACCAAGACCTCCCGCCCACTACTCACTTTGTAAAAACCCGCAAGACTTAATCCCTCTAGCAGGAACGGAAAATAGGTCTGCCCCTCTTCATCAGGATCGCCGAGGCACGGGCAACGCATGTGGCACAAAATGGCCTCCACAATGTCAGTTCGGCTCAATGACTGAATTGCACTGGGTCTCAGGGTAACTTTTCCCAGCGGAAAAGCAGGTCCTAAATCGTGTCGCAACATAAGTGTTCACTCAACTCAATCGCCGGGAACACGGAAAAACGAACACGGAAAATATCGTTTGTGTCGGGCAATGGCCTGAACGGCTCAGGCAGCTACAACTTCCAGCGCCTCGCCCTGTGGCGTGTCCTCACCGGGTCCGATGGGCGCTGAATTGTCGCCGTCCTCGACCGCTTCATTGGCGTCCAACTGCGCGGCAGCCTGCCCCTTGGTCAAATCGAGCGCCTCTTCAATTTCGTCCTGCCGTCGGGACAATTCGGCCAGCCGTTGCTCATACTCGAACGGCTGCGCCGTTTGCACCTGTAGATCAAAGATGCGTCTGCGGGTTTCGGCGATTCGAGAGTCAAGCGTCGCCGCAACCTCTTCCAGATTTTGCACCGCATACTCCACCGACCGCATGGTGCCCAAGGCGGTAGTGCTCACCTTTGCCAGATGCGTGCCCGCACCCTTCAGCACGATGTCAGCGCCGCTCATGAAATTGTGCGCAACAAAAACCTGGAAGCCCGCGAACTGTCCGGCCAGCCGGTCCGTGTGGGTGGCCTTCACCCGTTCCGCCATGCGCAACAACAACTCGCCCGCGATGCCACGGTCCCGAACGGTTTGCCCCTCCAACTCCATGACAAAGGCATCCCCGTGTGTGTCCTGCCGCGTGAGGATGTCCAGGCGCACTTCCTCCAACCGTTTTTCCAGACGCGGCACTTCTTCAGTGAAATGCCGGACCTGGGTGCGCAACCGGAACTGCGTTTCGAGATGTTGCGTGCGCAGGCGCGAGAGCCGTGCCACTTCGGCGTCAATGCTGGCCTTTTCGATCACCATCGGATTGCCGGACGCGATGGCCTTCACTTCGGCATACGTCAGTGCCGCCCCGTCAATGTCTTCGATGCGGCGAAGGTCGCTCTCGCCGGTCATCACCTGGGCGATGAACCGGGCTTTGGTTTCCAGCGTCTGCCACATGTAGGCGTCGAACGATTCCTCGGTGACGTAACGGTAAATCTGCACCTCGTCATTGGTGTTGCCCTGGCGCAATATGCGCCCTTCGCGCTGCTCGACATCGGCAGGCCGCCACGGGGCGTCCAAATGGTGCAGTGCAACCAAACGCTCTTGGACGTTTGCACCCGTGCCCATTTTTTGCGTGCTCCCAAACAGAATGCGGACCCGTCCTGCCCGAACGTCGCGGAAAAGCATCAGTTTCGCTGCGTCGCTGTCATGGTCTTGGATGAACTCCATTTCGCCGGCGGGCACTCCGCGCGCCAGCAGTTTGTCGCGCATGTCCTCATAAACCGAAAAACCGTGTCCGCCGGTAGGCACGGACAAGTCACAGAAGACCAGTTGCGAGAGCCGCTTGTCCGCAGTCTCACGCCAGATGCGTTCGACCTCCGCCACAGCCCGGTTCACTTTGCTGTCGGGATGGTCAGGGAGATTGGGGTCGTGCAACCGCAAATCCAGCGCAGCCTTCCGGCCATCGGTCGTGACGAGCAGCATATTGTCCTCGCGGGGATCAATCCGTCCGCTACGAAGTGCCTCGGCCCGCTCGACCAGTGATTCGACAATCTCCTTCAACTCTTTCGAACAAGGTGCATTGACGACGATGGGTTTGCCGGTGCGCAACTCAGGCACGGGGAGCTTGAGCATTTTCTGCGTCTGAATATCCGCGACCTGCCGGAACTGCTGCATGAGTTCCGGGACGTTGATGAACCGCGCAAAGCGGGTGTTGAGCCGGTAACCAGAACCGTCCGGGGCCAGTTCCATCGCTGAAACCGGTTCACCAAATGTGGCCGCCCAGGAATCAAAGTGGTCCACCTTGAGCGCCTTCAACGCCGTCAATTGCAAGTATCGCTGCATGGTGAACATTTCGGCCACGCTGTTGGCGATTGGTGTGCCGGTGGCGAACACCACTCCCGCACCGCTATTCATCCGCTGGACGTGGAGCACTTTCAAAAACATATCGAAGGCGCGTTGCGAGGCCGTCGCCGGCAGACCCGCGATGCGTGTCATCTTGGACACATAAAAGAGGTTTTTGAAATAATGGGCTTCATCCACGAACAACCGATCCACGCCGAGTTCCTCGAACGTCAGTGAGTCGTCTTTTTTGTCATTCGCCGCTAGTTCCTTCAACTTGGATTCCAGCTTCTTTTTCGCCCGCTCCAACTGCTTGACGATGCGCGAGTCGCCCTGTTTGCGTTGCTGTTCCACCGCGAGACCCAGTTCCCGCAACTCCGCGTTGATGAATTCCTCCTGCGTCTCCCGCGATACCGGAATCTTCTCGAAACCTGAATGCGTGACGATCACGGCGTCCCAGTTGCCGGTGGCGATCCGGCTCATCAAAGTCTGCCGCTTCTCCTTTTCAAAATCCTCCTTGGTCGCAACCAGAATGTTCGCGCCGGGATACAGCGTCAGCAGTTCGGATGAAAACTGGCCGAGCATGTGGTTGGGGACGGCGAACAAGGGCTTGCGGGCAAAGCCGAGCCGTTTCAATTCCATCGCGGCGGCAACCATCGTGTAGGTCTTGCCCGCACCCACGACGTGGGCGAGCAGGCAGTTGGGGGTTTGCAGAATTCGCCAGACGGCCGCCCGCTGATGCGGACGCAATTCGATGGCCGGGCTTGCGCCGGGCAGGGTCAGGTGGTCGCCGTTGAAGATGCGCAACCGGACATTGTTGAATTCGTCGTTGTATTTCCGGGCAAGCCGTTCGCGGCGTTCGTCATCCTGCCAGATCCAGCCCTTGAATCGCTCCTTGATCTTTTCCTGCTTGTCGCGGGCCGCTTCGGTGGCCGGGACGTTCACCACGTCTTTTTCCGAGCGCGCGTCATAATCATAGACCGTGGGAGTGCGCAAATTGAGGGCATCCTCAAGAAGTTCAACCGCGCTACGGCGGTCGGTGCCGTGCTCGGTCGTGTTCGCGACGGAAAATTTTATGCTGTAACCCGCCCGGATGACCCACAAGCCAAGTTGCGGCACATGGCTCACGTTAATGCCCTGGTCACCGAGGAGGTCTTCGGCGAACCGCTGGATGTCCTCCGTGGGAATCCAGGTGCTGCCCAAACGCGCGTCAATCTCCGGCGCGGCGAGGTCAACGGGTTGAACGAGCTTGAGCGCCTGCGCATTGGGTTTGAAGGTTTCATCCGAGATCGCCGCCGCCTCCGCAACGGCCAGTTTCGCTCGCACGTTGCCCGACAAATACTCATCTTCCGTCTCCCAACGATTGGTTTGTGGATTGAGAAAAATGGCCCCCTGCAATTCAGCCAGAAATTCGGCCGGCTTCCGGTGCAGCAGACCCGCGACGTGGTCGAGGTCAACGCAACCGCGCTCGCCGAGCGTGACCAGCAGCGCGTCCTGCGGGGTTTTGATTTCAATCGCGCAGGTGCCTCTTTGAATGGTGCGTTCCCGGAAGATGGCGGCTTTTACCGCGCGCTTGGAACGGTCGTCGTAATGTTCCAACGACAAAAGCAGTGGAAGGTCGGGGTCGCCACGAAAGGCGGAAGTATTGGCCCGCTCGGAAATGTAGCCATGCCGGTTCACGAACCGGTCATAAACCTGATTAAGTTGCAGCCTGCTGGTTTCGAGTTCGCTATCGTCGGTGGTCTCGATCTGCGCGCGCAGGCAGCGTCGCACCGCGTCACGGACGTGAATCATCCCCCGAATGCGCTGGACCAAGCGGGAAGAAAGCCCTCCGACCACGCGAATGCCATCGCCGTCCCGGATGCCGATGCGGTCGTTAACGAGGGTGTAGGCATTGGGCTTGACGTGTTCCGGCGCGGGGAAGACCTGCTCAATACCCGGCGCGGCGACCCGGTTGTTAACCGGCGTTAACAGGTTCTTTGGGAGTGAACCGATGGCCTGGGTGAGTTGTTCGGCCAGGTCTTTGCCGTTGCCGGCCAGGGTGGGCTCGTTGTTCCGATACATCCGGCCTTCGAGCCGCATTTCGCCCAGCATCAGGTGGGGGCGCTGCACGTAGTATTCGTTCACCTGGATGGTTTCATCGAGGGAGTTGGTGATTTCGCCGATGGCCTTCCATGCCGGACCGTCCGGCAACTCGCCGAGCAGGCGCTTGCGCAAAACGATGATGTCGGTCGTCACTTCGGTATTGGCGTTCTTCTTGAAGGCGTCGTTCGGCAGCCGGATAGCCCCGACCAAATCCGCCTGATGGGCGATATATTCCCGCAACGCTCCATCGAACTTGTCCATCGTGCCCTTGGAGCTGATGAACATCACCAGTCCACCAGGTCGAACCTTGTCGAGCGCCTTGGCGAAAAAATAATCGTGGATGACAAAATTCCAGTTCTTGAATTTGGGATCGAACGGCTTGTAATCGCCGAAGGGAATGTTGGAGATGGCCACATCAAAAAAACCATCGGCGAGCCGGGCCTCCTCAAATGGCTGATGCCGGATATCCGCGTCGGGATAAAGGTGCCCGGTGATGCGCGAGGTGAGGGAGTCAATCTCGATGCCGGTGATTTGGGAATGACTGTGCATCTCGTCCGGCATGAGGCCGATGAAATGTCCCAACCCGCAGGCCGGCTCCAAAATGCGGCCGCGCTCAAACCCCAGTTGCTGCAACATGGCATACATCGCCCGAATGACGAGGGGTGCGGTGTAATGGGCGTTGAGCGTCGTGGCGCGGGCCGATTCCAATTCCTCGGTGGTGAGCAATGTTTCCAGCCGCCCGCGTTCCTCCGCCCATTGTTCGTTGCAGGCGTCAAAGACCTGGGGCAGCCCGCCCCAACCGACATAGCGGACCAGTATCCGTTTCTCCTCGTGGGTTGGTTGCCGCTGTTCGTGTTCCAAAACCTTGAGCAGCCCGATGGCTTCGAGGTTGGCACGGCATTTCTGCTTGAGCGACCCGACGCCGACATGGTCTTCGTCCGAGATGCGATAATTCTTTTGGTTGCGAAGAGGTTCGGCTTCCGGCGCCGTGACTTCTTCGTCCGGCTCCGGGATTTCCGTCAGGCTTCGGGTGGCAGGAAGATGTATCGTTCCAAGACCACTTCCCAGGCCCGGTGTTGAGCCTGCTCCGCCGTCAATCCCTGTTGCTGGAAGTGGCGGCGCAAGTCGTCCATTTCGGCTTCCGTACGTTCCTCCGCTTCCAGAAGCATGGTCTGCAACCGACCCGTTGCTTCCAGATGGGCGGTCATGCGTGGCAGGAAACGTCTCCAGTGTTTCTCGGCCATCAGGCCGTATTGGGTCAGTGTTTTCACAAGCGACAATCCTTGGTGGAATCAAACCGAACAGATCGAGTTGCAAATCGTTGCTGGCTTTCGCCCTGGCGGTGGCCCGCATGGCTCCCTCTCATCGAAATTTCCTTTGAAACATCGGTTTACCGCAGATCGCGAATCCTAGTCAACCAAAGCCAAACCGCGTTTGGGCCGCATTTCAGGGACCTCAAGTCTTGCTCCCCAAAGCCCAACTTGGGGAAAACCGTGACAGCGGCGCAGGGGTAAAAGGGGCGACGCTGGCGCGGTTTTTGATCTCGCTCCTAATCTCGGCTTGGTGTCGGACCAGTGAGCAGCAAATGGTGGGGTGACGGCGTGCGTAAAAAAGGAGAAGAAATACAACCTGAAATTTCAGCCCCCCCAGGGTGCGTTTAAACCATTTACGCAGAGCGTGCGGGACTGGCGGGCTTCATGGCCGTGGTCTTTGTATGAAGCTTGCCGGTCACGTTTATCGGCGAGCCTCTTGGGAGACTTTCGGAAGCCGTGAGCGTAGTGGGGCGTTGGGAACACCCGCCGCCATAGGGGATTGGGTTGGCGAGTGGGTGAAACCATAAGCGGAGCGCAGCGGCGGCGCGCGAAAGCTCACAAGTGGCTTTGTACCTGGGGAGCGCGAGTCTGATAGAAATGCGAGGCGGAGTCCTGCAAGGGGGAATTGAATTGGTATCAGTCTCGCGCGATGGGCGGCTCCTCGGTTAGCGGGGCAGACGCGTCCGCTTCGGCTGTGCATTTCGCGGGGCGCTTTACAGAATGAACCCCGGCTGCAACATCCGTCCAAAGAGTGTTGACAGAGCAAGCGTCTCTTGCGTCCCTGAGGCAGGAATAGTGATTGCCGAAGAATCGAGAGTGAGTTCTTGCCCGAGGTGGGCGGATGTCATGGGCTTCCGAGGCTGCAAATTTGTTCAATGAGGCGACGGGCCGGGAAGGCAAGCGCAGAACGTTATACCGCACCTTGCCGCTTAGCCACAATCTGCGGTTGGCTGTAGCGCGATTGTAGTTACCGACGTTAGCCACACTGACAAAACGCAAAATTCTTCAAACAGATCAAGCAAACGTCAACGCCATCAGGGGCGTTGGTGAGCACCAAGTAGGTGAGAGTGGAAACGATATCGTTGCCGGCTAGGGCGGAGCCTGACGCCGCATAGGCTAACAGGCGATAATCCCCGGGACACGAACCAGCGCGACGCGACAGAGTTCGTGCGCCTCGGAGGGACGGAGTTTAAGAGAGACGACTTTGCCAATAACGTCCTTCCTGCCCGACACGATGTGAGACTGGCCAGCCTAATTAATTAATCGTCAGATAGCTTAGTTCGGGAAGTTGAGACGGAAGAACTGCCGACCAAGCGTCATAGAATTCGTTATGCTGACTGTGCAGTTGTTGGTGAACGCGGGAACTGAAAGCGCCATCGTCCAATTAATCAAATTAGTGCTGGATTCAAGCCAGCCAACATTGGTGCTAGTGCCCGTTACCCGAAAGGTGACGACCTTAGGAGGTCCAAGGGTGATGCTGGTGATATTCAACGGGGCAGTTGGCAGAATTTCCAACATTTGAATCCAATAGAGCGAGCATAGGCTGCCGGCTGTCCATTGAAACGTATTTGGCCCGGCATTCAAATAAATTGGCCAATAGTCGTCTACATAGGTATGGACACCAGCATGGTGCTGTGCTGGGTCGTAGTTTCGAGCTAGAGCGGCACCGTTGCAATAGATGTTCACGGGGGAATACCCTTGGCCGGCGCAGCCGCCGCTCAACGACGTGAGGTGCCGCACGTGCAAACGGGCCGAACCGGAATTGGACGCCGAGATTTGGCAGGTGAAGCTTGAGTCCAGCCCATTGAAGACCCAGCTGTTTCCATAGTCGTAATTGAACCCTACATCATTGCTCGCCACGAGAACAGCGTTGGAGGCCATGGGCGTCTCTTGCGAAAATACCATGTATTGCGATGACGTAATCGGATTGATCACCAATGGGATGGACGCCAAGCCGTTATTAGGATAGTTCGGATCTGAAACCCCCTCAAGTGTATTTGGAATGTCAATGATGATGAGGTAATTTGTGCCTTTTGCCGTTGCGGGAATCGCAAAGTCGCTTAAATCCAACGGTACGTCTGCGTAGTCAATCTCCACTTCCCCGTTAACTGGAATATCTGTCCCGATCGATAGATCAACTTGGGCTAGGAGCCGGGAACCAGGGTCCAATGGGTTCAACGTCGGGGAAAGGTAGTAGTTGAGTAGCAAATCAGATGCGTTAAGCGGCAGGGCGTCCGGTCCGCCATTGGTGATGATGAGGGTCACCTGGCCAGGAGCAAGGCCAGCAGACAACACAGTTGGAGAGACAATCAAATTCTTTATTCCAATGTCGGCGGAATAGGTTTGCCCGGTCGCAGGGAGTTCAATATAATGCAGGATGATGCCAACGATCAAAAACAGGTGGAAGTTTCTTAGCAATTTCATGTTGTTATGGTTTAGTTGGTTGACTCGTTGTATGTAAAACCTGGGCCTGCCTTTTGGCCGGTTTTCAGGGTGATAAAATCGGAGGTGCCATCGACGCGAACAATCGTGTATTTGTTCCGCACGTGGTGGAACCAGGGCGCAAAAGGAGGCGAGGGGTAGACGGTAGACAAATCAATACCCTGAATACAGGCCCCGGTAAAGAATTCACCTCCCAAGACCAATTGGGGCGAGACCTGGCTAGCTTTGCGCGTAATACTTGACAAGGTGCCCAACATCGGCGGCTTCAAGTCATTATCTTGTGGATAATGGGTGGACACGTAAGAAGTGCCCTCGGCAGTGTAGGCTCCAAGTCCCGAGAACGGAGCGTTGCCGCCGTCATTGTCTTCCGGACATCGGGCAACTTCTATTATTGAATCATGGTTTAAATGATTCACCAGATAGGGGTTGAGGAACTTATTTTCGGGTCCAATGTGGATGCCATATAGCAGTGCTGGGTCCCAACCCGGCGTGGCCCCGTTGCCAAGCCAATTTACGGTGGCAAAGTAGTTGTTGATGACCGCCGGCACCATGAAATCATTGTATTCACCAGAGTAAATTGTGCTGGCCACACCGATTTGTCGCAAATTGTTTTTGCATCCGGCCAGCCCGGCCTTTTGCTTGCCTCTGAGCAGCACGGGTAGGAGGAGGGCTGCCAGCAATGCTATGATACCCACGCACACCAGTAATTCAATAAGGGTGAATGCCTGAGGAACGCGGAACCCGGCGCGGTGTTTGGACAGGAGCATATTCATCGTGGGTCTCCAATCAATACAAACGATGCCCAATAACGGGGATCGTGATAATTTGATGCTGGGCGATCGGCGAGGAATGAAGACTGCGCGGCGGCCAAGGCCTCGGCATTCCACAAATTCCGGTGAGTGCCCAATGTGGCTGGCAGGCGTGCGTAATATTCCCGCATCAACCGAGTCGCCGCGACGGTGTTGGCCCGCCATTGGCTGGCAACGACTGACGAAGCGCCCGCGACCAGAAATGCCGAGGGTAGGCCAACCAAGCCTTCGCCAGGCTGAATGCGCCCGTTTGCGCTGTCACAGGCGCATAAGACAACCGAGTCGGCTGTGAGATGGCACCCAGCGATGTCATCAACCCCAAGGAAACCGTCAATACCGGGAGCAGCTAGGTCTCTGTCCGGCGCAATGTGAAGACCGCACAACATCGGATCTTCGCTGTCATAAGTGCCATGGGACAAAAAATGAATCCAGCGGTAGTTTTGGATTGCCTGTACGATGTGGACGACATCGGCTTCAGGGCCGTCGAGGCAGGTAAACCGACCGCTTAGGCGATTGGATAAGACGGGAATCTGATCGGCCAGTTCAGTATGTGGCCCCACCACCATAACCAGTTCGTTGGATGAGGTTAACAGAGGGTTCAGTCGTCGGGCATCTGCCCGTTCCAGCAGCAACTGTAACGCAGTCATTGAGGGTGCAAGGAAAACGGCATGCCGTTGGCAAAAATATTGACCGTTGGTGTCTTGTATCGCCGTGAAAGGGACCCCCCAGAGGACGGAGTCCGGAATTATTCCCACAGGTCCATGATCGGGCAGGTAACACTCGACCGGCTCAATGAGCCAATCATATAGTTGACGTTCCGCCTGAGCCGGGTCCTCGATGGAATCGCTCTCGCCATTCATCAGTGATTTATGCCGCACGAGCAACGCAATGATCGCTTGTCGGCTGATCAGCTCAGTCACCACTCGTACAGTTACGGTGCCAGCGTCATTAGGCACGGCGAGAGCGATTGTCAGGTTCGAAGCGCCCAGCGCGTACTCGACGAGGGGGACCGGACGGTCTAGACGTTGCTCAATATCCGCAATCGTCTGACTAATGTCCGAAGGCCGGTGACTCAACGTCGGTTGAATTGCGCCACTTGACGCTGTGGAGGTGCGAGGAGCATTGGAGGCAAATGCTGCGCCGAATTCGAGTTGCCGATCCAGTTTCCACGCCCGCCCCTCTTCGGCGGCCAAAAGAACGCGATCGGACTCTCCGGCTTTCGCGAGACAAAAGGCCCAATGGGTAAAGACATCGGCGTCTAGTCCGCGAAGTTCCGATTCCACGTCCCAACTTGAGTCGCCACCCGCGCCGCGATCCACTAATGCAGCAACGCGTTCCCAACTTACGGCTGCTAAAGGCCAGTTCGTTTCACTTTCGGCGGAGACGGCCTGACTGTCGAACGCCAGGCGCTGGAGCCAGGCCCATTTTGGCGGCAAGTCCTGGGCTAGCGAGGACGCTTCGGCCAAACACGCCTTATGGCTGGCCGCTTTTTTGGACTCCGGCACACGCGCCATCCGCAGGTCTGCAAGGACGGAATTGACCGTATTGGACCAACCTGTATCCTCAATGACGAGCCACAGCGGTGTTGGGTCCGGAGCAGGCACCGCGTCAACGATCCGATTCAAGAGGCGATGCACTTCCGCCGCTTGGGCCTCGAACCGAGCATATTTTTGAATATTTCCTTGACGGCGGCAGATCTCCCCCAAGGCGTGCAGAGTTTTCCATTCCTCCTCCTTTAGCCCGTATTGCTGAAAGCGCGCCAGAATTCTGGCCAGAATGGATTTCGAGTTTTCGTATTCCCCTGTTTCCGTGAGAATCAGCGCCAACGTGCCTTGAATTCGGGCCGCATCCAGTGTGTCGACGCCGTCTGTCAGGCGAAGCGCGGATTCGGCCTGGCTCCGGGCCGCCTCAAGATCGGCGGGCGTTAGCTGGCTTGATTTTAGGGTGACGTCGGCGGAACTGGCGATTGCTTTGGCTTGCAGGACAGTGTCCCTGATTTGGGATGCCAGCGATTTGCACAACGCAAATTGCGACTTCGCTGGGGCATAATTGTGGCCCAATTCGCTGCTACCCGCGTCCGCCATAGCTTCATAGGTGTTGCCAAGATTGAGATGGGCCCTAGCGGCCCGTTCTGGATCTTGGCTGCCCAGCTTCAATGACAACTCCTGGTAACGAACGGAAGCGTCCAGACGCCCAGTCGCCTCATAGAGGCAACCAATGCTTCCTAAAACAAGTGATGCCATACCCCAATCGTGAGCGTTCAGAAAGATCGGCAGGCAATTTTGGTATAACGCCGCTGCGCCGGTATATTCACCTTGCTCCAGGAGCACTGCGGCTTCGACACATCGCGCCTCCGCCCTGCGTTGCGGGGTCTCCACTGACCGCGCTATCTCGGCCAGATGCGCGACCGCCAGCGCATTCGTCAAATCTCCGCGCCGCCGCAGCGCCTCTGCCTTACTGCAGAGAAGCGTGCCTAAAAGCGGGCTCGATTTGTTTCTTTGGCACGATGAGATTCCGAGATCAAACGCTTCCAGAGCGCCACTGAAATCAACCTTGGCCATGGCCGCCTCTCCTTGGCGGAGGAGGCTGCCGGGGTCAGCTTCCTGACGCTTCTCGCCAATGGGCCCCGCCATCAGAGTCGGTACGCTTACGGCGGCGCAATTAAGCACGATCAACCAGAAAACCAAAGGGTGCTTCCTCATATTCAAGGAGCTTGGAGAGTTTTCAGGCGCGGATTGGCTAAAAAAAACTTGGCGCGTGCTTGCTCGTTTTCTTGCATCAGGGTGAATTTTCGATAGATCGCTGCCAAAATTAAGGGGGATTCGCGGAATTGCGATTCCAAGGCGGTAAGCTTGCTTTGGTCGCTGGCGGAAAGAACACGGAATCTGGCAGGTAAACTTGCGGCATTCTCATTGAGGACATTGGCGGTGACCTGCCACTGGTAGATGGCGCCGGGTTCGATTCCCTGTTCCCACTGAAGTTTGTTGGAGGTTGACGTCTGGCTCAACACTGCCCCGGTGGTGGCATTTCTCAGAATAATACGGTATTCGCTGGCGCCATTAAGCTGTTGCCAGCGTAATGTCACGGGCAGGCTGCGAACGCTGGTACCGACAGGGCTTTCCAAGACTATCTGTTTTGAGGGGGCTTGATTATTCCCAAGAACCGGTTCCTGAGGCAGCGGTGACACAATTTGTTGCAGGGCAAGAACGGCAGCAGGTGCGGCAGGCGCGGTTTTCCCAATCTTCAATTCCGCAAGGACTTCTTGCATCAATTCGCTGTCCATTGGCGGGGAGCTATCGGTAAGGACAACTTGATTGGACTGGTTCAGGCCGCGAACCAACGGATCCCGAATGGCCAGCTTGAGGTCGCCGGGATGCGCCACGGGCAAAAGATAAAAAATTGAGCAACAGACGAGGATACAGACGGCAGCGGCAGCGAAGATCAAAGCGAACCGTCCCGGTCGCGGCAACGATTCTTCGCGACTAATACCCGCGTATGCTAGGATGGCTTTAAGGATTGAACGCTTTTGGGGCTCAAAGCCGACCTCAACCTCCTCTGCCAACTTCTTCACCGAGCCGAGTTCTTTGCGGCAAGTGGAGCATATCGCAATGTGGCTTTGAAAGGCGTCCAGTTTCTTCTTCTCAAGAAAATTGAGATGCAGTCGCACCAATTCGTCGCGGGTAAGGTGCTCATCAACGGAAAGAGGTTGTGGATTTTTAGCAGCAGCAGACTCTTCGGGGACTTGGGACTCCGATTCGGGTGGGCCACCGCGTTGATTAAGCGCGGCCCGGATGAGCGATTCATAATCCATATTGCTGTTTTCGTTCATGGCCCCTGCCTCCCGTACGCTAATCGCCGGCACGAGTGCCAGCTGATGCCGAGTTTGTCGGCGGCGGTGTGAATTCCATCGTTTTGAACGTCTTTATGTTGTTTATTGTGTTTAACCAATGCCTGTGCCAGACAACTCAACTCGGGGATTTCATTCCAAGGGCTTTTTAGCTTCTTAATTAGGTCCCGCATCGTACCATCTTTTTCAAAATACTCCTCGACAAACCGTCTTGAACTTGTGGCAAGCTCTTCTAGGACAAATTTTTCACTCAACATCAGATACTTGGCAATATCGCGCACGCCACAATTGTTCTCCAGTATCAAATAAAGCAAGACCGCTAATAATGGCGGAAACCGGTGTCTGGCCCAATCATTGTTCAATTTCTCCTGGAGCCGAAAGAAACGCAAACTTGTCTGAAAGGCCAAGTCAGGATGCATCCGAAGAGCCCATTCTCTAAGCAGTCTTGCACCTTCCCAGCAGCGCTTTTTACTGTTGCCTACATCGATGCCAAACTTGGTCGCCAGCTCACTATGAGAAATTCCTTGAACATGATGGCGGTAGAACATCTCGATTTTTTTCTGCTCTAGGTCGGACAGCGTCGCGATGTAGACTTCTAGTTCGCCGAGGAAATTGACCGGCCATTCATTGGAAATGGACGGAATTCCGCGCATCTCATTATGCGGCTTATCTTCACTATCGTCGGCGTCCTCTTCTCCAATAACCGTGCGGTTCCGTGTGTAGAATTCACGCCTCGCATCCATGGTTGAGTTTCCGAGGCTTGCTCGGATGAAGGCGGAGAGGGGATTGTGGGGTTTTATCAGGATTTCATAGCGCGCGAAAAGGATACGAAGGTATTCGCTGAGCAATCGCCCCCTGGCTTCATCGCGGATTTCCTGGCTGGCTGCGCTGCCCGCTTCGGTGATGGAATTGGCAAGGTGCTTGTTCAGCCATTCAATTGCAGGCGCCAACATCAATAAGTCCGAGTGGAGCCGGTACAATTCAGAATGCGAGCGCTGGTAGGGGCATGCGCTCGCCTGGGCTTCCGCAATAATCCATTCCAGTAATTTGTCCTTGCCATCTCGAAATGTCCGCGTGGTGTGGCTGAGTTCCTCGACCAAAATGAATCGTTTCAACGCTACTTGTTCCCAATCATCGGCCGTTTTAAAAAAGCTCCAGTAACACACGGCGCCCTCGTTTTTGCCGTCGGCCAGCCATTTGGCCACGGCGGGTATGGACGATGCTTCAAGCGAGCCCGTGCCATCAAAACGGATTTCCTCAGGAACCCAGGCCTGTTGACACTGCAGTGGGTCAATCCTCGTTCGCTGCCGATCTTTGAGAAGGACCGACTTTGTCTCGGGCAACTGCAACCAAAGTTCGTCGCCAATGGACGGGACCTTGAAGAGCTCTTCTCGGAGGTGGCACCGCAACGCCACTATCATATGCACTAGAAAATTGTCGGCATCCGGCACGTAAAGCACACTCCACTGCGCGAACCATCGCGGGAAATGTCGGCTGGCGTAATCCTTCAACCGGACTCCAAAGGCCCGCCGGATCGCGGACTCAAGACTGATTAACTCGGCTGTTACGATTTTCCGGGCCTTTGTGCGGCAAAAATCCAGTGACCATTGCCGCTCGCGATCATTCCAAGTGCTTCCCGGCTTGTCCAAGACGGTCTTCGTCTCAGAAGGAGCAGGGATTTGGTCCGACAGCGCTCGTATTTCTCGTATTTCTAAGCACATGGTCTTCTCCGCCCACAGGCATTTCGGCGCTTTGACCGGGATTATCAAGACTAGCGCCCCCACGTCAAACCGCGCTTTTGCCTTTGAGTTCTTGAATGTTGAAGGAAACCGCGAGCGAGGGCAAGCGGAATGGGCATCCCATTCGAAGACAAGGGTGACAAGTGCCCGCCAAGTTCTTTTAGACGAGATTCCCGCGCTCTGCCACTTGCAACTGTGGCATAAGAGATGCTGGCATCTCAACCAAGCGCGCCTGAAAACGCACCCGAACGGCAGAGTGAAAATGTCTGACTTGGCCGACAATGTAGGGTCAATAGCTGAACGTAATTGAATCGGTGTGACACCACCGGGCGGAGAGCAATGGGAAGCAAACCACCAGTCCGTCACAACGTCCGCCCAGACAGGCGCAGGCGGGCATCGTGAACTCGATTCGGTCGGGTGTTCTGGCGAGTCTCCTATGCAAAGACGAGGCCCGAACGCAAAAGTGCTGCCAGCGTTGAGGTAGTGGACGCCGTTCGTGGAAAACCGCAGATGGTTGGAGAAGGAATGGCGGGAAGTTCCAGTGACGTGAATCAGAGAACCACGGCTGGCGGCGACAAAAGTGGCAGCCGGGGTCAGATCGTCCGTAGTAGCAAAGAAGCTGGTAATGACGGTGAAGCGAAGGGACGGAGGAAATTGGTGTCGAGGCCGAGTGCCAATTTCATCGATCAGGGTTCGGATAGTGCCGCACGGCTGTGCGTCCGAACACGGCGGAAGACCGGGTTGAGGCTGGGCTGCGAAGCTGACAGTGGACGGCCTCGTTGGGGTGAGCGCGTTGGCGAGAACGGCGCGATTGGTGCGGGTCTTCCCAAGGCCTAGCGTCAAGTGCCTCAGCCAGTCCATCGCCAGACCATTGACTGGAAAGCCGTAAGCGGGAGAACCACCTGTACGATTTGGGAGGGCGCTGGAATGTTTCATTCCTCCGACCCTCCTCACTCGCGAATAAACCAATTTCCCATCCGAATGGTTAGTACCGACGCCAATTGAATTTCTGCGTGATGGCATATTCACCCCACAAATGTGTCAGCGCAAACCGGCACGAGAAGGCATGTTAATGAAATCGCCCGCCGCCGGCGGCGGGCGATTTCGCGACGACTCGCTCCCATGTTCTACTGTGACAGGGCCCTGAAGAATTGTGCGTTTAGTCCGGCAGTCAGGCGGTTGGTATAACTGAGGTTGCCAATGGCGTCGGCGTTAACGGTTGCTAGGGCGGCCCATGGTCCTTTGATGGTTGGGGCTGCTTGAATGCTGTAGACGGAGTTGGGTGCGACTTGGAGGTTTAGGAGCAGTTGGCCTTTGTTGACCTTGACTGTCACCTTCGGGGCGGTTGCTTGGAAGATGAAGCTTTGGAACGAAGCGCGAATTCCGTCGTTGGCTATGATGGTGATGTAATCGTTGCCAATTTGATGGCTGGCTAGGGTGATGATCGCCTGTTCAATTCCGTTGGTTTGAGCGAATGTGATGCTCCTGACCAGCGCTGTGTTGGTGTCAGCGAAGGCGAATTGGACTTGACTGAGGTTTACATTGGGGGACGTCACGTTGAGGGGAATCGTCAACGGGGTGTCGACGATTGTTGTTTGTTGGGGAATTGGGGCAAGGCTAAGAACCCCTGGTGCTCTGGTGTTAACGGTAAACTGCTGCTGGATGTTGGTAAGACCATCGCTGACTTGGACTTCAACTATGGTCGATCCGGCCGAGCTTCCCGCTGTCACATTGGCTACCAAATTAGTGCCGTTGAAGGATAGGGTGATGTTTTGGAGGATCGTTTGGTCATACGAGGCGCCGAACCTGAGGTTGCTGCTGGGTGCCGCGCCCAACGTTAGCGGCGCGGAAATGTTCGTCGACAACCCTTCTAACAAGCTGATCGTTTGCGGGAATGCTCCGAGGATTGGGGGTGCGTAGGTGACAACCAAACTCACGTTGTCCGTCACTGTGTTGTAGATTCCGTTTGTTGGAGTGAAAACGACGGTGAGGATGTTTGTGCCTGCGCTGGGCGTTGTTCCGATGGCAGGGCTGTACTTGTAGTTTCCGGGTATGTTAGCAACAGCGTTCAGCACGTTCGAGTTAAGTGTAGTTCCGAATGTTACGTTCGTTGGAGTTGGCCACAGCACGACTGTTTGGCCTTGCACGGCCAAACCAAAGACCGGGGGCCCTGGTTGGTACACGGGCGTGACTACTTGAGAAGAGCCCAAGTTGAGGGTCAAGACCGAGTTCGTGCCCAGTGTGTTGCCGAATTGGTCGGCCCAGTTTACGAAGGTTAGGTTCTGGATATTTTGCGGGGCGCTTAATTGAATTGTTGATGCCGCATTTTTTGCATAAGCCCTCTCGAAGGGTGTCACACCATTAGTCCGCAGCTGTAAGTCAGGGATGTTGAGCCCGATTTGGAGGGCGTTGTCTTGGGGTCCCAGCACTTCTATTGAGATGACGTTTGAAGGTTTGTATTCGAATTCGTATTCAATGTTTAAGGTCAACCCGCTTAGCTGGATGGGTATTCCGTTGTCGGAGTATGCTTGGACGCTGATGTCCAGGTCAGAGTCCGCTCCAAGGGGTGCGAAGACATCTTGAACCGTTGTTGTCGGTAATCCGACCAGATCTTGGATCAGTGATCCGACGATTGGGGAAGGGGTCGCAACGTTCGTAACTCCGTTCTTGAGATCGACTGTTGCGCTCCATATGACCGGGTTTGGGGCATCCGGAGAGTAGTGGTAGAATCCGTAGAGGTTTCCGTTGTTGTCGGCGATCGTTGAGGATCCCTCGTGCTGGATGTTGACGGTCAAGTTTGCGATTCGGTTAATATGGTATCCTGGCGGTATTGTTGTTTGGATGTTGGCGAAATTGATCCCAACGATCCGTACGTCTGTTTGGTTGGGGGGGAAAATCCCTGTTCGCGCCAGGTTGAGTTGCAGAGTGCCGTTTTGGGCTTGAGCTAATTCATTTTGGTCCAGGCTGTAGATTTGTTGGTTTTGGAGAGATGCGTAGTTGTTGTCGTAGTAGGCCACGATGGTGTCAGCGACTTCTGCGAGGTCGGTTTGGTAGAGCGAAATGATTGACCCGAATTCATTTGGGTTCAAATTGACAGGTGCCGTTTCGGCGAGTTGTTGGACCTGTTCAATGATGTCGTTGAGTTGAAGGTCGCCCGGGTACTGGGAAAGTGTCTGGTACCGGTATGCGGCTGCGGTCAGCGCTTGGAATTTGTTAATGTTGTCGATTGCGGTGGCCGCAATGGCGTCAACACTCTTGAGAAGGTTGTAGCTTAAGGTCAGCGACCCGGTGTCAAGTTGGTTTTGGCATGCGTTCAACGCGAGTAGGTCGGCTTGGATTTGGTTATTGGCCGTTGCTATTGTTTGCATGGCTGTTGCCGCGTTTTGGGTCAGTGTTTGCTTCTGTTGCAAGGCGCTGTTTAGCGCGTCGGCCAAGTTTGAGAGCGTTGGGTCGGTGGCTTTGATGTTTGCCAAGACGGTTTGTACTTGGCTGGACAGGACTGGGGTGGTGGCCATGATTGATTCTAAGTTGGTCACGCCTATTTTGATCGGCGCGGTAAATGCCTGCAGGTTCGTGAGGTATTGTCCCAAGTTTGGAAGGTTGTTGGGATTCAGGCCGTTGATCTGTGTTGCCAAAGCTGAGCTTGCGGTGGCGAAGCTGTTGGGGCCGTTTCCAAGCGCGGTTGATAAAGCGGAAGTCAGGTCGGGTAGCGCCAAGAGGTCCTGCCATCCGGAGGTTGAGTTGATTCCGCTTAGGTCATTGTTTACGTTAATCGCGCCATTTACCAACGCTGTCGTCGCCGGGCCATAAGGTGTGAAGTCAGCGATCGCTGATCCGAGCCGGAGTATTGTTTGCCAGAGCGGCGTTTGCTTTTGAATCTGTGCGTTTTGGACCTCCGTTTCTGCTTCTTGGATTTCAAGCTGTGCAATGATCTGCTGGTCGGCTTGCAACTGCGCGATGTTTTGGTTTAGTTGCGCCGCCTGTTGCTGCAGGTTCGGGATTGTGGCCAGCGTGGTTTGAATTGTCGCTCCTTGGGTAGTGAGGTCAGTTATCAGTTTTTTCTTGGTTGCCTGTACCGCGGCCAGTTTGTCGGCTATGGAACGATTTGCGGAGTGGAGTAATTGGTCCAGATAAACGACGTAAAGGGAGTCCTGCATGGTGGTGGTAAAGGCTGCTTCGCTGATTTGGAGCGATAAAAGTGGCGCGTAGTTAACCGTCCATCCCCAGTAGGTTTTTCCGGCCGCCAAGCGGTGGAGCAAGGTTTCGACTTGTTCTTGGATTGTCAGTAGCGTCGGGGCTTCTGTTGAATTTGTGGCTGCCGCGAGCTGGGCGTCCAGCTCCGTTAGTGCTGCTTGGGCTAAGCTGTAGTATTCGCTTCGGTATGCGTCTTGGGCGAACGCCAGTTTGGCTCGTGCGTAACCGGAGGTTACCCAGCAGCCTGGTTGGAGGATTTGGATGCCGTTGGTTCCAACGGGTATATCAGCCGGTGGGCTTACGGCCGATGTTCCGTTTAATGTGTAACTGGGTCCAGCCCATACTGACCAATATGGCCCGCCGTCGGTGTTATATGTTTCCACGGCCCAGTATGCGGTGGATGGTTGGCCTTGGGCTCCGCCGGTGTAAATTGGGCCTTGGGTTCCTGCGAAGCCGCCAGTCAGTTGCGAGTATTGCCTTACGTCCAGAGTTGTGGTTACTGTGCCGGCTGCTCCGCCATTCCCTGGTTTACCCGCGGGCACTCCGTTGCCTCCGGAACTTGGCCATGCGGCTGTCCCATAATAGGCTTGATGTGACGGATTGCATTTCTTGCACGCATACTGGTAGTCGATGTAAACCAGCGAACCGTTGGGCATTCCGGCTGCGCCATTGGGTTCGACGTTGTTCCACAGCTGGGCCGCATCCGGCAATGATTGGCCAGGCAGACCGTTGCCTCCTGGACCCGGATTCCCGCCTTGGCCTCCTTGGGCGATGAGCCGGTTGGTTCCTGTTGGGTCGGAATGGAACGTGTTGATGTGCAGATTTATATTGCCGGATTGCTGTCCATTGCTTCCATTTTGGCTGATCGCCGTGGCGGCTTGTGGGGTCACTGGCGTCACGTTCAGCGCCGCGTTGTCGATCCCGCCTTCTGCCGGATTGGCCTCGAAGGACAGGTCGGCGCAGTTGATCGTGACGGTGGTACCTGGAAGCGTCAAGCCGCTCCGGAAGATTACGGTCTCTGCGTTAATGGTGAGGTGGCCGATATCCGTTGCTCCATTGTAGCGGTCCCAGTAGCCTCCGGGGATGGAGTGGTCGAAGACGACGACATCTCCATCGATAACCACATTTCTTGTTGGTCCCGTGACGTTGTTGAAGAGGATTGGGGATGTGTTGGTTTGTTCGAAGACCGAGTTGTAGAAATCGTTCGAGGGATCCGGTGGTGGGCTCCAAGGGGCAAATGAGGTTATCACCTCGCTTGGCAAGTTGGTTACAATGTTGTTTATGTTGGGCTGGGCGAAGGCCGATACGGCTGTCACAAAGGCCAGTGACACGGCGAACTGGCAACGAATCCACAGGGAGCGAGTTTTTTTCATATTGCTTATATGTCGTATAATGTTTTATTTATCAGTTGTTTGTGTATGCCAGAAAATCCGGAATCCAAACGGATGTCCGGAGCACTGGCTCCGCATTGGGTCCGGCAAACCGATTGCCGTCCCATAGAAAGATCGAAAAACCACCTGATTGCGTTACTCAGTGACGCCAAATTAGCGCAAGGTGCTTGTTTTAAGGCACTTATATAGCTGCGCAGGTCGAAATCAAGGATGTGCCCTGCCCTAGGTCGAAGCTGTGGATATAGGACTGACTGTGGTTAAAAGACCCCATTTTCAAGCCCGAATCCAATCGATCAGGGCAGAAAACTTTTCCAATCGCTTTGGAACGCGCATTTTCGAATCGGCGGATTTAACTCAATTCAGAGCACTGCTAACAGCTTTATGCCGGTGGATCTGGATCCAGTGTTTTTCCCAGTCGACGGGGAAGACGCGTCCGCTTTGGCAGACCTGCACCTCGGGGTTGGTATTGCCCTGGCGCAGGATGCGGCCATCGCGCAGCTCGACGTCGGCGGGACGCCACAGGGCGTCCAGATGATGCGAGGTGATCAGGCGCTCCTCCTTGGCTACGGGTTCTGGCTTGCAAAAGTCCACGGTCAAAAAGAATTGCTGCTTCTGCGAGCGGCAGTCTGAATATGGAGAAAAGCTGGCGGTCTGAAATTCCATTTTCTTCCGCGACTGTTTTCTTCCCTGTCTTCACTTAAAGCTCTTCTTCCTTCTTCGCCGTTTGTCTTCTTCGGCGGGTATTCTTTTTGGGTGCATGGGGTGGTTTTTCTTCCATCGTGGGACCCGCCATGCGCTCCCAGAACCGCCGCCGCAAGTGCCGTTGTTGCAAGGAGTTTTTCCTGGCCGATTACCGCAACGGCTACCACCAGATTTATTGTTCCCAACCGCTGTGCCAAGCAGCCAGCAAGCAGGCCAGTCAGCGCCGCTGGTTGCGCCAGAAAGCCAACCGGGATTACTTCCGCAGCCGCGAGAACGTGGAGCGGGTGCGGCAATGGCGCCACGCTCATCCGGGCTATTGGAAACAGAAGTCTGCCTCCCCAGGAACGGGCCAAGAGCCTGAACCGCAGGCACTTGGGTCTGGCAGTCCTCTTGTAACGCAATCCCGGAAGTCCCTGGTTGCGTTACAAGATCTCTGCCTGGCCGATCACCCTGTGTTTATCGGCCTGATCTCCATGGTCACCGGGGTGGCGTTACAAGAGGACATCGCTTTGACCACGCGCAAGCTCGAAGCTCGGGGGCGGGATATCCTGGGGCTGGGGCTCCAGGAAACGTCCCGCTCTGCTTATGATCATCAAACGCCTGATTCGACCTGAACGGCTGCGCCGCGTGCCCCCGGGCTTCAACTGGGTGGACCATCGCCTGGTGAGCCAAAACTTCATTGGCCGTTGCGACCACGCCGCACTGGCGCTGTATTTGTTCCTGGTCACCGTCTCGGACGTTCAGGGCCTGAGTTACTATTCCGATGCCGCCATTGGCCGCCGTCTCAAAATGGACCTGGTGCAACTGGCGGCGGCGCGTCAGCAGTTGGCGCAGGCCGATTTGATCGCCTACCAAAAACCACTCTATCAGGTGCTGGCGCTGGACGCCCCGGCCAGTCCGGGACCGACGGGCGAGCGCGCCGGCGAAGTGCAGTCGGCCGGTGAGATTCTTCGCCGGCTACTGGGAGGTGCCTCATGATCAGTTACGAACTCTTTTGTCAAATCCGGCAGTTGGCCGACCAGCAGCAGCTCAACGCCACCCAGATCGCCGCCAAACTTCATCTGGATGGCAAGACCGTCGCCAAGTGGATCGCCCGACCGAACTACCAGCAACGCCAGAAAGTCAAGCGGCCCAGCAAACTGGATCTCTTCAAAGGCCAGATCGTCGCCCTGCTGGAAACCCATCCCTATTCCAGCCAGCAGATTTTTCAGCGCCTCAAAAGCCAGGGCTACAACGGTGGCTACAGCATCCTCAAGGAGTTGGTTCGCCTGCTGCGTCCGGTCCGCAAAACCGCTTACCTAACCCTGGCGTTTGCTCCCGGCCAATGCGCCCAAGTCGATTGGGGCAGCTTCGGCTGGGTGACGGTCGGCTCGACACGTCGCCGCCTTTCCTTCTTTGTCATGGTCCTCTGTTACAGTCGGCTGCTGTACTTGGAGTTCACGCTGGGCCAAAGCATGGAGTGGTTCCTGGCTTGCCATCAACACGCCTTCGAGTTCTTCGGCGGCACGCCCGAAAAAATTATGATTGATAATCTCAAAACCGGCGTGCTGAGTCATCCGCTGGACGGGCCGGTGCAGTTCCACCCCCGTTATCTGGATTTTGCCGCCCACTACGGCTTTAAGCCCGTCGCCTGCGGTGTGCGCAAAGCCAACGAAAAAGGCCGCGTGGAAAATGCCGTCGGCTATGTCAAGGGTAACTTCCTGGGCGGCCTGCAAATCCCCAGCTTTGACGCCCTGGGTCCCGCCGCTGCCCAATGGCTGCGCGAAATCGCCAACGTTCGCATCCACGGCGAAACTCGCCGCAAACCTGTCGAGATGTTCTTGGAGGAAAAATCACGACTCCTCCCGTTGCCCGTTTTGGCGTACGATCCGGCCCTCATCAAGACCGTCCCAGCCAGCAGTCGCTGCCGGGTCATCTTGGACACCAACCGCTATTCGATCCCCAGCCTGTACGCTGGCCAAAAGCTGACCCTCAAAGTTTACCCTGACCGACTTTGTTTCTTTTATCGCGAAAAACTGATTGCCACCCATGTCCGTTCCTTTGAACACCGCAAAGACGTGCGCAATCCCGACCACGAACGCGAACTGGTCGCCCAACGCATCCGCGCCCATCAACAAACGCTCTTGGCCGCCTTTCTCAACCTGACCCCGCAGGCCCAGCTCTATTATCGCCGGCTGGAGGAAAAACGGCTCAACCCGCCGCACCACATCCAAAAGATCGTCGCCCTGAGTGAACTCTATGGCGCCGACCAGGTGGCGCGCGCCATCGCCGATGCCATTACCTTCGAAGCTTACGGTTGTGACTACATCGCCAATATCCTGGAACAGCGCCAAGCCGCCCCGACTGCGCCGCCCGCCCTCCACCTGACCCGCCGCCAGGACCTGCTGGATTTGGAACTGCCGCCCACCGACCTGTCGCCTTACCAAAACCCGCCACCACCGAAAACCAACGCCCATGAAACTTGAACTGTTTCACCAGCAGTTAGCCGGCCTCCAGTTGCCCTTCACCCAGGAAAATTACGCCGCCCTGGCCCGGGAAGCCGCAGAGAAAAACTGGGACCATCTCCAATACCTCCAGCACCTGATGCAAGGCGAGTTTGACCAACGCCGCCAGCGGATTATTCAGCGCCGCATCAAAGAAGCTCGTTTCCCCGTCATCAAAACCCTCGAACAGTTCCGCTGGGACTGGCCCAAAAAAATCAACCGCCTCGCCGTGCAAAACCTCTTCCGCCTGGGCTTTATCAAGGACAAAGCCAATGTCATCTTCCTGGGGACCGTCGGCTTGGGCAAGACCCACTTGGCCAGCGCGCTCGGTTACGCCGCCTGTCAGGAAGGCCACTCCGTCCTGTTTGCCAACGCCATCAATGTGATCAACGAACTCTCCGCCGCCCAAAAGGACGGCGCCTTGAAACACCAACTCAAAAAGTACCTCCGCCCACAGGTCTTGGTCCTTGACGAGGTCGGCTATCTGCCCATCGACCAGCGGGGCGCCGATCTGCTCTTCCAGACCATCAGCCAACGCTACGAACGCGGTTCCATCATCCTGACGACCAACAAAGCCTTCAAACAATGGCCCGCCATTTTCAACAACGACAGCACGATCACGTCAGCCGTCTTGGATCGTCTCCTGCACCATGCCGAGACCATCGTCATTGAAGGCAGCAGCTTCCGCATGAAAGACCAAATTGAGTCGCCGGCTCCCTCCGCTAATTGACACCCAACGCATGCTCACCCGCAGTCCGCTCAAGCGATCATTCCCGCAGGATTTTCAAACCGCCCGTTTTCAGGATTTTCACGCCGCCGTCCACAGCTTCCGAAGTGCAATGCACTTGCTGCAAAAATTGCTTCGTTGAAACCGGTTGGCGGCAAAATCAGGGATGCTCGTAAGACGACCCAAGTTCTGTCCGGCTACCTGCCCCGAATGCCAAGCATGCGCGAGGAAGCCTACGGGACTACCAACATTACCAACGGCAGTTCCAATTGGGCCAGCGGAACCCGGAGGTCGCGCCAATAATTGTCCGGGGTTTCGGGCAACGGTTCGACTTGGAAGGGGTAGGCCAATTCCACGAGCGCCGGCCCCCGAACGATGACGGCCGCCGATCCCCGGAACGGCACCATGCCGTCGCTGGCGGACTCGACCAGTTCCGGCGGGCCAAGCTCCAACCGGACCACGCCGATGCGACGCTCGAAACCCAGGAGTTTGCCCTCGAAAAAAACAGGAAGAGATTCTGGCTGGCTGTTGTCGGGAAGGAAAAGGCTCCGGGTGTCTACGAGCTTGAGCGTGCTCCCGCTGCTGGGAACGAGTGGCGAAAACGCCCTGGCCAAAGCGCGGATGTTTCGCCCGGTCAGACCTTCAAGAATCCGGTCAATCTCCCACTGGGGTCTCTGGCTGGTTTCAGGTGACATGTTGTGGTGCGGATTTGGGGCCTTGGATTGTCGTATCACTTTGGCGGTGCCTAATCAAAAAAGCGAATTGTCTGAAATGACAGTCGGTTGGCACGGCCAAAAGCGAACAGAACTGGTCGAGATTTTCTCCGAAAACCGCAAGCAAATTGGAAACCAGACCAGTCGCATTGGAATCTTCTCGCCAAACCGGGCTGTCATTGTAATCTGACGGCTGCCCATGAATCACGACATGCCACCCGGATACGAGAAGAAATTCGCCGACTTCATCCGGTTATGCCGGGAGAGCAAGGCCAACGGAGTCCCCAACATCCTGGTCGGTTTTCCATCGGCGCTGGGCGACAACTACCCGGAGATCATCGAAAGCCTTTCGCGGTTGGCAGACGCCGGATTGACCTTGAACATTGCCGGTCGCAATCCTGACTCCCGCCACAACTAGCCGCCTGCTCTGTCGCCGCAAAACCTTATTGGGGAAACCCGATAAGAAACGTGAGTCAAGGAGGTGGTGGCGGGTTTTGGTAAGGCGACAGGTCGGTGGGCGGCAGTTCCAAATCCAGCAGGTCC